>OHDF01001020.1_pt1 | contig 11459 bp, 7 predicted proteins | sample 1566911 | NCBI WGS metagenome assembly OHDF01 (sample SAMEA3879504, study PRJEB24766) | human gut metagenome | biome: human-associated habitat; feature: feces | place: USA | collected 1985/1987
CCCTGACGGGAGCGACTCGACCGGAAGCGCATCCAACCGTTGGGAATTTTATTTCAATCCACGCTCCCTTACGGGAGCGACCTTTGTTTTTGTTTGGCTTTATCTGCCCATTCGATTTCAATCCACGATCCCTTACGGGAGCGACGCGGGACCTGAGGGCGCTTATATCTACCACGCCAATTTCAATCCACGCTCCCTCACAGGAGCGACTAGTAGGAATTATTCCTAATTAGTATCGCTCTGGTAATTTCAATCCACGCTCCCTCACGGGAGCGACGACAAGAGTTAGCGACTGCCAAAAGCTCATTGGCATTTCAATCCACGCTCCCTCACGGGAGCGACCATATGCAACATTCTTGCATCTTATACTATGATTTCAATCCACGCTCCCGTGAGGGAGCGACCAATAACGATGTTGCCTACACCGGTATCGTTAACGTTAAAAGTTCCCGTCGCTCCCGTGAGGGAGCGACAGCATCAAAACAAATTACTTCTCTATTCATTTAAATCAAGCATTTTTTGCGAACTAGCTCAACTCAAATACTCAAAAATTTATTTTGATGTGAGAAAACTTATAGTTTCCCATTCTAGCTTAAGTTGCGAACCTAAGCTAAATTTTATGTTCCATATAACTTCGCACCATGAACCTAAATTACACAAACGCTAATTGCTCACAGAAGAAATCACCTTAAATCATACGTGTACAGCTTACACCTTCAGGGAGTTTATTTTCTGCAACTTCAACTTCATAATCATTATAGCTTCTAGCAGCAATAACTCCTTCCTTACGCTTAACACTCACAGTATCAAACAACTTATATGCAGGAGCATTACCCAATTCCGTGGCATGCTTAAATACTATAAGCTCACGTACAGCCATATTGCCACGAGCAGCAGAATGATCGTATTCAAACATATTGATAATTGCCTGCCACAACAAAGCCAAATCATCTTCACTAAATCCCGTTACTTTACGTGCAAGATTTGCAGAAATATAACCATCTACACGGTATAATGCGTAAGGAACAATATATTTACGGCCCATTTCTGTGCTCTTATTTTCTGCATCCTTTTTAGTTGTAATAGCAACTCTGGTAATTGTAACTTCTTGTGTCACAATCGGATCAATGCTACGAGCAAAGCCCAACTGCACAGGACCGCGAACCTGACCACAATTCAAAGCAGCCTTTACGAATGTAGTCATAACAGCACCAAAAGTACGAATATCAAAGAAATTATTGCACATAAATTGGCAAATTTTCTTATCAATTTCAGGATCATCTTTTTTTAATTCCTTAATTTTCTTTTCATCAGTGCCAAACGCAATATATGCAGTATTATCGCTTTCATTCAGAGGCACACCATCTTTAATATAGATTTTATAGCCTTCTTTATCTTCGCACATCGTCTCGACACAATTTCTGATTTTGCGTTTCAAGCAAACATCAGTAACAATGCCATAACCAGTTTCAGGATCAATACGCGGCATGTTGCCTGCATCCGGGTCACCGTTCGGATTACCGTTTTCTACGTCGAACAAAATTGTAAACTCATATCTGTTTTTGATTACTTCAGCCATTTATTTTTCCTCCTTTTTCTCGTAGCGTTTTTGCACTTGATGATAATATCCGAGAACAAATTCACCTTGTTCTGGTAAGCTTAAACGAGTTGGCATCGCATTATCATCAACTTCAAGTTTATTCATAAGTTCACCAATCAACTTTTCAAAATAGATTACAGTGCCTTTTTGTGATGAAATTTTCTTCAAATGCGTATTTGCAAGCTTAGTCAACAGCGGAAAAGTCATGCTAGGATTAGCACAAGCAGAATTAAAGTAGCGATCCTTTATAGTACTATTAATACCAGGATTAGCTTTTTCCTGCAAGTCCTCAAGCACCGCAAACAATCTTCCTAACACATAAGGTACTTTTTTGCATTCTTCATTTAATGCCACAGTAACAACCTCCTCATTATATTTGTAATTTCTTATCAAGCAAGCCTTCATTATTGCCGCCTTGATTCTGCTGATTTTGGTAATATTTTTATCCGGATTATCCTGATCAGCCTTTGCTCGTAAAATTGTATTCTGATACAACGCTTCAGGATATTTTGTACCGCTTAAAATACTACGTAAGACAGCACCTATCAACAACGGTGTAGCAGCTTTATCTTTGGAATTTTTATTAGCAGTTTCCTGCAGAATCTGCCATAATGGTATATTTACTCTGTTATCAAATCCCGGTTTGATAATTTCAAATTCGCGAAAATATTTTTCGTAATTCTTAATGAAATCACCAAATGTATTGATAAAGAAAAAGCGTACTGAAATTCTCGCAGCATTAGGCGACAATCCCAAAATATAGAACCTATTATCCGGTTTAACCGTAAAATCACTAATCTCAAACGGCTTACCAGCTCGAACTTTTTCGAAAAAGCCCTTAATATCCTCATCTTTGACAATCTCATTAGCACTGCTAAAAATATCACCAAAAACATCCTCGTTGTCTTCATCTGCACCTTCTGCCCAAAAAACAACTGTCATATCACCAATACGTAAATAATTTCTGTCGTTCGACAATAACGTATTCAGCGCTGTTGTATAAGCAAAAGCAGCATACTCACTGACCGGTGCATTGTCGCCCTGCTTATGCTCATATGATTCATAAGCAGGAGCATTGAACGCTACCAAAGCTGCGCCAGAAGACTGTGCTCCATACAACCCTTTAATACTAGGATGCAGACGAGCTACAGGAGCCGTTTTTCCAGTAACCAAACAAATTCCTTTAGCTACATCCGTAGCTTGCTGGCTTTTATAAGAATCCCACGCCCGTTTTATTTCTTCATCCTGTTCTACACTTTCACCATCAACCTTAAACATCAAGTTCGCTGAACCCATTAAATCTTCCATATAAGGCTGCAAAAGCATATTTTCATGAGCTAATTCCGGTTGCCAAGTTGCAAAAAATGCTTTTAGTGCCATTGCTTTTTCATCAATAGCATTTGCCAATATTTCCTGACATTTTTGTGCCATTGCCTCAAAACATTGCTTACTACGCTCAGTTTTACCACTGGCATCTATACCCAAAACATATTTTGCGTTATCCCATAAAAACTGTGCAGCAACTCCTGCAGTACGTTTCGTTGCTTCCGGCAGCAATATATTCTGTGGTAATTCAACAGTTTTCTTGCCTTTTTGCACAGGAATTTTCAAAGAAAGAAGGTTTAGTAACTTCCCCTGTTTATCAATATTCAGAGCATAAGATATTTTGTCCGTTCCCCAACCGGGTTTAGCAACCATGCCTTTAGCAGCTAATGCCTCATAATAATCTACTAATGCTTGCAGTATCATTTGTATACCTCACATTGCGTAAGATCTATTACGCCATTGACAAATACAGCTCTAAAAAACATAGGCTTTATATTATTTAAATCGCTATAGTCCATGTCATAGAGCATCAATCCCAAATCACGATTTTCAACAATCGTAGGCACATTGTTAAAATCATACATACGATAATTCACCGGAAATTCTCGACAACCAAAGTATGGTGTATGGTAACATTGCCCCTTAGTAATGCGCCGCTTGATTATATCCTGAAACTTACCAGGATTATCGCCTGCATTAGCTTTATCTGTCATTTCGAAATGTGCTTCGATAACATAATGCACATCCTTGAGTACCATTGACGCACGCTGTTGAATTTCATCTTTGGTATTAAGATATAAATCTTTTCCATCTGCTCCGTTAATCACACTTCTTGCCTTGCTGCCACTAGCTTTTGCTTTAACCTCATTACGCCTAATGTTAGTAAAACGAATAGGACTAAGCAGATAGATTTTATCGATTCGCCAGCACATACCTGGATGCCAGTATATGCTTTCCAAAATACCACGTGCAGCCGATGGAGTAATTACATCATAAGACATTCTTTCGACAGAAAGTTCAGGTCTGCTAAACAATGCATAATCACCCCAAACCTCTAATTTAATACTCACGTTATCACCGCCTTTTATATATTTCATTGTTGATTTACTTTAATTATATATCTAAATCTATCCTCTGTCAAGGATACCACAATAGTCTTGCATATATTTTTCTTCTCTGATATTATACATATGTCATGAAATTCTCATGTGGATAGAAATATTGTCGATTTACTTTTATAGTAAAGCAAATAGAGACGGGTACCTCCGTCTCTATTTGTTTTTAAAAGTTAAAAGAATACGCCAACACCATCATCAATATTTACTATCAATCCCTTATGGACATCATAAATACTCATATCAGCCAATACATTAATATTTTCGTCAACAACATCAATAACTCCTGCTCCTTGCAACTTAAGAAATTGATTTTCATAAACATTTACTATATACTGTCCTGCTTTTCTCATCAATGAACGGTTACGTACGCCAGCACGCAGTTGTTCCAATAACTTCTTGCTGGCATCATCACATGGAATAAAAACGCCTCGACCAGTTTCGCCTATAATCTTAAAATCCGAAGCAATATCTTTAAACAACATCCTCTTATCAGACATCCCCAAAATATTGTGCATATCTAGGCTTTCGCCTTTATTTACATGTAACTGATCAAAATATTTTTTTATTGCCACTGTAGATGAAATATCATTAAAATCACGCATTACCATTTGCGTAATTTCTCTCGGTAATCTTATAAAACTAGGGATTTTAGTATCATCATTCTCAATTTCAAATATATAAACAATACTTTCTTCTAATGGTCTTTTATTTTCACGATTACACCTGCCGGCTGCCTGAATTATACTATCTAAGCCGGAAATTTCACGATAAACTACCGGGAAGTCCACATCGACACCCGCTTCAACAAGACTGGTAGCTACAAGCTTACACGGCAAATTATTCTTAAGTCGTTCCCTAACTTCAGCCAAAATTTTTCGTCTATGCTGCGGATACATAAAAGTTGATAAATGATAGCAACCATCTCCGTTCAAGCCATCAAAAATTTTCTGTGCAGCTTTTTTAGAATTAACAATACATAGTACCTGTTTATGTATATTAAGTTGTGCAATCAAAGCTTCTGTGTCCTCAAAATCAGTCTTTTCATAATGAACACGCCTAAAAAAATCATACAAATCATCTACATTAGAACAAATTTCATGTAGTTGTACATCTTCAGTAAAATATTTATTCAAACTAGGCTGCGTTGCTGTACACAATACCGCAGTTACATGATAATTACTTACTAATTCCCTTATAGCTCGCATACAAGGAATTAAATAATCATTAGGCAACATCTGTGCTTCATCAAAAATCACAATACTGTTAGCAATATTATGCAACTTACGACAACGACTCGTTTTATTGCCATATAATGATTCAAAAAACTGCACATTAGTCGTTACAATAATCGGTGCATCCCAATTTTCCGTTGCCAGCTTTTTACGTTCATTTTCTTTTTGTTTATTATCACCAAATTCTGCATCATCATAATCAACATTCATATGATGTTCAACTACATTCTCACTTCCTACGATAGAACGAAAAACATCAGCAGTCTGCTCAATAATGGAAGTATAAGGAATTACATAGATAATACGTTCCTTATTTTTATGTTGCATAGCATGTTCCAAAGCAAAACCAAGCGACGCGATTGTTTTACCGCCACCAGTAGGAACAGTTAACGTATAAATGCCTTCTTGACCATGAGCTGCATTAATACATTCTTCACGAATTTCCGTACGTTTTTTATTCAATTTATTTGTAGGATTACCCCAATCCATGATATAGGCATTATATCGCTTATATAGCTCTTCTAAATCAGAAAAATCTCCTCTCTTCAGAGTATTAGGTCGCATAAACCTTTCCGTATCTAAGAAATCAGCATCTACCAAACAGGAAAATAGCATTCTTGTGAAAAACATAGCTGAAAAGGTATCACTGAAAGCCGGAAAAAGTTTTTTGTTTACACTTAATTCAGGTAATTCGTTTTTAAAGGCACTATAATCTAAAATTCCTACTAATTTCTTTCTCATGCGAGCTACCAAAGTTCCGTTATCAATATCACCTCTTACGCCAAGATTCATTAAACCACTATGATGGCCTGCAATACAAAAAGCAAATGGCACAAAATATTTTCCAAGTAATTGTGCCCCTGCAGTTGAATGATCTACTTTAGGTCCATTCTGTTGAATACGTTTTTGAAAACCAATAGAATACTTTCCAACATCATGATATAAACCAAGCAGTTTTCCAATTTCTTCCATTGTAAATCTTCTAGCAAACTCAGAACATAAAGCACTTGTTCCATTTAAATGTTCAATCAGAGGCTGTTCTCTATTTACGCCATCATCACTTTTATGACCAATATATTCCATCTAAATAATCCTCCTGACATTAAATTTTTTTATATTTATTTTTTCTTCTGCTAAATACTACTCCCCCTACCTCACGCGTATACGCCTGCCCTCGCCGTTCGCCAAAAAAATTTCGCCCAGCTGCAATTTGCCGTCCACAATCTTAAAGACATCGCTTTCAAACGTGCCCACCTTGGTTTCAATCTCCACATTACTGAAAGCCAGCTCACCGCTCTGGTCGCTGAAGCTGCCACGCAGGCTCAAAAACGGCACCAGCATATATGTTCCCTTGCCCGTAGAAAAGCTGCCGTATACCAAATTATTGCCCTTAGGTCCCTCGTTGCGGAACTTAATCTTCAAGGCTACGCTCGTATTTATCTTGCTGCTTTTGGCAGCCAGCGAAGCCATCAGGTTCTTGCCGTCAACGTCAATTTTGTAATAGCGCTTATCAAAATGATACAAGCCTATCGCATCAAAGGTACCGCCGAAAATGCTGCCTGTTACATCCTGAAAGGTTATCAGCGCATTTTCATAATGGTAGGTGCCGTCGATATTCGTAAAATACAAATCGTTCAGATGCAGCTCCTTCAGCGCCAGCGCACCATCAATCACAGGTTTTTTCAGGCTGCCGGTCATCTGCCCGGTCACCGTCATCGCATCCTTAACATTTTTCATGCCCAGCGAATCCGGAATAACATCATACAGGCAGATATTGATATTCGCCTTCTGCTCCCCCTTCAGGTCGCAGGTGCCGTCAATATTCAGTCCCTTGCCTGCAATGCTGCCGCCGTAGCGTCCTGCAGCCAAATGCAGCTCCAGCCTTTGATGCTCGTGTATCTGCGCCATGCTGTCCACATCATTCAAAATAAAGTGACGCTTTTTATATTCTGCCGACAATATCGTATCATGCAAAATAAGCTTAATATTCGGCAGTCTGCCCTTAATCTGCAGATGGCGCTTTTCCATGGGCACCTCGTCCAGCAGGATACTTTCCTCCGCTGTCTTTTTATTCTGCAGGATATCCAGGCGCATTTTATCATCAAAGCCAAGATGAATATAAGCATTGTGCAGCTCAACCTCCTGCACCGTATCAATGCCTGCTATGCGCAGTATGATGTCCTTCGGCTTGATTTTAATGCGTCCCTCCGGTACATCCACCAAGCGTTCGTTCTCCGGCGAATCCCAGGTCAGATTTTTAAAATACACATTGCCCCAGATATCGGCACGCAGCTCCTCGGCCGTCACGCTTCCTGCCAGCACCTGCTGCTTAGCCATATAATAGTTAAAAAGCTCCGCCGCATGACGGCTTGCACGCTGCGCCAAAAAGAAATAAACAGCGCCGCCCACCGCCAGCAGGCAGACTACCAGCATTGCCAAATGAGTTTTAGATAATCTGCGTATTGCCTGCAACATATAATCACCACTTTCGCTTGTGAAACTTTCTAAGCTCAGTATAACACCACGCCAAAACGGCCGCAACTAATACAAAAAACAGGCACAGCAAACTGCGTCAGTGCAGCCTGCTATGCCCTTTGCAAATTATATATTAAATTATTACTTTAAAAAGTACGTTCCATCGGCAGCCTCCGCAACAGCGGCGGCAAAAAACGCCTGCGCCAGCTTTGCAAGATACGCCGTGTCCTTAACGCCTGCCATTTCGTAGGCAGAATGCATCGCCAGCTGCGCCAGGCCGATATCCACCGATTTGATTGCTACCTGAGCGGTAGAGATATTGCCCAACGTCGAACCGCCTGCCATATCCGAACGGTTATAGAAAAGCTGCAGCGGTACGTTCGCCTTTTTAGCCAGCAGCTGCACCAGCGCGCCGGATACCGCATCCGTAGTATATTTTTGGTTAGCGCTGTATTTGACAACCACGCCCTCATTGGGATAGGTCTTGTTCGTCAGGTCATTTTTATCCGTATGATTAGGATGCACAGCATGAGCGTTGTCCGCCGAAAGCATCAGGCTGTTGGCAAGGGATACCAGATAATCCTCCTCGTCCCTGCCCACTGCCAGATTGATGCGCTGCAGCGCATCCTTTAAGAAGGTCGCCGCCGCGCCCTGCTTCGTGCCGCTGCCAACTTCCTCGTTATCCAGCATGCAGAACACCGGCACACTCTCGCCTGCTTCTGCCGCCAAAAAGCCCTGCAGGCCGGCAAACACGCACTGCAAATCGTCCAGCCTGCCGCCGGCAATATATTCCTGCTCCAGCCCGACTGTAGTCGCCGGCATTCTGTTATACAGGAAAAGCTCCGTATCTACAAACTGCTCCGGCGCAACACCGCAGGCTTTGGCAAGCAGCTTCTGCAGACCGTCCTTAGCTACAGCACTGCCGATAAGCGGCAGCATATCCGTCTGCGCATTCAGCTTAACGCCGTCATTGGCCTCACGGTTCATGTGAATCGCGAGATTCGGGATCATAACAAGATCCCGGTCAATATTGACGAGTTTGCTTGTGAATTGTCCGTTTGTCTTATCTTTTATTATAATGCGTCCGGCAACAGAGAGCGGACGGTCAAACCAGGGTGCACAGAGCATGCCACCATATTTTTCTACATTTAATTTCACATAATGCTTTTCTACTTCGATCTCCGGATTCTCTTTGATCTTAAAGGTCGGAGAATCACTATGACTTGTCAGAATGTGCATCTTGTCAATACCATTTTCCGGAATTGTAAACGCAATCAGGGAAGAGTCATTTCGTGTAACAAAATAGTGTTTGCCGCATTCTATATTCCAACGCTGATTTTCCTTTAGTTCAGTAAAATCAACTGCAAGAAGCTCTGATTTCATCTGTTGAACTGCATGAAATGCTGTGGGACTCTTTTGAAGAAATTTTAATAGTTCTTGAGAAACTGAATTGTTCATAGATATTTCCTTCTTTCAAATTGTTTTAAAAATCTTTTTTTGCTGATATATTTACTTTTTAGGATAGGGCAAATCAGAGAGAAATACAAGGCGGAAAAGCATAATAAAAACTTTTTATTTAAGAAGAATTTCACAACATACTGTTTTAAAATGTGCTATAATCTAATTTGGAATGTCAGAGATTCCATTGGAGGAGTACGAATGAAAAAAATATCTTTGAAAATAAAATTAACACTAAAATATACAGGGTGCATATTCGTGGCAACAGGCATTGCGTTGTTTCTTGCTACAGTGATAAGTGGAACAGATGCGCAGTCAGCAAAAGCGATGGCGAAGGTGGTACTTCCAATCGTTTTCATCGCATCTCTTGCAATTGGGTACTTTCTGGTAAGAGAGGCTCTGAAACGGACTGCAGACCTGGCAGAGTCAGCGGCGGAAATCTGTAGAACAAAAGATTTCTCCAGACAGTTGGAACTGGAAGAATCTGATGCGGAATTGGAGAGACTGCAACTGACATTGAATGAATTACTTGAGGATGTGCGCGAGGAGGGACATTTCGCAGAAAATGTTGTACAGGAGATGTGGATGCCGGTCAGTGTGATTCTTACAAGAAGCGCATGGTGTCTTGGCGACTGGCGACTGTCCCAGCGTCAACGCTGGCAGATTGAACTGGTGCAGAAGAAGGCACAGATTCTTTCAGATTTTATTCAGGAAGTCTCATTTTTTGCAAAGGCAGATCAGGGATGCCAGCCGGCTTATAAAAAACGCATGAATATCAGTGAACTGACAACAGGAATTATAGAAGGTCAGATCAGCAGACTTCAGGAAGCAGATGAACCGGTGCAGATAGACTATGAGATTGAACCGGAGATTTACGCAGAAGTGGATGAGAACTGTTATCGGAAGATGTTGTTAAATCTGCTGGAGAATTCCATTGATTATAGCCGGGAGATTGGACTGATTAAAGTTGTTGTTGAAAGCAAAGGCAGTGAATTTACCTGTAAGATTGCAGATGCGGGAATTGGAATTTCGGAGACGGATCTGCCACACGTATGGGATCGGTTTTTCAGAGGAGATCCTTTAGGTGCCGGAGAAGGTCATTTTGGACTGGGACTTTCTGTTGTAAAATGGATTGCTGAAGTACATGATGGATGGGTGGATGCAGAAAGTATCCTGGGATCCGGAAGCTGCTTTACAGTGGGGATGCCGTGTGAACCGAAGCCAGAGGCAGAAGTAGAAGAAGTGTCAGAGGAAGAGAAGACAGTTGATGCGCTGTTAGAAGGAATTAATGGAACAGATGAAACAGAAGAGGAGACGGATGCAGATCTGACTACAGAAGCAGAAGGAGCAGTTGAGACAGATGCAACTACAGAAGAAGCTGAGACAGATGTAACATCTGAAATAAATGAAACGGCTGAGACAGAAGGAGTTACAGAAATAAATGCGGCGACTGAAACAGAGGCAGTGACCGAAAACAGAGATAGCTCAGAAGAGTCTGAAACTTTGGGTGAGACAATCGCGATGCCTGTGATTACAGAGGACACAGAGGAACAGTCATCAGAGAATTTTGTGCCGGATGCAGAGAAAGATGAAACCGATGTAAAGGGTGAAAATTCGTTTAGGAAAATCAAAATTTGTTTATCAAAAATCAAAAGCTTTCTTGAGGAAGAAGATGACGAAGAAGATTCAGACGAAGACGAAGAAGCTTCAAATGAATGCGAAGTGATTCCATTTAAAAGCAAAGAGGATTCAGACGAAAAATAAAGAGGAGGACTTCTGATGTGAAAGACGTAGCAACAATGAAGGTGGAATTAAAGAAACTTATTGATACAGCTGCAGGAAGAGTTCCGGCAGATCTGGTGATCAAAAATTGTAAGATTGTAAACGTATTTTCAGGAAAGATCCAGGAAGGAGACATTGCATTTTCAGGTAATCAGATTGCAGGTATCGGTGAGTATGAAGGCGTGAAAGTGATTGATGCAGAAGGAAGATATGCAGCGCCAGGATTTATCGACAGCCACATCCATATTGAATCTTCTTATGTAAGTCCTGAAGAGATTGGACGCCTGTTAGTTCCACATGGAGGAACAACAATTATGGCAGACCCACATGAGATCGTAAATGTATGTGGAATCGCTGGTCTGGACTATATGATGAAAGCAGCTGAGAACACAGTGCTTGATGTGAAATATGAGCTTCCATCCTGTGTACCGGCTACACCATTCGAGCACTCGGGTGCGGTGATCGATG
>OHDF01001032.1_pt1 | contig 11379 bp, 8 predicted proteins | sample 1566911 | NCBI WGS metagenome assembly OHDF01 (sample SAMEA3879504, study PRJEB24766) | human gut metagenome | biome: human-associated habitat; feature: feces | place: USA | collected 1985/1987
ACGCAGATTAGCGGCAGCAGTAATGTCGTACAGCACTACACTGCGGTCTTTCATCGCATCCGGCGTTTTGGGATTGTGTATTATCTCAACATTACCTGTCGCCAGTTCGTTATAACAACTTTGTAAATGACTTACAGGGGTTCCCTTCCCTAACAGCAACCAGTTATAATCCACATCCTTCATCTTGCTCAGCAATAACGGGAAGTCGGTGCTGTTTCGTGCAATCCAGTTACTAAGTGTAGAACGCGACACACCCAGGTAGGCAGCCAGATCAGCATCTGTTTTGAAGTTCAATACACGCTTGGCACGCTTCACGATGTCCGCTACATTAAAAAAGATATCCTTTTCCATATTTATTTATATAAATAAGTTCTAATGTTGCCTTCAACATACACTTATGCATTTTTTTAATGCAAAAGTCAAACTGAACGGCATTTTATGGATAGGCAATGTGGAGATACATGAACATTCTTCGGATTGGTTAAAACACGGACACCATACAGATGCGACATACGACTCCGTTATTCTGCATATTACATCAGATGCGGATATTGATGTGCACCGTACCAACGGCGAGCCTATTCCTCAATTGATACTCACCTGCCCCGACTATGTTTGCCGGAACTATCACGAACTGGTTGAAACAGAAAGCTATCCGCCTTGCTACCGCATCATCCCCACCCTTTCCATTTTTACGATACACTCCTGGATGTCTGCCCTGCAACTGGAACGTTTCGAACAGAAAGCCTCGCAACTATCGGAACGGCTCAAACGTTGCAACAGCAATTGGGAAGATGCCTTTTTCATTACTTTGGCACGCAATTTCGGCTTTGGCCTCAACGGAGATGCTTTTGAGACTTGGGCAAACCGGATTCCTTTACGGGCAGTAGACAAGCATCGGGATGAGTTATTTCAAATAGAGGCCTTTTTCTTCGGACAGGCAGGGCTGCTTCAAGGAACGGCCGGCGACGAGTATTATTTACGTTTGAAAAAGGAATACGAATACCTTTCGCATAAATTCGGACTCACCCCGATGGATGTTTCTCAATGGCGCTTCCTGCGTCTGCGCCCCACCAATTTCCCCCATATACGAATAGCGCAACTGGCAGTGCTGTATCACCGCTCTTACGGACTGCTTTCGCGCATCATGGAAGCGGAAACAGTAACCAAAGTGCATGAAATCCTAAAAGGAGGTACTTCAGCATATTGGGTAAATCACTATACTTTCGAACACCCTTCGCCTTCCCGACCAAAAACATTAAGTAATTCTTCTCTTGACTTACTTATAATCAATACAGTAGCAACTTTTCTATACAGTTACGGAGTACACAAAGGAAAAGAAGAGTATTGTGCACGTGCCGGTGCTTTTCTAGAGGAACTGAAGGCAGAATATAACTATATTACCCGCATGTGGGAACAATGTGGAATAAAAGCAGCCAATGCATCAGATAGTCAGGCACTGATACAACTAAAAAAGGAATATTGTGACAAAAAGAAATGCCTGTATTGCAGGATTGGATATGAGTATCTGAAAAGAAACTAAAGGTAATGCTCCTATCCCGATATGAATGATAAAAGAAGATTTAATCAAATAAGGAAAAAGAAAAGCATAAAAAGAGAGGACATCCTCACAAGATGCCCCTCTTAAATTATTCCATAAAACAACAACTGCCGAAACCGCCTTTAGAAGGCCTTCTTATACAATTCCAGAATTATTTCTTCCGTCACCTCACGCGGATTGCCCGGAGTACAAACATCTGCAATGGCAGAAGCAGCCAGACGAGGCAAATCTTCTTCTTTTATACCGAGTTCCGACAAGTGTTGGGGGATGCCGACCTTGACAGACAGAGTCTTGACTGCATCAACAGCTGCTTTTGCAGCCTCTTCCCGGCTCATTCCATCTTTATAAACATTCATTGCTTTCGCAATATCGACATATTTAGGCAAAGCAGCCGGAGCATTGAATTCCATAATAACAGGCAATAACAAGGCATTTGCCACACCATGAGGAATATCGAAAATAGCACCCAACGGATGAGCCATGCCATGCACAACACCCAAACCGACATTCGAGAACGCCATACCTGCAATGTATTGCGCTACCGCCATGCCGTTACGCGCCTCAGCATTCGTGGGGTCGGACACGGCTGTTTCCAAATGACGGGCAATCATTTCGATTGCTTTAATCTCAAACATATCACTCATTTCCCATGCACCTTTAGTTATCAAGCCTTCGATGGCGTGAGTCAGAGCATCCAGTCCGGTAGAAGCTGTTAATCCTTTAGGCAGCGTATACATCAGTTCTGCATCGACTATGGCGATGGCAGGAATATCATTGGGGTCAACGCATACCATCTTTTTATGATTCTCTTCATCTGTAATGACATAGTTGATAGTCACCTCGGCAGCAGTACCGGCCGTGGTGGGCAGTGCAATGATAGGAACCGACTTCTTTTTAGTAGGAGCCACGCCTTCCAGCGAAACAACATCGCTGAATTCAGGATTGTTAGTAATGATACCGATCGCCTTGGAAGTATCGATGGACGAACCGCCACCGATGGCCAGAATAAAATCTGCACCCGATTTGGCAAATGCCTCCACTCCCGCTTTCACATTGGCGACAGTAGGATTCGGTTTGATTTCACTGAATATTTCGTATGGAATGCCTGCCTTCTCCAATACCTTCAATACCTTGTCGGCAACACCGAATTTCAGCAAATCCTTGTCTGTAGATACAAATGCTTTGTGCAAACCAAGACGGTTAATCTCTTGTGGCAACACTTCACGCGCGCCCGGTCCGAAATAAGACACTTCGTTTAATACAAATCTGTTAATCATAGTTTTTTTATTAAGTTGATATGCTACAAAAGTAGTACAAATTCCCGATAAACCGACTTTTCGAAAGAATTCTTATAGTATGTTTTTAGACATCAAAGCAATGCCGACTGCTTCAAGATACTTATCTACATGAGAAGCCTTCAGAATAGCCTTCTTCAGCTTTTTATCCATGTCGGGCAGAAGATATTCCCAATAAGGCTTTATTTTGCTCAAAAGTTGTGTACCCCCTTGCAGGTAAGACTCGTAATGGTAAAACAGACGGTTATGGAAAACATTTACCTTGGCATATAATTCTTCACGCGGAAGAACAATGCCTTCCCGATATTCCATGGCAAGCGCAGGATTGGCTAACAAACCGCGCCCTATCATCACTCCATCCAAGTCGGGACACTCCTCTTCGATTCGCCGGATATCATCCGGTGTATGCAAATCACCGTTATAAACCAGCGGATGCTGGCACATCTCGGCAAACAGTCTCAGTTCTTTCTTATATACCATACCTTTATATTGCTGCCGACCTATGCGCGGATGCAATATAATCCGTGTAAGAGGTACCGCATTCAGCAACGGAAGCACCTGTCTCCACTCATCATAATATTCCCATCCAAGCCTCATCTTGACTGAGAATTTCATTTCAGGATAATGTGCCAGCTCATTCAGAAGCACTTTAACCTCTGACGGATAAGGCAAAATACCGGAGCCCTTGTGCCGCATGGTAAGCAGCGGAAACGGACAACCCATGTTGATGTCCGCTTCACGATATCCGCGTTCCAAAAACAAACCGACCAGCTTTTCCAACTCTGCCGGCGTAGAAGCTATCAACTGCGGAATCAAACAAGTCACCTTGTTGTTTTCCTTTTCAATGTCTCGGATATCCTTGTTTCGGAACTCCCCTTTCTCTACGCGTACAAAAGGGGTGTAATAAGCGTCAATGCCACCGAATAGCTCATGGTGGATATTGCGCCACGGGGCTTCAGTGAAGCCCTGTAACGGGGAAGCATACAGTTTCATCATATCTTTATTCTTGTTTCACTGCAAAGAAACATAATTTTCCTTACCTTTGCTATATGGAAAAGTATATTTATGAATTAAAAATGAAGGTACGCGACTATGAATGCGACCTGCAGGGAATTGTGAATAATGCCAATTACCAACATTATCTGGAACATACCCGCCACGAGTTCCTCACTTCGGTAGGTATCAGCTTTGCCAAACTGCACGAAGAAGGAGTGGATCCGGTAGTGGCTCGCCTCACCATGGCTTTCAAAACCCCACTGAAGAGTGGAGACGAGTTCGTATCTAAACTCTACCTTAAGAAGGAAGGCATCAAGTATGTATTCTACCAAGACATTTTCCGCCTACCCGACATGAAGGTAGCCATCAAAGCAACCGTAGAATCGGTTTGTGTAGTAAACGGCAGATTGGGTGACAGTGCTCTGTTTGACGAGACTTTCGCACCCTATCTGAACAAACAATGAAAGACGAACAACTATATTCCATAGCCCTGACCCGCATTCCGGGCCTGGGGCTAATCGGCATCCATAAATTGGTCGACGCATTGGGAAGTGCCACTGCCGTATTCCGCAACCGGAAAGACCTTTGCGAACTGGTTCCCGGTATTTCTCCCAAACAGATAAAAGCTTTGGATTGTCCTGAAGCGTTCCGTCGTGCCGAAGAAGAGCTTCTTTTTACCGAAACGAACCGCATCCGTTGTCTGACACTGACCGATGAGGACTATCCTTCACGGCTGCGTGAATGTGATGACGCTCCCCTTGTGCTCTACTATCGGGGAAACGCTGATCTGAATGCTTTGAAAATAATCAATATCGTGGGTACACGCCATGCCACTGCCTACGGTCAGGATATCTGTATCCGATTCTTGGAAGAATTAGCCGCAATGCTCCCGGAAGTACTTGTTGTCAGCGGATTGGCCTACGGCATAGATATTCATGCTCACCGCGCTGCATTGGCAAACCACCTCAATACAATTGGAGTATTGGCACATGGTCTGGACCGCATTTATCCTTCTGCTCATCGTAAAACGGCAATAGAAATGCTGGAACAGGGAGGACTGTTAACTGAGTTTATGAGTGGGACAAACCCCGACCGACAGAACTTTGTCAGGCGAAACCGCATCGTGGCAGGGATGAGCGATGCCACTATTGTTGTTGAGTCTGCTGACAAAGGAGGCGCACTGATTACAGCCGGCGTTGCCGGAAGTTATCATCGGGATTGTTTCGCCTTTCCCGGACGGATAAATGATGAATTCTCCGCCGGATGCAACCAACTGATAAAAAGCAATCAGGCTGCCTTAATCTTATCAGCCAAAGATTTTGTAGAAACCATGGGATGGAGTGAAGATAAAGAAAAAACATCATCCACACCCCGGCAACGAGAACTGTTTCCCGACTTAAGCGAAGAAGAAGAAAAGGTGGTAGGGTTATTGAAAAGCAGACCCGACGGGTTGCAAATCAACACATTGGTGGTAGATACCAATATTCCTGTCAACCGAATGAGCGCCCTGCTCTTTGAACTAGAGATGAAAGGGGTACTACGGGTACTTGCCGGAGGAATATACCGTTTATTATAGCATAATCACCGCAGAGGCAGAAGTTTTTCTTCCCCCCCTGCGGTGTTACTGTCTTCCATCAACAATTAAAGAACAATCTTATCTGATACCAATCTCTGCAAATCCCATTGTCTCGCCTTCATTCACCATCTTCACTGCTTTCAGCATTACATAACGCGCCTTTACAGGGGTGAAATAAACCGATTGCAATATCGGATTATGCTTGATATTAGAGAACTCGCCTTTAGTTACCACATTATTTATTGCATTGGCATCCGTACCTACAGATATCTCATAACCGGAAATTAAACCTTTATTATATTCACTTTGGTCGGGCAGATAATGGAAAGAAGCAACAGCCTGTTCCTCTCCCAAGTCAACAACTACCGTGTTACCATCTACAAAACACGTTGTAGTATCATCCTTATCTGCACACTTCTTAGCTTCCGCCTCATCTACACCGACTAATGTAAAAGGATAGCTCTTTATATCCGCAACTGCATTGTCAAACGATACATCAGCAGTCTCTCCGGCATAATAGGCTTCTACATTATTAATACAGAGACAAGCACGGGCATCCGTAAAGTTCACACGAAGCTTATCGGTTGTTACTGTCTCAAAACGGAGCAAACGTTTATATCCCACTGTTGTCGTTTCTTCATTCAACTTCACCGGCAACCATTGACCATCCTTATTATATTCCACAACAAAAGATTTCACACGCTGTCCCAAAGGAATATATTCTTGCAGCATCATGCGGTTCACCTTCTCCTGTTGCGGCAAATCAAACTCTACGGTTGCCGACACCACACCATCATTGGTAGCCCAATAAGTATCGTAATCATTATCCGTCATGGCCTTAGCTGTATATTTCCCTCCTCTCTCGTCAGAAACCTCAGCAACGACACCCGACAAAAGATTATGTGCCAATTGCTTCTGAATATTTTTATGGAAATCCACTGCATTAGCAGAGTCAACCGGATGAATCAATCCATTTCTGTCTACCGGAAAATTCAACAGCAAAGTTGCATTGTGACCCACACTGCGATAGTAGAGGTCTGTCAGCTGTTCTACTGTCTTCACACGATTATCTTCCTCCGGATGATAGAACCACCCCGGACGAATAGAAACATCACACTCTGCTGCCACCCATTGATTACCGTCAGCATGACCGTATTGCAATTCTCTATATTTAGGATAACCGGGATAAACCTCTCCGGCACGCAAGAATGACCAGTTAGTGGCTCCTGCAAATCCGTTCTCGTTTCCCACCCAACGGCAACCGGGACCTCCATCGGAGAAGACAACTGCCTGAGGCTGATATTTATCAATCATTTCATAAGCGCGGTCATACTGATAATAAGTCTTCCGGTCGATAGTACGTGAATCTTTCGCACCACCATACCAACCATCACCGCCATTGGCTCCGTCAAACCAAATTTCAAACACCGCACCATAATTAGTCAACAGTTCATGCAGTTGTTTATAGAAATAGTCCACATATTCCGGTGTGCCATAAATAGCCTGATTTCTATCCCATGGAGAAAGATAAACAGCGAATTTAATGCCATACTTTTTACATGCCTCCGACAACTCACGGACAATATCCCCTTTCCCATCTTTATAAGGAGTATTCCGAATACAATATTCAGTCAGTCCCGTCGGCCACAGGCAAAAACCGTCATGATGTTTGGCTGTAAGAATTACCCCTTTCATACCGGCAGCAACAAAAGTCTTCACCCACTGTTCGCAATCCAGCTTCGCAGGATTAAATGTTTTCGGATCAGAATCACCATATCCCCACTCACGGTCATTAAAAGTATTCAGACCGAAATGCACAAAAGCGTATGTTTCCATCTTTTGCCATTCCACTTGTTTGGCTTCGGGTATCGGAAGAATAGGTTCGGGAGCTTTTACAACCGGCTCACAAGCACAAAGCAAGCTCAAGGCTGCACCAACACAAAAAAGATTAGCGTGTTTTTTCATAAAATTATAAATTAGTTAGCATATAATAATGCAAAGATAAACTTTTTTGGAGAAAAGAGAAGATTAAAAAAGAAAAGGAACAACGCCTTGCCCCCTTCCCGTTAATCTAAATTCAACACTTATTATAATAACTATGTTATTAACTATAGCATACATAGGGTTTTAAGATAATCCCATAAAATAGAAACATTTTGCTTTTACAGACTAGAATGTCTACTTTGAGCATTTACAGCTTCAACCCTTCTTTATTGATAGCTGTGCAAAAAATGCACAGCTATATTATTCTTTTTTAGATATTACCAATTCGGATTCTGAACCAAATTAGGATTTAGCACCAGTTCATTAGTTGGCAACGGATATAACCATCTACGGTCATCATTACTCCATTTACGACCGGCATCATCAATAGCCTTTGACGGATACTGATACAGATAAATCGCTCCCTGATATTCTATAACAGGACGCCCTTTATCACCACCAAATGTAACATTGACTGCTTCGTATTCTTTTTCTACAGTCGGGGTAATCTTCAAGCCAAACATAGTTTTTGGATTTTCCATCAGTTTCATAGCATTCCAACGCTTCAAATCATCCAAACGATGATTTTCAGCCACTAATTCAATGCGACGTTCACGACGAATCTCATACAACAAATTGGAAAGTTGATATCCGTAATTAACAGGAGCAGCATCGGCTACAGGATTCATAGTCAAATGAGCCATCTCTACACGGTCGCGCAACTTGTTGATAGTTTTATCAAGAATGCTTTGGCTGATATCTCCCAATTCCGCATGCGCTTCTGCATTAATCAGTAATACTTCGGCATAACGATAAACGAACCAGTCATAGTACGTATTACGAGCTTCCGCCTGTTTGGTATTGGCTGAATGGTATTTAGTACACGGATAACCAGTTACACTTTTGCTGGCGCTACAGTCAGCTACCGGATTTTGACTCGGTTTTCCATTCTGTACTCTATAAGGCTTATGCTGATTATCAATCAACTGGTAAAGACGCGGATCACGACCCGAAATTTCAGCTTCTTGATTTTCATCTCCCTTATAACCTGAGTTTGTATTATAAATAGGAGTACCGTCTTTCATCAAGAATGATTCAATAAAATCTTTACTCAAACCTGTACCATTTTCACCTACCTGACGTCCAACTTCATGAGTCAGCACTCCTTCTTCATAGAAACGACAGAGAATACCTTCTTTACAGTCCGACAAATCTTCCTGTACGAACAAATTAGCATAATACAGCGGATAGCCTTCGTAAGCTACCGTTGCAGCTCCTGCATCCGAAGCCTTTACAATGTCATAATTTCCACTATTCATCATAGTTTCCGTCAAAGACACCGCTTTCTGTAACAACGTTTGTGAAGTCCATTCTGTAGTAGGTGTTTCATTATGATACTTCATGTAAGTTCCGAAGTACAGACAAATACGGGCCAACTGCGTGCGGGCAGCATCTTTATTAAGACGTCCCTTTTCAGAATCAGACTTTTCGGGTAACCACTGAATAGCAAATTCAAAATCTTCTATCACTTTACCCAATACAAAATCGCGACTATCCCGGGCTTTATAAAGTTCTTCCGTATCGCTAGTCTGCAAATCTTTATCATACCAAGGTACATCACCAAATTGCTTTATTTTGCTGTAATACAGCAAACCTCTCATGAAACGTATTTCAGCTACGTATTTATTAATTTCAGCTTCGGATCCTTCCACGGTTTGATAACGCTGCAAGAAATAGTTACAACTGCGGATATCATTCCAATACCATCCATTACTGCTTGATGCCGAGGCCGGTACTGTATATTCGTTAAACAAATAGCCACTATAATCTTTCGGTACAAAGTTGTCACTAGTATTGTCACCTGTAGCAGTCGGAGAAGCCAACAAACCATACAGACCATTGGCATAAAGTTTCAAATCGTTGGTTGTCGTCCAATACGTCTTGTCTGTAATAGAGTCTATAGGTGACAAATCGGTATAGTCACAAGAACTAAGAACGGCTCCAGCGAATAATGACACGAATAATATATTCTTTATTTTCATAATGGATTGAATTTTTCTCTTGTTTTACACTAGCAAAATTAGAGGAATCCATTATTCGGCACGATAGGCGTAACTTTCAACTTTAAGGGGTAAAACTAGCATATTGAATATAGGCATTTGAGGGTGTGGTTAAAGCTATCTTAGGCGATAGGGATACCTATGCAGGGCGCAAATCCATCCATCATAGGACAAAAAAACGGAGTTCGGAAATTCCGAACCCCGTTCTTGCTATTAATCGTTATGAAAGAGTTTAATCAATTCACGTCTGTCTCAGTTTGCGTGATGACTGTCCAAGGCTCAACCTTAATGCTGAAACTGATACAAGCGTTCAACTCGCTTGTGTCAGGGTCCTTTGAGCCTTCACCGGTTATGGTAGCGTATATCTTATAAATGGTATTACGTTGTACACCGATAACACCACTTGTCGCATCTTGTTTAATCGGTATACGGTAGTAGCGATCCTTTTTGACCAGATCTTTATCTTCTAGTCCTTTTCCATTTGGATACCAATTGCCTCGAAGAATTAACATGGTCTGTATTTCCCCAGATGGAGAATTACCTTTATTCGAACCATCATCTGCAAGCATCTGTTTATCCCCCTTCATTTCAAACACATAAAATTGAGGCATCTCTTTACGCCTGTTATTAGAGTCATTGCCCTCATCTCCCTTAATCGTCTGGTCATCAAACTTAAACCAATAACTCCCATCATAATCTATCGTTCCTCCTTTTATATTCTTAGAATGATCATGACCGGTCATTGCGATATCTACCCCCGCATCCATTGTCCAATGTAAAGAAGGTACATTTTTACTACCGCCCACTAAGAAATAGTCATCCCGGATATAACTACAACCATGAGAATATGTGGAAGCATTATCCAAACTATACGGTTCTGCGTCAGCATAGATAAGGGAAGTATTGCTAGCGTTGGCGATATATACATCTGTCAACTCAAATGATGCGTTAGTATAATTGTTCCTGAAGTCGCAATCAATAGCTTGAAGTTGGACACGGGCTACATGGCGGGTTAATGGGATTTTATCTTCATCTGGAATATTTGCCGGATTATAAGAGGAAGTTTTTTCAGTCCATCCTTCCGCTCCACTTTTTTTCTCAATCTCCTTATGTGCTGCACCTACTACCGCATTGTTTGTATATATAATAGAAGGAGTTGTAGATCCTTTCACCCAATTATCATGCTTTATCCCAGCAAGCAACTTATGATCACCTCCACCAATCGTTACTATCTGGCTGAACATCGGTACATACGTTTGCGTACCAGCGCCTGGCACTGGATGCACTTGCGTAAAATCAACAAGACTTTCAAGTTGGGCAACTTTCACATCCTCCAATCTAGAAGGAGGCGTAGTAAGTTTCGTATTCGCTAAAAAGACCACCGCCAATTGCGTATCAGAAAGTTCGTCGGGCGCCGTAGCCTTTACCTTAACAACGATATCCTCAATGTTTTTCACGGAGTTGGTGCCATCCGAAGTTACCGTTTTCATAGCGGCGAATTTATATGCATCCTCCTCCCCATTGTCTACATAGAACAAATAGGCGGTTAGTTCATTTATAAATTGCTCTTTATCACTGCCGTTTTCTTCTGCATCAACCGCTTTTGTCTGTATCCCATCCAAGGCCGTAGCCGTAAGTGATATATTCGCGTCTATCATCTGATAGTTCTCTTCCGGTATCTCGATGCCATTCGAGCTATCGTCCGAGCAGGAGGCGAAAGCGCATGCGGCGAAGGAGGCTAATAATAAATGTCTTAGTTTCATATCCTTTTGTTTTTTCTTGTTTATACTAAATTTCATTCCCTATGATTCCATTACTTAGTCTATTACCGGATGCTGCATTACCGGGCCCCAGCCTACTACCTGCACGGCTATATTCAAGTTGGTATCTACCTCGGGTTCCGGATCC
>OHDF01001033.1_pt1 | contig 11357 bp, 10 predicted proteins | sample 1566911 | NCBI WGS metagenome assembly OHDF01 (sample SAMEA3879504, study PRJEB24766) | human gut metagenome | biome: human-associated habitat; feature: feces | place: USA | collected 1985/1987
AGCGACAGAAGACAACGAGATTGCACCGCTGCATATAACGACAATGTTTTTATCCGTTTAAGGATAGGGACTCTGTAGTTATATGCAGCGTTTTGTATATGTATGCCTCACGTTGCAAAGCGTCTGTATTCAGAGGTTATGTTGAACATAAACTAATGAATGCAATGGAAAAATTAACGAAATCCATGCCCCTTTTCAAAGAACGTAATTGTTCTGTCTCTATCGTGTTGGATTCACGTACTCGCAGGAAAAATGCGTATGAGTTCCCATTATCCCTTCGCTTCACGATTGACCGCAAGTTCTTTTATCTTACAGTCGGAAGTTCTTTTAGCGAGAAAAAGTTCTCAGACATCTGCAATGCAACCAAATGCAAGAGTGAGAACTACAAACTTCAAAAAGAGTGGAAAGATACCTTTGTCCCTAAATACAAGAAAGTTTTGAGTAATCTGAACAAGGGTGGCATCCTGACATTTGAGATGGTGCGCCAATGTATTATAGGTGAGGATGTGGTACTATCTGAAGAGGAAACAACCAAGTCACAATCGTTTATCAGTATATGGGAGCAAGTTATCAATGGTTTCAAAACAGATGATGGTGGAGCACGTTTTACCACGGCCGAAAGTTACGAGTGTGCGCTCAAATCATTCAGGAAGATACTTGGAGCAAATACAATTAAGGGCTTTTGTATCAGTGCAGCAGAAATCCAGAAATGGAAAGATGGGATGCACAATGGGGTTAAAGACGAGAATGGTGCAGTCGTTGGAAAAATCAGCGACACCACAGTAGGCATTTATCTACGTTGTTGCCGTGCCGTATGGAATCGGTGTGTACACGAAGGATTCCTCAAAGATATTCCTTATCCTTTTTCCAACAAGAAAGAGAAAGGTCTTGTAAGCATACCCAAAAGTGCGAAGCGCAAACAGAACTTCTTGAATGTCGCTCAAATGACAGAACTCTATAACCTTTTTGTTTCAAAGGAATATCCAGAACACTGGACGGAAGAATATACGCAACGTGCCCACTACTCATTGGGACTATTCCTTGCCCAATACCTTTGCAACGGCTTCAATATGGCTGACGCAGGGCGATTGACATACGACAACTACTATTACAAGACAGATGGCAAGGCTTTCCGCTTCAACCGAAAGAAAACCTCCCGTAGGAGTGCTGACGGTTCGGAAGTAATTGTTCCTATCATCCCTCCCTTACAATATGTATTAGACGAGATAGCGGCACCACCCACCCGGGATGGTTTTGTGTTTCCCGATATATTAAAAGGTGCGGAAACGGAAGAGCTGCGCCGTAAGTACACCGTGCAGGAGAATTCAAATGTGAAAGACCGTGTCATCAAGATTTGCCACGAGGCACTGCATTGGGACAAGTCCATCTGCCCGTCCGGTACATGGTGCCGTCACTCGTTTGCCACCAACCTGCATAATGCCGGAGTAGATATGGACTATATCTCTGAAAGCATGGGGCATGCTTCATCAGACCATGCAATCACTCAAATATACATTGAGCATTACCCTCTCGATATACAGATGCAGAACAACTCAAAGCTGCTAAACTTGGGAGAAACTTCAGAAAGGGATGCCTTGTTGGCTAAGCTGGCAAATATGTCCACAGAAGAATTGGCTAAACTATTCGCATAACCTTTTATAGAGTTTAGAGTATGTTTGATTTCATAGAACGGATAAAAGATTTCAATTTGAGGAAGGAGCATACGGATATGCTTATTCGCGCATGGAAGACTGAGAACAAAAAAGTTTATTCGGATTTTGTAAGACGGATAGAAGCAGTCAAAAAAGGTGATATGAGCATTATTACCGAAATGATGGATGTCGCTAAGAACTGTGTTCCAGAAGAAGTACGGGTATTCCATAACTGGTTAGGAGATGTCTTGAATGGGAAAGTGAAGATGGCAGATATTACCCAAAGCATTCAGGGGTTATCCATTGAGCATATCCACATGATAGCAAAATGCCTTGTCTATAAAGAACAGTGGATGGCCATAGATATGAAGACCGGAGAGGTAAAAGTGACCTCCAAGAAAGTAAACGGCTACCTGATGGTTCGTTCGGGAACACCGATAGAGATATGGAATCGTATGTCTGTAGATAAAAGAGTCTATATCGTCAGCCAGACTGAGGCATTGATGAAGAACAGCAAAGGATGCTGGATGTTCAGCAACCTTGAAAGAAAGATGATATATCAGGCCATAACTTTCTTTGCAAGACTTATATTCCTTACATATGCATCGGCAACAGGACATTTCCTCGCTAACCTCTACGACCTTGTCATTGAGCGTAAAGACAATCTTCCTTATTGCATGTATTATTATGTTGTCTTTGACCACGGACTGACAAAGATGGCGATGCTGCTAAATCAGTTTCTACTATCAGAGAACATTGATCAGGGAAGTATGCTAATGGTGAAAGATTGTATCAATGCCCTAGTTCTGCACAGTCTTGATATGGGAACTGAAACAAAAGCATCATGGGAAAAGACTGCTGATGAATGTGGAGCTGACATCTGGAAAGAGGTTGCGTTTCTTCTTCGTAGTATGAAAGGCAGACGAGGAAATAAGAAACAGGTAATGACCATTGATGACTTGATTGTCGGGAACAAAGCCGAGGTAAAACAGTGCATTATGGAATTTCTGGAAACAAACACTGAAGACATCTGCCTTGCCTATCTGCTCGTTGTTCTTGTTAAAACCGAACATATTAAATCCTCAGTGAAGTATATGACTTTTCACCGCGCCATCGAACAACTTACCCAACGACACTACGGATATGATGTTCCCCAAAAGCGATATGGAGAGATGAAGGAGTTTAATTTCAAGTGTTCTATGCAGAGTGCCAGTTATAAGAAAGCCAAGAAAATCATAGATAGGTGGACAATCTGTTTTGAGGAGTGTAAATAACACATTCCTCTTATTTTTCTATCCAAATCTTTATTCTTCCCTCTTTTTCAGTTAATACATATAGAATATTGGTCGGTAAGTTTAAGGTATAAATAAACCGACCAATACACAGAGTTTCATCCTCTACCTTTGCTTGTGAAATCGGTTTCACAGAGTTGAACCGAGACTTAAAATGTTTAATTACCAAACAAGTAAAGGTATGGAAGAAAAATTCAATTTTACCCAATTACTTCAAAAGCCCATCGCTATGATGACGGGCGAAGAACTTTGTTTTCTTATCGGCAAGAGTGTGGAGAGTATAGAAAAACCCACATCGCAGGCAACCTCCAAAGGCAACTATTATGGCATTGAGGGCATTGCCCGTGTGTTCGGTTGCAGTGTACCCACAGCCAACCGTATTAAAAAAAGTGGTGTTATAGACAAAGCCATCACGCAGATAGGACGTAAGATAGTGGTGGATGCAGACCTCGCACTGTCTTTGGCAAAGGAAGCTGGTAGCATTCACATCAAGGAGTGAGCGTATGGATGAAAATTGGAAACAACAACTGGCAACAGACAGTTATGGAAATCCGGTTCGTTCCATCAGTAATCTCCGACTCATTTTTACCTTAGATGAGAACCTCAGTCAGATAAGGTACGATACTTTTTGTCAGGATGATGTGTGTTTCAATCCTTTGTTCCGCAATGTCAATGGCAATAAGATTGATGAGGAGTCGGTGGGAAAGATACAGGACTATCTGGAAAGAACGTACAGACTACGCTTGACACAGAACAAAGTATTTGAAATACTAAAAACGACCTCATCGGAACGGAGTTTCAATCCTGTGCAGGAATTCATAACTCAAGAGACATGGGACGGACAGCCCCGTATAGCCACGGCTATCATTGATTATCTGGGGGCGGAGGACATGCCTCTCGTCAGGGAACAGACTAAACTCTGGTTTGTGGCAGCGGTTGCGCGTGTGTTTAGTCCCGGTTGTAAGTTTGATAATGTACTGACTTTGCCGGGACCACAAGGTATCGGAAAAAGTACATTCTTCAAGACTATCAGCGGAAAGTGGTTCAACGATTCTTTCTCTTTCGCCAGTGGCGATAAGGAAAAAGTAGAAACTATTACCAATGGTTGGATTATTGAAATCAGTGAGTTAAATGGTTTGAAACGGGCGAATGATGTAGAAGCGGCCAAGGCTTTCTTGAGTCGTTGTAGCGACTATATGCGTCCTGCATACGGACATAAGGTAGTGGAGTTTATGCGCCACAATGTCTTTGCGGCCACTACCAATGAGACAAACTTTTTGCAAGGGGACAATGGGAACCGTCGATGGTGGATTATCCCAGTCAAAGGCAACGGTCATGTATCAGATTGGTTGGATTGTTTGCAGCATTCCGTTCCTCAACTTTGGGCAGAGGCATACACCTATTATAGACAAGGAATGAAACTCTACTTGTCCCCAGACATGGAAATCGAGGCCAACGAAATACAAATGCAGCATTCCAATATCCTTGTTGACCCAATCATGGAGGATATTGAAATGTATCTGGAGCGTGAAGTTCCCGTGCAGTATGCAAGTTGGATGATTCCGACACGACTGGCTTATCAGAAAGGAGCATACTCAGAACCCAATTCCACAATGACCTCACTCAATATGGTTTGTGCCCGACAGATTATAGAGGAGTTACCCAATGACTTGGTAAGACGCAATACGTCCAAATACACCTCACAATATATCAACCGCTTGATGTCCATGATTCCTAATTGGAAACGGAGCAAACAGGAGAAGGTCAAGGGTTTGCATCCTGCTTATTGTGACAAGACGGGGAGGTCAAAGCATCCTTGGGTGAGGGTGGGTACACCGAGCGAAGAAGTCTGCGCCACATTACCAAGTGAACCGGAATTACCATTCTAATTTTCAAAATAAGGGAAAAGAAAAACATAATGTCCCTTTGTCCCTATTTCCTTTGAAAAAAGAATAGAAACATAAAGCAGTGAAAAGAAAAAGTTACAAAATATGCTTGGGACATGGGACAAAAAGAGTTGAAAATATGAGAACTGAAGAACTGATAGAACGCATCAGCAAACATGAGCCTTTATTGGCAAAAGCAGTCAGCCACATGGTTGCGTATGTTCAAGACCGTTATCCCTCCACGTTTCCGAGCAAGGAGCAGACTATGGCGGTAAACGAATACCTGCATAGTGTTCATGCGGACGGTGACGGCAGTATGTCGGAAGCTAATTGCGAGCATCGCAGGATTGCCTCACAGCGAATCACTATCGCTGCCATCCGTATACTTGACACCGAACAACAGGACAGGCTTCAGGACATACTTGACCATATTGCATACGACAAGGAGTATTATATGCCGGAGAGAGGGCAAGGTATGCGCTACTGACTTTTCTTTTGGCTGTACCAGTTTTAGATTATCCATAAACAGACGAATGATGAATAAAGATTTGAGCTATTGTATCGTATTATCATCGGAACAGCTTTCCTATTTGGCAGGAAGCAAGTACGGCATTGACCGAATGAAGATTTTGAACCGGCTTATCGAAGCGACCGTGTTGGAACAAACGGAGTATTCCAAGAAAGGCTTTGCCATGACATTGCAAGTCGGACAGGCTGCCTTGTCAGAAGTGGAATTGTCCTGCAAATTGGGCTATGACAAGAAGACCATCTCACGTGTGATAGACAAGATGAATCAGCTTGGCATTGTCGCATCCGTTCAAAGTAACCGCACGAGTATTCACACGCAGAAATGCGTATCGGCTTGGATGCTGGACGGCAAGCGTATCGACAACCCTTTTTATGTCCGAATGAAAAACCGCAAGGACGGCAACGAAAAAACGGCTAATCGTCCATACAACAACAGTATTCTTCCAATGAAACAACAGCATATTTTGGAGAGCAACGCAGAAGCAAATTGCCCTACCCAAACGCAAACAGACAACACAGCCGTATCGGATGAAACTTACTCCCCTGATTTATCGACTTCACCAACATCAAGCGAAACTCCTGTTACAGCTTACGATGACAAAAATAGAAATGGTTACGATGAATTGAAAGCCGAAACAAATAACCATGAGCTTCTCCACACCCCTACAACCACATCAGGCTATGAGATTGCAGGCAATGGAAGCGACAACGATGCTGCACAGGTAAATTCCACTTCGGCATATCCGACTACGACATTGGCTTCTCCACAGCCTTTGGCAGAGGAAGAACCAACTAATGACCAAGGGAATGACTGGCAATTATAAATCTTTCAGATACAGTAAAATGTACTATGTTATAGTATGTAGTGTTACAAGAAGTGCCTATGTCGCACAGGCTCGCTTCGCTTGCCAGTACCACATAAGCGTATTCCGGCAGTCGCAAGCTCCCACCGTGCTGTACTTTTTTAGATAAGATGTTTCACCTGTTATAATACAGAAAAGAATGAAGAATAAAGATAATGTCAAACAGATTGACGGGAACAAGGAAGAGGAAAAGGATAAAAAAGACACAAGACGAATCCTGCGCCTTGAAGCCAGAGTTACGGAAGACGAATATGCCAAAGCTGCGGAACTCGCCCAATCCTGTGGTTTGACCATGAGTGACTATGTGCGCAGGACGGCTTTAGGGCATCGTCCGCACCTGCGGCTAACTGAGCGTGAAGTGGAAGCCCTGTGTAGCCTTTCGGATGCGAGGGGCGACCTTATCCGTGTCGTTGCTGCCGTGAAGTCCATCCAAGCGGACAAACGAGCCATCTATTTCAGCGATACCCGATTTGTGGAGCAATGGATGAAAGCTGCCACAAAGCTCATCAACCGTTGGAATCAAATTGAAGCCTACCTTAACGAATAAATTTCCCCACCTGTTATGATTGCAAAAGCAGCTACCATTTCGCATGGCTCAAATGCCATCAGATACTCCGTCAATAAAGATCGGGCAGATATAGTCAAGACCAATCTTCTGCCCGATGACATATCGCCCGAAGCGATGTTCAAACGAATGATGCTTGTGCAGAAGATGTTTACCAACGAGAGGAAGAGAGGCAGACCGTTTACCGACAATGTGATAAGAATTGAAATTTCCCCATCCGCAGAAGAGAGCAAGGGTTGGACGATGGATGACTGGGCACGTTTGGCAGACGAGTTCATCCAAGCGTTTGATTCCATAGACCTGTCTAAAAAGACCAAACGCGCTTCTTCAAAGCAGACCAACCTCAAAGGTTCGCAATACGTTGTTGCCCTACATCGAGATGCCAAGAGTGGCATTCTCCATCTGCACATTGATGCCAACCGTGTAGATATGGAGGGCAAGATAAATGACGGACACCTGTCCGGCATGAGGGCTGTAATGGCTGCGAATATCATCAACGAGCGTTACGGCTGGGTGCAGTCCGAAGAAATAGGCATACGGCACAGGCAGGAGGTTTCAGACTGTTGCATGGAGATACTGCGCAAGATGGATGAGTTCAGTTGGGAACGCTACGAAGCGGAACTGGTGAGGCATGGCTATGGGGTACACATACAGAAAAATGAGGACGGCACGGTTTACGGCTATTCCATCAAGCGAGGGAACTCAAGTTATAGGTCATCCAAGTTGGGTATCGGTCGCAACCTTGTCCCCTCAAAGATTATGAAGACATGGCAGAAATTGCATCCGCAGGAGGGTAAAATCAACCAACCGCAAGCGGAAGACAAGCAAACAAGGACAGCCACACCGACTGCCATTTCCAAGCCACAGACTACACCGCAACCTGTAATGAAGCACTATTCCATTGGCACGGATGACAACAGGACATTTGCCGTTTCCCTATCGGAAGCCGCAGACTGCATCATCCGTCAGGAGTGTTCTTTGGAGGAAGCACATCCATTGGCTAAGCTGGAAGAGATACAGCACACGGCTCTTCTGTTGTTTGCCGGATATTTGGATGCAGCCACGAGCATGGCGGCTTCAAGCGGTGGCGGTGGTTCTGATACAGGTGGCTGGGGACGGGACAAAGACGAGGACGAACTTGAATGGGCACGCCGTTGTGCGAGAATGGCGAACCGAATGTGCAAGCGCAGGAAAGGGCTTCACAGATAATTTTTCAACCCAATATCAAAGGACATGAGCATAGGAAAACCAAAGAATGAACCCAGAGACCTGAACGGTCTGATGAACGAGATAGAGAACGACCATCGGATAACCGTGGAATCGGATGCCGTTGATAAGCGCATTGAGGAATTGCGAGTTGCTCAAAGGGACTTACGGCAAGCGACCGAAGCATTGGAAAAGGCTACAATGACTTTGAATGAAGCCATTGCAGCCCTTAAATCCGCTACTGATAGTTCCGCCAATATCGTGACCGGGATTAACAACGCCATTGTCAATGCGCAAGAAAATACAAAGTTCAAAGTTAGTATTGCACAGGAAGATGTGGAACTGTTGATGAAAAACTCACAAGCTGTTTTAACCACGGACGAGATTGTGATGAAACGCCATTTTGAGAAGCAAGCTCAGGCAATGGAAGCCCACGAGCGAAGAATTTCATCCATTCTCAGCCGAAACCAAGGCTTTTGGGTTTCCGATTTTTGGGCGAAAGTGTTTTGCTGGGTTATTTTAGTGTGTTTTCTGCTTATATTTATTTCTTATTACTTGAAAACTCGTCTGTAAAGCATAATATTAATAGACCTGTATCAATAATAGCAAACAATACATATCACGAGATAAGTTTAATCCTGTATAAACCATCGAATATCAAATACTTTTCGTACCTTTGCAATTGGATTGGAGGAAACTCTATCCAAGACATATTAGAAAAAGAAGAAGCGTTATGCTTATCTTGTACTTGAAAACGTAGGAAATTTTCAAATTGGATACAAGGATAGCATAGTGGTTCTCACGCTATAGCGTGGGCTGCTATTGTTACATCCGTATCCAAGGTTTCCTACGACCTTCAAGTAAGAGTGTGGCATACAGTTCCACGCTTTTATGTAGGTTAAATTCCTCTATGGGACTGGAGATTAAATGTGTAGTGTATGAACATAATTAAAAATTGGTTGTTAGCCATTTGCGCCATTCTATTGATGAATGGATGTGCACCACTTCGAATGCCTGTAATCGTCAGGAATGCCCCTGTTGAAATGTATAAATACGCATACATTTCTCCGACAAAGGAATTAACATCAAGTACAGGAGGTACATATGGAGGACAATATGGCATCTATGGTTCTTCAACCACCAAAAGTGTTAATCCGAGTGATGTAATAGCCGGAATACTAATAAAAGAGGGATATGTTATATTACCCGAACTTAAACCAGAATTAGCTAATGAAACTTTAATCGTTAATTATGGTGAGAGTGGTAGGCGTAATAGAGGCTTAGGATATACCATAGAAGTAACCATACAATTTAATTCTGCAAAAACCAATGAAATGATATGCTCTTGTACGGCAGAAGGACAAGGTGAAACAGAAGCCGATGATATTCGTCAAGCCATTAGAAGAGCATTATCAACTTTATTCCCAAAGAAATAAAACCAATTAATAATCAAATAATACAACAATTTATGAAAAAACTTATTGTATCATGTGCATTAATGGTTATTACATTGGTATCGTATGCCCAAACCTATAAAATGTATTCTACGAGAAATTACCATAACCAACTCCGTTTAAATACGATGACAGGTGAAGTACAACAAATTCAAGATGATGGTCAATCTTGGGAAATTTGCAGTGCGAGAGAAGCTTCAGGGGATAAAGTAGGAAGATTTTGCCTTTATGAGACACAGAATATGTGGACTTTTATAATGCTTGACACATATACAGGTAAAAATTGGCAAGTCCAATTTAGTGTAAAAGGCGAAGATTATATGTTTGCTGCACCGATAAACATTTTCTCTCTTGCATATCCTGAAACAACTTCAAATTGGAGTAATAGGTTTCAGATGTTCAGAACTCAAAATATGTGGACTTTTATACTATTAGATTCGTATAATGGGCGATTATGGCAAGTCCAATATAGTACACAAGATTTGGATAATCTATTTTGCATACCAATAAATAAATATGAGTTAGTTTCTGATAACGAAAAATGTATATTCTCCATTCAACCATTGACAAGTATGTATCAATACTATCTCATAAATGATAATACAGGAGATATGTGGAAATTCCAATGGAGTACCAAAGGGGATGATTATAGGTGGATTGAGAAATTTAAATAGCTATTATTCTCGGATATGCAGTTAGTTTTATTCATAGCTTTGATTTGTTTTGTTGCTCTTTTTATAATAGTAGCAATACGAATGCACCTCAAAAACAAATCCAAAGAATTAACAGAAAAATTGCTTCAAATATCCGCTTATAGTGAGAAGTCCAGCTACGAGCAAGCCCAAGAGAGGCTGTCTAAACTTAACGATGCTGTATTTATTGATATTCCGGCAGACTTAAACAATGTTTTTTATGGTAAGATAATATCGGCAGCGCAAGAAAAGGATTTCACAAATCATTATATATCATATTTTCAAGAAGCATATTCACTTGTTAAGAAACTTGAAACTTTCAATATCACGCCATCTGTAACAATCTCAAACCTAATTCGTGACTTTGGTAATATCAAGAGGCTTGTCAAACAACATAATGATACGGTAATAAATTCCTTACTTGATACACACAAGGATTTTTTCGACCATTGTTTGAAATATCCATTGGATAAACAGCAAAGACGTTCAATTGTTTCAGAGGAAGATAATTGTTTAGTGGTTAGTAGTGCAGGTAGTGGAAAGACCTCTTCTATTGTTGGAAAAGTCAAGTATCTAACAGAAATCAAAGACATTGCCCCTCATAGAATCTTACTGATTAGTTACACGAACAAAGCAGCAGCCGAACTAACGGAGAGAATGGCTACCAACGGTTTGAAAGGCTATACATTTCATAAATTAGCCATTGATATTATCGAAAAAGAAACTGGTGTTAAACCTTCTATATGCGATAATACTGATGCCTTATTTATAGATATTTATCACACTCTATTAGGGAATGAGGATTTTAAGAAAAGTGTAGTAGAATACTTCATCGACTACCAAACCAATGAAGCAGATTGGGAACAACGCAAGAATGAAAGGCGAGAAAAATTGTCAGAGCAAAAGAATGTACAGCTAAAAGCGATGTTTCCCGATATGGACGGTAGAACCATATATGTGAGAAGTGAACAGGAACAAAAGATATGTTTTGTTTTATCATCTCTTGGAGTGCAATTCAGATATGAAGAGCCATACGAACATCAATTGGCAGATGAAATGCACTCTCAATATCGCCCTGATTTTTCTATATACTTCGAGCAAAAGGGAGTACCCAAACGAATCTATTTGGAACATTTCGGAGTTGATGAACACGGTCTTGTCCCAGCTTGGTTTGCAAAAGACAAGAATATAACATACGAAGAAGCCAATCAAAAATATA
>OHDF01001040.1_pt1 | contig 11310 bp, 7 predicted proteins | sample 1566911 | NCBI WGS metagenome assembly OHDF01 (sample SAMEA3879504, study PRJEB24766) | human gut metagenome | biome: human-associated habitat; feature: feces | place: USA | collected 1985/1987
TCCCCCAAAACATACGCTCCACGGAGTTGTCTTCGCGAAGATGATAGTTTGTCCGTGGCATATTCATATTACACCTGATGCAAATGCCCTCTTCTCCCTCTTGCAAAGAGCTCCCGCATACAGCACACTGACGCGGGAAGAAGAGATGGACAAAGGACAAGAACCAGGCTTTAAATGTGTTTTCCATAAAAAAGTGTAATAAGGCAATAAGAACCGTATCAGAATGGCAGCGCCTCCCGTACCAACCGCAAAAACAACGGATGCAGCGGCCCGTTGGTGGCTATGATATGATGCCCTTCTATAAAGTTCTCGTTTCCCAAAAAGTCTGTTACCTTACCGCCGGCTTCCAACACCATGAGTGCAGCCGCAGAGAAATCCCACTTACCGATAAAAGCTTCCAGCCAAGCGTCAAAACGTCCGGCAGCCACATAGCAGAGGGCCGAACCATTCATGCGAATGCCTGCAACCTTACCGTAAAGTTCGTGTATCAAATGTTCGCCCGTACGGGCATACTGCTCGAAATTGTAGGGTAACTCTGTCACCACAAAAGCGTCTTTCGGTTCACTGACAAGCGAAACACGCAACCGTTCTCCGTTCACATAGGCTCCTCCTCCTTTCCAAGCATAAAAACACTCGTCTCGGCAGGGTTCATAAACCACACCCAGCAAAAGCGACTGCTTGTCACGCAAGGCAATACTTACACAATAGGGAGCATTGTCGTGAATATAGTTCGTTGTCCCATCCAAAGGATCCACTACCCAGCAATACGTTTCGTCACTATAGGCAGCAGACCCTTCTTCGGCAATGAATCCGGCTTCGGGAAGCAATTTCCTAAGGGCAGATACAACCTTTTTCTCGGAAGCCTTGTCCACATAAGATACATAATCGTGCGCATGTTTTTCCTGCACCACCTCCCGACGGAAACTTTTCCGCTCTTCCTTCAAAAAATGCCCGGCTTCACGGGCTACACAGCAGACAGCCTCTGTCAACGCCTTCAAATTTTCCATATTCTTATATTATTTACCATTCGCATCTTCCTGATAAATGAGCCTCCCCCGTTGGCTGACCGTCCACTCACCGTCTTCCAGACGTACGTTTTTCGTATCATCATCTTCCACATTCCAGGCATATCCACCGGCAGGCAGACCTCGACGGTCCAGAATTTCGTTCGAAACACCTTCCTCCGAGAAAAACAACTCCACTTGCGTAGAGTCCGGACTGAACACCAAGAACAAAGTCTTCCCGGCATCATCCACTGCATTCATGCGGACACCTTTCTCCCACAAACGGATGCAATCTTTCTGCACCTCGCTCCACGTATATCCGGCAGAAGCAATACAACCATGTTCGTCTTTATCACTACCAACCACGGCCTCTTTTTCCTTTCTCTCCGAAGTTTCCGCTTCCTTTTTACCGCCGTTTCCACAACCGGTCAACAAAGCTCCGGCACATATCAGGCACATAGATACAACCTTCATATTCATACGCTTGTTTTTATTAGTTTTCAATTGACAAAGTTAAAAACAAATCGGCAGTACTAAAAGTTTCTTCCCTTTTTATACGCACGGCTCTTTCGTTTAAAGGAGTTATCGGGAGTCAGAAGGAGTCATCAGCCGGCAAGTCGGCTTAGGAGTTAAAGCCGATAGTTCTGTGAATACATACACAAGAGTATCGGCTGTAACTCCTAGCGGAGCAAAGTGATAACTCCTCTAACTCTCTTGCTTGTCATGGCTTGAGATATACCACTGTTTTTCCACTACCATATTTGCGAATAATACCTTCTTCCAGAAATAGGTTCAAATCGGCCACCGCCTGATGTTTCGCCTTTCCGGTCAGCTGTTCATAATCAGTACGCGTAATGCAGCCATACTTATTCAAATGCTGCAACAGTTTTTTTCTCCGCTCCTCCAGTGTCAATTTGGAATGAGAGATATAGGGAGATGCTTTCCGTTCCAGCTCCATCGTCTGAAAGCGGTTACGGAATTTACTGCCGATACGCAAGTTTACATTCTGAAAATGCACGGACGGAGAGCGAATATCCTTTTTATTCGCCACGGCCTTGTCGCACTTCAATGACAACGAAAAGAATCCCAATTCGCCCACTTCAACTATCCATCCGTCTGCCAGCCAGCTGTGCAACTCATCCGTTATAGCCTGCAACGTGCCATCGAGAATGGCAGGGCTGAAACCGGTAGCCTTGTGAACCAGTTCGCGGAATTTATCGGCAGGAATGGTTCCTTTGGGAAGAATACGGGCGTGAAGCAGCTTTTCTTCACCGTCCTCCGGAGAAGGATTGGGGGTCTGGTATAAATCGTAATAAGCACTCATATAATTTAGAATATCAGTTGGGCAATATTATTCATTCAATGCTGCAAGAACAAGTCCTGATGCACCGAGTTTAATTCGTTAGACAATTGTTGCTGTTTCGTTAAACGTCCATCTTACGAAAGAACAACAATTGTCTAACGGAAAGAAGACATCTGTCTAACGAATTAAAAACAACGCCCAAAGGTATTAATAAAAAGGGAAGTAGGGATTAAAAAAGGGGGAAAATCGCTCTAATAATAGGTTCATTGGCGTAATAAAAGATTTTATTCAGTTTGTTTTTAAACAGACTCTTAAATGAGCAAAGTTGAGAATAAAAAGTTGCCGTTCCAAACAAAGAAAGAATATTTGCCCACTTAATCCCATTTTGCAGCCACATAACCATTAAATAGAGCAAATAGCCCATTGCCATCTAAAACCGTTTTGTAGAGCTACACATATTTTGTATATTTACAGAACGTTATACTTCTACACATACAATAATACAATTAAAAAAATGAAAAAGACTTTATCCCTTTTAGTATTCTTATTAAGTTCCATAGTAATATTGGCACAGTCTGTAGAATATCAGACATTCATTTACACAAGCGATGATTTGGCTGATGAAATTCAGAATCTTTGTGAAGAAAGGAACTCCACCCGCAGCTATATGGGAGACTTATTCAATGCCAGTAAAGAATCTGTCAAAGGCATTGCATCCGGCTACGTAACATCCTTTATCGATTTGGGAGTGAATGCTATAGGCACACTGTTGACACGTAATTCGCGACTAAAAGATGAGTGGGAAGAGACAGTCAGGAGCGAAAACATTTACACCACAAAAATCAGCACTGTTTCAGAAATGAACGACTTTTATAAAGAAACCTCGTTCGATGGCGCATTAGACCCCAAAGGCATGAGATTCGACGGTATAGGCTGCCTGCGAAAAGATGGAAATGATACTGTTTTCTACATTTCCTGCCACATAGACCGGAATAAAATCAACCGTATCATAAACCATTCCAAATTCGAGTTGGCCCTCGACACACTGATAATCTGTCCCACCCGTTCCAATTTGCCCAACTCTATTCTGGATATTCCATTTTCATTTGAAGAACGAAAAAACTTCTGCCTTTCCATAACAATGAAGCTTACTTCATCCTGGATGAACGAAATAGTACAATTACAAAAAGACCAAGAACTTGGAGAATTTTCATTGGAAATACCTGTAGATTCGAGCCAGCTCGACAAAAATGGATTCTTTCGTTACGTACGGAAAGGGAAAGAGACTCCCAAATATAAAATCAGAGGAGAAAGCTTCATTGTTCCCCGTTCCTATATGGGCTTCCGTGACGAGAATGACGAATACAGAATCAGCTTCGGTACCGGAGAATACAAGTTATCCATGGAATTAAAAGAAACTTGCGATATAACAGAACAGTATCGCAAGAATTGGAAGAAAGACCGGAAGCGCAGAAAAGAAATGGAACCATCGGAAGACATATTAACCCACAGTTGGCAAGTTGTTTCCAGCCAGCAATGGAATGAATTGACCAAGCAATGGGTTATTACGACACTGAAAGCACCGGCAGACATCATTACCAAAGATGTGATAGACAAGCTGGGGTTTGAAGCGGAAACGGAATATTAAGTTCATAGACTTTTTCTTCCTATCATGCAGAAGTGCACTCAATATAGCATACAACCCTAAATAAGCAGGTAGGCATATGAGATTATTTTTCCTTATTTTAAGTTTATCAATAGGCATCTGTGCCCATTCACAGAATAAGCAAGCGTTAAGCAAATCAGATTCTCTCTTTGCCAAGGGGGTGGAGCTTTATAATCAAGGGAATTATAAAGCTGCCATTCCTTTGTTTACCGAAAGCGATAAAATAGACAAAGCAGAACTTGACTCGACGAGTAACCGTAGAGAGTATTCGGCAATGTGGCTGGGAAGTTGCTATTATAAGTTGGGGGATGAAGAGAAGGCAAAAGATGTTTCTACTTATGAATATATGTACCCACCCACCGATAGGAGACTGACTGTTAAATCTGATTCGCTGGCGACAATAGGAGTGATTCTATTTAAACAAAATGAATACAGAAAAGCTTTGTCGCATATACAGAATTGTGCAGAAATCGAAAAACAAGTATTGGGGGATCAGCACCCTTATTATGCAAACAGTTTAAGCAACTGTAGTCAACTGCTGACTTTACTGAAAGATTCTATCACCGCTCTTCAATTTGCAATTGAAGCAAAAGATATCAAAGAGAATGTTTATGGGCATTTTTCTTATCAGAATCTATCTGAGACATGGAATGTCGCCACAATATACAGAGATTTCAAGTTTGACAATAATAAGGAGAAAGCAGCATCTCTCTTTTTAGAAGCCTATCAAATAGCTGATTCACTAAAATTGGAATATGAAAGCAATGGATGTCTACGCGAAGCAGCTATATGTTATAATCATATAGGATTTTATTTAAAAGAAGAAAATAAAGAAATGGAACGAGACTATTATGATTTGGCTTTATGCAATTTAAGCAAAATCACACAGAATGACAATTATTCAAACAAATTGAGACATACCATTTCTTTAAACAAAGCAAATTCATATACAACAGAAGCTTTATTACAAAAAAGCTTAGCAAATTACAATAAGGCTATAGAATTAGAATTAAAATCTTTAACAATAAGAAACAACATTTGCGGCAATGAATCATTTGAAAGTTCAATCTCACTTAACAACTTATCGACCTACTATTCAGACTTGGGAAAATATAAAAAAGCTATAGAATTAGCAATTGCAGCTATAAGTATACAAGAAAGAACAGTTGCTAAAACCTCTCCTGATTACACTGCATCACTGAACAATTTAGCTGGATATTATTCTCTTTCAGGAAATTATGCGGAAGCAATAAGATTAGCAACTGAAGTTTTAAATTTAGATGAAATTATCTTTGGGAATGAGCATCCTAGCTATGCAATTGCCCTTTCCAATCTTGCCGCTTATAAAAGCGCTATTGGAGAATACTCCGAAGCTTTAGATTTAGAGAAAAACGCATCAATTATTTACGAAAAAACGCTAGGAAAGGATCATCCAACCTATGCAGGATCCTTGTCAAGTATTGCAAACTACAATTCTATATTGGGGAATTACCAAGAAGCCATTAACCTCAACACTGAAGCTTTAAAAATTTACGAAAAAACGCTAGGAAAGGAACACCCGACCTATTCACTATCAATAAATCGTTTAGCAGAATTACAAGTCCACATAGGTAACTATCCTATGGCAACCAAACTATTTACACAAGCATTAGAAACTGCAAAAAAATCATTAGGTCCAAATCATTCTGCTTATGCAACAATACTTCACAATATGGCCACATGTATCAGTATATTAGGAGATGACCGCAAAGCAATTACCTTAGAAAAAGAGGCGCTTTCCATTAGAGAAAAAGCACTAGGAAAAGAGAGCGATGCATATTCAGTATCACTTCATAGTTTAGCTGTTTTAAATTCTTCAACTGGAAACTATGTAGAAGCTATCAAATATGAAACAGAATCATTAAATATCATAAAAAAAACGTTAGGCAAAAACCATAAATCATACTCAACGGGCTCTTCATGTCTTGCCTCGTACTATTCGGCATTAGGAAATTATGAAGAGGCAATAAAATTAGACAGCGAAGCATTATATACAATAGAACAGACATTTGGTAAGAGCCACCCTGACTATGCGAATATTCTTTCAAATTTAGCAAATGATTATTATTATTATGGTAATTATGTAGAAGCTTCAAGATTAGGACATGAAGCATTAAATATTCGAGAAAAAGTATTAGGAACCCAGCATCCTGATTATGCAGAAGCACTTTCCAATGTTTCAATGTTCAATATTTCATTAGGAAATCTAGCTGAAGCTAAAAGACAAATAATGGAAGCCTCAAAAATATTTCAAATAACGTTTGGTCAAGAAAGTCATAATTACTCTATTATGCTCCATAAATTAGCACTATGCAATGCTTTGCAACACAACTTCTCGGAATCCATTAGACTAGAAAAAGAAGTGCTAAAAATATTTGCAAAAACAATAGGGAAAAACCACCCAGATTATAGACTAGCCCTTAACGATCTAACCTTTTACTATTTTAATTCCAAAGATTATATTAACACAGCACAACAAGCTATTCTAACAACCGAAGAATGTAACAAAATAGTATTTTCTACTTTTACCGATTTGACATCTCACGAAAGAACTCTTTTCTGGAATAAATATTCAAATTGGTATAATTACTATTTACCAATGTTTTCTTACTATATATCAGAACCAGAATTATCTGTTGCAACTTATAATGGAGCATTACTCGCAAAAGAGCTTTTACTTAACGCAGATAGAGAGATGAGCCAACTAATTCTTGAAAGTAACGATAAAGCTTTCATCCAAGAGTATAGAGACCTACAATTCAACAAGACTATTTTATATAAAATGCTACAAAAACCTAAAAAAGAGCACATAACAGACATAGACTCCATACATAGAATAGTAAGAAAGCAAGAAAAAGAATTAATAACTAAATCCAAAGTTTATGGTGATTATACTCGTAATTTACAAATTACATGGAAAGAAGTACAAAAGAAACTCAATAAAGAAGATATAGCAATTGAGTTTCTTGCTTTTCCTGCCGGAAAAGACAGTATAATATATGCAGCATTAATACTAAGACCAGAAACAACATCCCCTAAAATGATTCCGCTCTTTGAAAGAAAACAATTAAGCAATATTAATAAAAAAGACTTCTATACAACACCGACTTTAAGTCAACTAATATGGAAACCTTTGGAAAAAGAATTAAAAGGAATAAAGAATGTTTATTTTGCTCCTGCTGGGCAACTCCATAACATCGCCATAGAACACCTTCCAAGCAGCGACTCTACTTTTATAGCGGAACAAATAAATTTCTATCGGTTGTCGTCTACGCGACAATTGGTTATGATAAAAGACAAAAGCCATATTAAAGAAGCTGTTCTCTATGGAGGTCTTAAATATGATGCTGATACAACAGCTTTAGTAGTCGAAAACAAAAAATATACTGATATTCCTCGAGACTTGAATATTCAACATACCTTCTATCCGGATTCCCTAAACCTGCGTGACGGAGCCAAATACCTTCCCGCCACTAAGATAGAAGCTGAACAAATTAAACAAGCACTGGAGAATACGAGACTTCAGCCAGCCTTATATATGGATTTACGAGGTACAGAAGAATCTTTTAAAGCTTTATCAGGTAAGAATATCAGTATGCTACATATCGCCACTCATGGCTTCTATTGGACAGAAACAGAAGCCAGACAGACAAAGGATCTTGATTTCTTGATGATGGGAGACAACAATCAATCACGCTACGTAGAAGATAAAGCATTAACTCGATCAGGACTGTTATTGTCAGGAGCAAATATTGCACTGAAAGGAAATCCTTTGCCGGAAGGATTAGAAGATGGTATACTCACCGCCAAAGAGCTTGCCGGTTTAGACTTACGAGGGTTAGACCTGGTAGTACTTTCTGCCTGCCAAACCGGACTGGGAGAAATAACCGGTGACGGAGTATTCGGCTTGCAACGCGGTTTCAAAAAAGCGGGAGCCAACACATTATTAATGAGTCTCTGGAAAGTGGACGATAATGCTACTCAACTCTTGATGACACAGTTTTACAAGAATCTGCTCGCAGGAAAGAGCAAATTTGAATCTTTGCGCGAGGCCCAGAAGTATGTACGTGACTACGAAGTTGAAATTGAAACAACTCCCGACAAGCGCTGGCAGTCAGAAGCCAGGCAAAAAGAAAAACAGAGCAAAAAGCCTATGCCCAAAGAGTTCAAGAAAATAAAAAAATATAAGGATCCCTTTTACTGGGCTGCATTCATTTTATTGGACGCAATTGATTAACTCTTAATTTATGAAAAACATGAAAAATTATTTAATGTGCATATTCCTTGCCGTATTTACTATCAGTATTTACGGGCAAAACCACAAGAATGCTGCGGACTATAGGACAGATGCAATAAATGGAAACGCGATTGCACAATTCTATCTCGGACAGAGCTACTTTAGGGGATGGGGTATAAAACCTGATACCATACAAGCCGTTTATTGGTGGCGAAAGTCGGCTGAGCAAGGAGATCCTACTGCACAAAACAATATGGGTGTAGCCTATAGTAATGGCTGGGGAAATTTAACCCAAAATAAAGAAACAGCCATCTATTGGTATAAAAAAGCGGCTGAAAAAGATTTGGCTCTATCACAAAAGAACCTTGGACGCATATATGAAGACAAAGAAAACTATGAAGAGGCTTTTATCTGGTATAAAAAAGCCGCCGAACACAATAATAGCCCGGAATCTTATTATGCACAAAGCCGCTTAGCCTATTTACTGAAAAACGGGTTAGGAGTCACAAAGAATTACCCCGCCGGAATGGCATGGACAAAACGAGCAGCTAAAAACGGGAATGCAAGCGGACAGATTTCGCTTGCAATCTCTTATGAATACGGCATAGACAACATCTTGAGAAAAGATGGGAATTCAGCGTTATATTGGTACAAAAAGGCTGCTCTCAACAAAGACATTGGAGAACTCCAGAAGTCTATAGCAGAAGCTGCCATAGAAAGATTGGAAGAAGCGGGATTCAACGGACAGAATACTCTCCTCAAAATGATACCGGACTATAAACCATTCTACACTGCACCTTCGGAAAGTGAACAGAAAAGCATGCATGAATCTGTTCGCAATAGCACGGTAGAGTGGGGAAAAACAATAGGAGGGGAGGCTTCTCTAGGACAAACCCAAAATGATGAAATAAATGGATTCAGGGTAGAATTCAAAGAAGATAATATTAAAATTGGCTTTACTAAAAACTCAGAATTCACTTTATTCATCTATATTCAAGAAGATGACATAATAGTTAAAAATGGCTCTGAAAATGGTGTAGAATACAACCGAAACACCGGAAAACCGTATATGCTGCTCCGCCCCTACAGTTATGAAATAGAAGCCAAAGAATATCCCGGACAAATATTTGAACGGACAAACTACACAAACGGGAATAAATATTGGGGAGAAACCTATAATGGACAACGCCACGGATACGGCATTCATATCTGGGAAAATGGGAATATGTGGTTCGGCCCTTGGAAGGATGGTGAAAGAAATGGATACGGCGCTTACTTTGATATTACGGCACACACCATTCAGTCAGGAAAATGGATTGGAAATGAATTGATAGCCGGTACTTCTTATATCTGTAAAGAAAAAGCGGAACCGGTTCTTCCAGCCAGAACCAGAACCGTTTCAAAACCATTTTCCTATAGCGGTACTGTTCGCTATATAAATTTACCGACCAGCTCATACATGTCATACATCACAGAAGCCATCAACAAATGGGGGAAATGCCGTACCGGAGCAATCACTATGTATGGAGCAGGAGTAGGAGTGTATGGGAATAGTGGATATGCCTACACCGGCAGTACTCCCAGCAGGCTTAAGAAACGTATAGAAGAAGCTAACAGTAGCAATTCTGAAATAACAGACATCAACATCACTGAAAATGGCAACTATGTAATTATCTTAGGCGGTTCAGGGTATTGGGCGCTTGGACACCCAGAGAAATTTCTCAAAAAACTGGAGCAGTATCGTACAGGAGATTTAAGAGACGACAATATTCTTTCGGCCTGCTTCAATGATAGAGGAGAATGGGTAGTTATCACGGACAAGCATTACAGCTATTCAAATGAAACCATCAAAAATTTCATACTGAAAGCCGAAGAACTATACGAAGAGGTTTACTATGCCTATATTACCAATTACGGGATGATAGCTTGCTGCAAAAACGGAGTATATTACAAAAACATTCCATCCAATTTGGCAGAGGCATTGAAGAAACTCACATTCAAACCCAAAGTCATCAAGTTTACAGACAATGGATTGTACTTGATTACAGATGGAGAATCACAAAATTATTATTTTATGTAATCACTCATTTTTTTTAAATATAGGCAATAGGTTATAGCATAAGACTTTCCATGTCGTCAAATGGCTAAATACAACGTTAAAAAAAGTCGTTCAGTCCCGTTAAAGCACCATGCCGTTTTTAAGTGTTGTAACTTCGCACCGTGGTCACAAAGAAACAGGTCTCGCTAACTGACGAGTGAACGAAACCGCAAGTAACAACCATTAAAAACAAAAAACATTATGGCATTTCGTTATGTAGTAAAAAAGAGAATGGTAGGCATTGGTACCAAAACCGAGAAGTATGTAGCTGCTTCTTATTCCGTAGCAAATATTGACTTTGATAGATTATGCGACCAGGTGACCAGTCAAGGGATGGTGCCAAGAGGTATCGTAAAAGCCGTATTGGACGGTATGATTGACGCTCTCTGCACCTATGCCAGCATCGGTGCAACCGTACGGCTGGGAGACTTCGGAAGCCTCCGACCGGGATTGAACGGCAAAAGCCAGGAGGATGCAAAGTCTGTAACGGCTGATATCGTTTACCGCCAGAAACTGATTTTCGTGCCGGGACAACGTTTGAAGAACATGATGAAACAATCGGGCATCACACGGTTGGTAACCGGCTCTGAAATCGTGCCGGACAATGAAGAAAATCCCGGAGGAAACGAAAGCGGCGGCGGCGGCAATGATGGTGACCAAGGTGAAAATCCATTAGGATAAACTGATAGAGTTTTATCAAGGAAACAAACAATTCCACAGAGGAGGCTTCATGACAAGTCTCCTCTGTTTATTTATATGACCTGTTTCGCTATCCATGCACAAGCCTCAGCATCAGCCAACGCATGATGATGATGTTCCAACTGATAGCCACAGCAAACAGCCACTGTATGCAACTGATAGTTAGGCAATCCCTTTATAGCACGACGTGATGCCTGCAAAGTACAATAAAACTCATAATCCGGATAATCCATGCAGTAAGTACGGAAAACAGCTTTCAGGCAG
>OHDF01001054.1_pt1 | contig 11180 bp, 11 predicted proteins | sample 1566911 | NCBI WGS metagenome assembly OHDF01 (sample SAMEA3879504, study PRJEB24766) | human gut metagenome | biome: human-associated habitat; feature: feces | place: USA | collected 1985/1987
AGGGGCAGGGTTTGCCTGCCCGAAGACACAAAGCAAACTGTTTTCGGGCGAGCAAACCTCGCCCCTACAAACTAAACAATACCTCATTACCCTTCTATTTCACTCAGTTCCAACCAACGCATTGATTTTTCATCAATCAAATCATTCAGTTCCGGTAATCGCTTCGATTTCTCGGTCAGCTCTTCTACACTCAAGGTTCCACTACAAAGGGCAGATTCTATATCTGCTTTCTCCTGTTCCAGTTCTCCTATTTCCTTTTCCAACCGCTCGTACTCCTTCCTTTCCTTGAAAGTCATACGGCGTTTATCATTCAACCGTACACGTGCCGTTTTCTCCTCTTTCGGCTTCTCGGCTTCCTTCTCACGTTGCTCTTTCACTTCGCGCCAATCTCTATAATCAGAATAGTTGCCGGGGAAATCACGAATATCACCTTGTCCTTTGAATACCAATAAGTGGTCTACCACCTTATCCATAAAGTAACGGTCATGACTCACCACAATCACACAACCCTTAAAGTTCTGAAGATATTCTTCCAACACCTGTAAAGTAATAATATCCAAATCATTGGTTGGTTCGTCCAGTACCAAAAAGTTTGGATTACGCATTAACACCGTACAGAGATAAAGCCGGCGCCGCTCTCCCCCACTCAACTTATACACATAACTGTGCTGCGTTTCAGGTGTAAAAAGAAAATGCTGAAGAAACTGCGAAGCTGTAAGGCGCTTACCATTGCCCAGTTCAATTACTTCGGCAATATCCTGCACCACATCTATCACTTTCATCTGTTCATCAAACCGTAAGCCATCCTGCGAATAATATCCGAAACGCACCGTCTCGCCAATATCTATCGCACCGCTGTCTGGCTTCTGCTCGCCCATCAGAATCTTGATAAAGGTGGATTTTCCCGTACCGTTGTTTCCCACAATTCCCATCTTCTCGTATCGGGCAAAGATATAAGAGAAATCGTCCAAAATCTTCAAGTCACCGAAACTCTTGTAAAGATGGTCTGCTTCAAAAATTTTCGAGCCGATATATGACGCCTTCATTTCCAGCTTCACATTACCGTCATTGAAACGTTGTTTTGCCACCTTTTCCAGCTCATAAAAAGCCTCCTCACGATAACGCGCTTTATGTCCGCGTGCCTGTGGCATACGGCGCATCCATTCCAATTCCGTACGATATAAATTATTGGCACGGGCTATTTCGGCATTTGTCGCCTCTATGCGTTCTTGGCGTTTTTCTAAATAATAACTGTAATTACCTTTATAAGAGTAAACCTGCTTATTGTCTATTTCGATAATTTCAGAGCAGACACGATCAAGGAAATAGCGGTCGTGAGTCACCATCAAAAGACTGATATTGCCACGTCTCAAATAATCTTCCAACCACTCCGTCATATCAAGGTCGAGGTGATTGGTAGGCTCATCCAAAATCAGGAAATCAGGCTCCGTGATAAGCACATTCGCCAAAGCAACACGTTTGAGCTGTCCTCCCGAGAGATGCTTCACCTGCTGATTGAAATCACGGATTTTAAGTTGCGAAAGAATCTGTTTTGCCTTTCGTTCATAATCCCAGGCTTTTTCATGTTCCATGCGTGCCAGCAGGTCCTCCATTCCCGGATTACCTTCGGTTTCCATACACCTTTCATATTCCTTAATAAGTTGCACGGTAGTATTACCGTGATGGAAACACGCTTCAAGCACAGTCAGTTCTTCGGGATAGTGAGGATCTTGCTCCAAGTAGCCTACACACAAATCACGACGAAACACAATGCTACCTTCATCATAACCTTCTTTTCCGGCTATAATATTCAATAATGTAGTCTTACCGCTACCGTTCTTGGCTATCAAACCGATACGTTGTCCTTCGGCTACCCCCAAAGAAATTTGATTAAATAAAACCAAATCACCAAACGATTTTGTAAGTCCGTCTATCTGTAAATATGGAACCATTCTCTTTTTTAATTAATATCATCCAACACAGCTTCCGCTTCGCGCTTAATTTTCTTAAATTCAGCCTTCAGGTCACAAGGAAGGTTTTTCTTCGCTTTATTCCATACTATGGCGGCAGGATCAATCAGCATATCGGAATTCATAAACTGCAAAGCCGGATATTCTTCCTTTCCGTCTATCACTGTCACCCATTCCATGCCTTCCATCTCATTAACCAGAATTGTGCCAAAAGCCACACCGAAGTTCTCCCAAGCCATACGCTGTTGAGGTTGGAAACGCCCACTATCCATTACTTCCTGAATCTTTTCAATATCCTCTTCCTGCGAAGAGAAGTCTTTTGTAAGCTGTTTCTTTATCGTACTTGAGGCCCATTCATAAGCACTATTCACCTCGCCTATCTCAAGCACTCGAATAGGAATAATCTCTTTAGGATAAGCCTTATTTTCACTGCGTATTTCTATGCTGGCAATAATATTCTCGGCAACAGTTTTATCACCACCCTTAGCTACCGTAAAAGAACATTCCACGCATATATCACGACAATCAATAACCCAAAAATGAGAGGTGTACCAAATGCCTTCTTCCTGAAAGCTATCCACACTGTAAGCCGATTGCACACCTCTTATCAGGGTCAATTCAGCAGCCGGATTTTCTTTCAATTCATAACTGACACATTCTTTTCCATAGTTTGTGTCAGCACCTCTATAAGCCGAGATACGGAAATTTCCACTCCATTTGTCGGGGTCATAAAATAAAAAACTCTCTTCTGTATCTTCAAACTCACGCCAACCCGCAGGATATTCCAGCGAGAATCAGCCACCGGGAGCAATGTATTTCATAGTTCCTATTTTTTATATTTATTTATTTCACCGGTAATACTTCAATCCAATAATCATCCGGATCATTAATGAAGTATAGCCCCATCTCTGTATTTTCATAACATACACATCCCATTTCTTTATGGAATTTACGCACTTCGTCATAATCTCCTTCTACACGCAGACAAAGATGGCTTTCATTTTCGCCCAATTCATAAGGCTGCGGATGATCACGTAACCAAGTCAGTTCCAGCAAGAAGTTACTATGATCATCAGCCATATATACTAAAATAAAAGAACCATCAGTAGCTACTTTTCGATTGGCTTCATGCAGCCCCAATGCAGTTTCGTAGAATCGAATACTCTGTTCCAAATTCGTTACATCAATATTAAAATGATCAAATCTTCCTTTTACTTTCATATTTCTTTAAATTTTTATAATCTGTCCGGGATACTTTATTTCTATAAAATGTGTTCCATGGGTTTCTGCCAAAGCACGGAAAGCATTTGCTTTCCCATAGTCGGGCGCGAAATGCATCGGTACAAAAATATTTGTTTTTATTCTCTTCACAAACTGTTCGGGACCTCTCATATATTCACGTCCCAAACGCGGATCTACAGGAAACATTGCTACATCCAGTTCATGCGTATAATCATACAGGTTATCCACTTCATGAAGGAAATTCTTTTCATATCCCTTCCATTCCTGTTCCGTACTTTCTTCCATCCAATGCCAGTTATTCAAATCGCCGGCATGGAAAAATTTCTTATTCTCTACTTCTATCAGAAAAGATACTCCTACATCCGTAGATCCGAATGCCCTGACCGATAAGGTTTCATCAGCATATTCCTCTCCTTTTTTCAACCAGACGGCGTCTTCTTTCTGCGCTCTTCTGTGTTTCAGAATATCCTTCGAAAAGATATAGATAATGTCTGGTCGCTGTGTTTTCCAGTCCAATACTTCCTTATTGAAATGATCTGGATGAAAATGGCTGGCCAGCACATATAACTTTCCGGGGCGGTGCAAAAGTTCATCATGCACCTTTCCCTGTTCAGGTGCCACCACCGGTTCTTCAGGCTGTTCATTCATCAACCTGCGCAAAGCAGCTTCCGCCTGTTTGTCTTCTGTGTCACGGTAATAATCCATGATAACAGTATACCCATCGCCCAACAGGGCAAATCCGCTATGATAAATATAAACTAATTCCATACCTTTTATAACAAACTTACTTACCAATAGGTTGTACTTGCGCACGCGTCTTCTTGTCTATCTCCAGAAACATATAATTCACTTTTCCCGAATGGATAAGCGATTCGTTTTCTCTATATTTCTTATTGGCATATTCTTTTGATTTCTCAAAAGTAAGTTTCGACATTTGATTCTGCGATTTCCCCACCATGGTAGAATCCAGTTTTTCATCAGGAAAGAAATCGTCCAAATTCACATCTCCAATCATTGTTGTCTCCAGAAAATTCATATCGGTGTGAGTCTTGTCTGTGTAATAACCCACAAACATGTGCCCGGGGATACGTACCAATATAGGATTGATATTTATCGCCTTGAGCAATGAGGCGAGCAACACGCTCCCATCTACACAGTTTATCTGCGAAGACTCCAATGCATCATCCAACGTACGCACACGCTGAGTATAAACCACATTCGACGACAAACTGCTATTGGTTGTGGAACTATATTTAAAGTTACGTTTTTGCAATACATTCCATAAAGCATAAACTTGCTTATCCACATTTTCGGATTGACTTGTATCTCCCTGATACCCCAGGAAACGATTGACTAAGCGCGTGTCCAATGCTTCACGCAAAAGTTTGTCTATCTGCGGATGTTCCTCGTTCACATAAGCGGCAAAAAACTCACCTGTATCGTGAAATTTCATTTTATCGTCTACATAACCAAGCGGACACTCATTGATACTCCGCATAGAAATGGTTTTCAATCGCTGAGGCATTTTTTTTCTGTTAAGTTCCGCCTTGACAGATATACTAACGGGCACTGCCTGATTATTGTCACGCAAAGCCTGATAGTTCCAAATGATGTCGGGGAAAACAAGATATTCCTTACCGGGCTTAGGCAAAATAAATTCGGAAACAGATTCAGAGAAGAAAGGAGTTTCAGCCACTTCAATACGCAATTTACTATTGGCATAGCTGTTTTTTATACGAATAGCAATACCTGATTTCGGATTACCAATATAATCGGAATCGGCAGGAACAATCAAGTCTCCATCCGTAGTAGCTGTAGAAAGTATAGTAGCCGGAAACACATTCCCCCCTAATTGATCTGTTATTTCGAAACCACTCCGAAATGGTTCATAGCGATAAACAAATACAGAAAATGCCATCACCAAAATGATAGATAGCACAATAGTTGACCACTGCCATCTATCGAGTTGTTTCAAATTTACTTTCCTCATGTTCATTAATCCATTTGCCCGACATGAAACCGAAGTCTATAACCGTCACCAGACTAAAACTTATATTCACTATAGGGTCGGATATATTCCTCCCCTACAATAGACAAAATAACAGCTGTTATTTTGCAGCGATGCTTTCGATTTCCACCAATGCACCTTTCGGCAATGCCTTAACTGCTATTGCAGAACGGGCAGGAAAATCACCTTCAAAATACTTGGCATAAACAGCATTCATTTCTGCAAATAAGGACATATCCGCTAAAAAAACAGTAGTCTTTACAATATTTGCAGTAGTCAAACCGGCTGCAGCCAATACATGCTTGATATTTTCAAAAGCCTGAGCAGTCTGTTCGGCAACTCCTCCCGGAACAAATTCACCGGTAGCAGGATCTACAGGCAACTGACCTGAGAGAAATACCATACCATTTGCCTCAATCGCCTGACTATAAGGTCCTATAGCTGCAGGAGCCTTTTCTGTAAAAATCACTTTTTTCATGTTTATTCAATGTTTTAATAATAAAAATCAAATTTTCATGGGCTAAATTAGCACTTTTTCCGCTATAAAACACAGATATGCCTAAACAATCTGACTTTTTTTTACGTTCATTTAACATCGGTACCGAGAGAAACATAGGCCGATATTTTGAAGCGTCTTTTTTTATTAATTTTAAAAATATGGTATTTTTTTCTCCTATTTGAAGAGTTTTTCAAAAAAAACAGCTACATTTGCATCAGTAAACGCAGAATTTGCCAATCTGGCAAGTTTCGTTTACGTTCCGATATAATATCTATAACATATTAAATCCCGTAATCATAAATTATGAACTGCGATCTCAAGACATTTCATGTGCCGATTGCGTTCTTTGATTACACAATAAAAAAATATTTTACTAATAACATATACTATATGTATAACATCATTCAATTAAACGACAAAGACTTGTCAGAATTACAATCAATCGCCAAAGAGTTGGGTATCACTAAAACAGAGTCTCTGAAAAAAGAAGAACTCGTTTATAAGATTCTGGACGAGCAAGCAATAGTCGGAGCAACCAAAAAAGTAGCAGTGGCCAAAGTAAATGAAGACCGCAAAGAAAACCAGCCTAAAAAGAGATCACGTATCAGTGTTAAAAAAGAAGGTGACAAGGTATATACTGCCACCAAAGATAAAGCACAAAAGCTAGAAGCAGCTACTCCAACAACGGCTGCACACATCGCAGAAGAGGCTGAAAAAGAAGCAGTTTCCACAGTTGAGACAGCTCAACCCATCCAAGAAAAAACAGTAACAGAAGCAGTTGAAAAGTCTGAGCCGAAGAAAAGAGGCCGCAAGCCGGGTACGAAGAATAAAACTGCTGCCAAGACAGAAGGACAACCTGCTACAACAGCAGAAGAAACCAATAACACTACTCCTCAAAAAGTTTCGGCAACCAATACTCCGAAAGAAAAAGAGGTAATTCTTCCCGAATTGGATTTCGATAGCGATACAGACGACTTCATTCCAATTGAAGATCTCCCTTCGGAAAAGATTGAACTTCCTACTGAATTACTTGGAAAGTTTGAAGCAACCAAAAATGAGGCACCTGTTCCCACTGTCACTCCAGCTTCTAAATTCCAGCCTCGCCAACCACGCGAACAAAACCCGAGATACAACAACCCCAATCAACGCAACAATAATAATTATAACAACCAGCGTCCGACCAACAATAACAACACAGAAGGTCTGGAATCTCCACAGCAACCCCAACAATCGGCTCCCGAGCGTAAGCCGGTAGAAAAGCCTTACGAATTTGAAGGTATTCTGACAGGAACCGGTGTTTTAGAAATCATGCCTGACGGTTATGGTTTCCTTCGTTCATCAGATTACAACTACCTTTCTTCGCCAGATGATATTTATGTGTCACAGTCACAAATCAAACTATTTGGTCTGAAGACAGGCGATGTAGTCGAAGGCTCTATCCGTCCACCCAAAGAAGGAGAAAAATACTTCCCGCTGGTGAAAGTAGAAAAAATCAATGGTCTAGACCCCGGACTAGTGCGCGATCGCGTTCCATTCGACCACCTCACTCCGCTGTTCCCCGACGAAAAGTTCAAACTTTGCAAAGGTGGTTACAGTGATAACCTTTCTGCCCGTGTGGTAGATATGTTCGCCCCCATCGGCAAAGGACAACGTGCACTGATTGTGGCTCAACCTAAAACCGGTAAGACCATCTTGATGAAAGATATTGCCAATGCCATCGCTGCCAATCACCCCGAGGTCTACATGATTATGCTGCTCATTGACGAACGTCCTGAAGAAGTAACTGACATGGCCCGCAGTGTCAATGCCGAAGTTATCGCTTCTACATTTGATGAACCGGCAGAACGTCACGTCAAGATTGCAGGTATCGTGCTCGAAAAAGCAAAACGCATGGTAGAATGTGGTCACGATGTCGTGATATTCTTAGACTCTATCACCCGATTGGCTCGTGCATACAATACTGTTTCCCCCGCTTCGGGTAAAGTATTGTCGGGTGGTGTAGATGCCAATGCATTACATAAACCCAAACGTTTCTTCGGAGCAGCACGCAACATCGAAGGCGGCGGTTCACTTACCATTATCGCTACCGCATTGATTGATACCGGTTCTAAGATGGATGAAGTAATCTTCGAAGAATTCAAGGGTACAGGTAACATGGAGTTGCAACTCGACCGCAACCTTAGCAACAAACGTATCTTCCCTGCTGTCAATATCGTTGCATCCAGCACCCGCCGTGATGACTTATTGCTTGATAAGACTACACTCGACCGCATGTGGATTCTGCGTAAATATTTGGCAGATATGAACCCTATCGAAGCTATGGATTTTGTAAAAAGCCGTTTGGAAAATACGCGTGACAATGAAGAATTCCTAATGAGCATGAACTCATAAACAAATCATAGTTTCATATACACTATAAAAAGACTGCGTGCACCTCCTGCAGAGCACGTGGTCTTTTTATTTATCTATAATAATACCAACACAAACCTTTCTATTATTTTGCAAATAGTTTTTTGAACAACGATATATACATACTAATTTTCTATACATTTTTCCTACAAATAACAGCCATACCCACAATCCATAAATCGAAAATAATCTTCCTTCCAATATAAAGCTAAAAAAAATACATATAACCTTGATTAGATTTAGACATTCGGTGCTAGTCCGTAACACTTATTACCTCCAAATTCATAAAATCATATCCCCAATAAAAACTCCATTAACATTATACAATAAAAAATCCGGTCAATTCATCAAGGATCAACCGGATTTGTATATTAATATTTTAGTAGAATTTAGAATGGTAAATCGTCTTTCTCGTCTGTTGAAGCAAAATCTACCGGAGCTGCCGGGGCTGCATTCATCGGCGGGAACGGAGCATCAGGTGCTACAGGAGCCTGAGCACTCACACGATCCACTTTCCAAGCACGAATACTATTGTACCACCGGCCATTATATTCACGCGCATCTATATCGAAAGACACGGTAAGCTGGTCGCCGATCTTAATGGCGAACTGTGCAATCTTATCTGCGCCGAAAACGTCAAAACACATTTTTCTGGGATATTGCTCCTGAGTTTCCAACACATATTCCTGTACTTTCCACTCCGAACCGGTACGCTGAGAAACGCCACCCCGCTCAGGTAACACAGCAATAATTTTTCCTGTAATTTCCATATTTCTACATTAACTGTTTAGTGATGCGAAATTACAACTTATTTTCTACTTTCTCGAATTTTAAATTATTTTTTTTGTTCCGTTCTACTTAAATATGTAAATTTGCTGAATATAATTCTAAAAATACCACATTATGAGATTTATCGTATCAAGCTCTGCACTTTTCAATCGCTTGCAGACGATTGGACGCGTCATAAATTCAAACGCTCCCTATCTTGGATTGTTTCTTATTTGAAATCCAAGATAATATACTCACCATTACGGCCTCGGACAGCGAAACGACGCTAATCACCAACCTGGAACTTGTGGAAAGCGATGCCAATGCCCGTTTCTGCATCAACGCCAAAACCATCCAGGACTCCATGAAAGAAATTGCGGAACAGCCTCTTTCTTTCGATATCAATCCGGACAACATGGAAATCACGGCCAACTACCAGAACGGACGTTTCAATATCGTGGGACAAAGTGCCGACGAATACCCGGAAATGAACCTCCCGCAGGAGGACATGAATGCCCTCATCATACCGGCCGAAACGATGCTCAACGGCATAAACCGTTGCTTGTTCGCCACGGCCGACGACGAATTGCGTCCGGTGATGAACGGGGTATATTTCGACATCCAAGCCGACAACCTGACTTTTGTCTCTACCGACGGGCACAAATTGGTACGCAACAGAAACTACGGTATCAAAGACCATCAGCCCGCAGCCTTTATCCTTCCCAAGAAGCCGGCTACGATTCTGAAAAACCTCTTACCGAAGGAATCGGACGACGTCACGTTGAAGTTCAATGAGCGTAATGCTTACATTACCATGGAATCTTCCCGACTCATCTGCCGGCTTATCGAAGGACGCTATCCGAACTATAACTCTGTCATTCCGCAAAACAACCCCTACCGGGTTACGGTGGACCGCCTTACTTTGCTGAGCGCCCTGAAACGCGTATTGATATTCTCCAACCAAAGCAGCGCTTTGATCAAGTTGCATCTGGAAAGCAATCAGTTGGTAGTCTCCGGACAAGACATAGACTACTCCACCTCGGCCGAGGAACGCGTGCCCTGCGAATACGGAGACTCTCCGATGAATATCGGTTTCAAGGGTACGTTCCTCATCGACATACTGAACAACATGGGGGGAGAAAACGTCATCATCGAGCTGGCCGACCCGAGCCGGAGTAATCGTCCCGGCAGAGCAGGAAGAAAACGAAGACCTGCTGATGCTGCTGATGCCTATGATGCTGAACGACTAAAAGAATAAAAATGAAATTAAATCTGAACAATCCCGTCGTTTTCTTCGATCTGGAAACCACGGGAATCAATATCACCACCGACCGTATCGTAGAATTATGCTACATCAAAGTGTACCCTAACGGCAATGAAGAGTCCAAAAGCATGCGAATCAATCCGGAGATGCACATTCCGGAAAGTTCTTCGGCCATTCACGGTATCTATGATGAAGACGTGGCAGACTGTCCTACGTTCAAGCAAGTAGCCCGGGAACTGGCCAATACCATCAAGGGTTGCGACTTCGCCGGATTCAATTCCAACCGTTTCGACGTACCGATGCTGGTCGAAGAATTCCTGCGGGCGGGCATAGACATCGACATCCGCAAGCGTAAATTCATCGACGTACAAAACATTTATCATAAGCTCGAACGCCGGACGTTGAGTGCCGCATACAAATTCTATTGCGGAAAGGATTTGGAAAATGCCCACTCTGCTTTGGCCGACACACGAGCTACATACGAAGTCCTGATGGCACAACTGGACCACTATCCTGAAGACTTGAAAAACGACGTGGCATTCCTGTCCGATTTTTCCCGGACGACGGATAACGTGGATTTTGCCGGACGCATGGTTTATGATGAAAATCGTGATGTCGTGTTCAACTTCGGCAAATACAAAGGAAAAAAAGTCACCGACGTGTTACGTACGGATCCCGGATATTACAGTTGGATTCTGCAAGGTGACTTCGCACGCAACACCAAGCAGATTTTAACCCAGATACGTTTGGATATGAACAAGGCATAAACCGGCATGGAAACATTAAGAGGCAAGAAAATCGTATTGGGAATCACGGGAAGCATCGCGGCTTACAAAGCCTGCTATCTCATCCGGGGATTGATTAAAAGGGGAGCTGAAGTGCAAGTGGTCATCACTCCGGCGGGCAAAGAATTTATCACGCCCGTCACCCTCTCCGCACTAACCAGCAAACCAGTGGTCAGCGAATTCTTTTCCGGACGCGACGGGAGTTGGCACAGCCATGTCGCACTCGGGCTTTGGG
>OHDF01001056.1_pt1 | contig 11128 bp, 8 predicted proteins | sample 1566911 | NCBI WGS metagenome assembly OHDF01 (sample SAMEA3879504, study PRJEB24766) | human gut metagenome | biome: human-associated habitat; feature: feces | place: USA | collected 1985/1987
TCGGAAGAAAGTTCAAGCAAGCTTGACTCTCTTCGCTCGGTTTGCACTATCTTTGAAATAAGATAGGCGGCACCTCGGAAGAAAGTTCAAGCAAGCTTGACTCTCTTCGCTCGGTTTGCACTATCTTTGCATAAGATAGGCTACGGTTCGGTAAAACGCTCAAACAAGTTTGGTGTTCTGCTCTCACCTTGCACTATCTTTGCATAAGATAGGCTACGGTTCGGTAAAGAATACAAGTAAACATACTTGTCAACCCGTTAATCTGTCAATCTGTTTACACGTATATAATATATAATATGAAGATAAATTGCGTGGTTGTAACATACAACCGCTTGGCTTTGCTCAAAGAATGCGTGCAGGCCCTGAAGGCACAGACGCTGCCGCCGACAGAACTTTGGATTATTGACAACTGCTCGACTGACGGCACAAAGGAATGGCTCGACTCACTGAAAGGTGACTCAAAACTGCATGTGGTGCGCACCGAACGCAACATTGGCGGAGCTGGCGGTTTTGCACTTGGCACGAAGCTGGCCGTGGAAGCCGGTTGCGACTTTGTGTGGCTGATGGACGATGACACCATGCCACAACCTGATGCGCTGAAACTGCTTGCCAAAGTGGCAGCGGCTGATGATAAAACGGGATTTGTGTGCAGCAAGGTGCTATGGACCGATGGCACGCTGCACGCCATGAACAAGCCGGCACTGGTAGAAAAGCCCTTTGGCGGAGCAGAAGCCCTGACAGTGGGCGGCGAAACGTGCTTTGCATGCAAATTGTGCTCGTTTGTGTCGGTAATGGTGAGCAGTGATGCGGTGCGTAAAGTGGGGCTGCCCATCAAGGAGTTCTTTATTTGGTGTGACGACATTGAATATACCGACCGCATTAAACGCGCGGGCTATGAATGCTACTTTGTGCCCGCAAGCCAGGTGTATCACAAAACGCGTCAGAATTATTTCCCCTCAATAGATAAGGCACCTAACGAAATGGCAGGACGCTTTTATTACCAAGTGCGCAACACGTGCTACTTGAAGCGTCGTTCAACTAATAAACTGAAGTTTTACATCTCAGTGCTTAACAAATATCGTCTGTACATACATCGTCTCAAGCGCCGCGACGACCTGAGCCATATTGCCGAATTTAAGAAGGCTGTGATAAAAGGCTGCCTTGACGGACTGCATTTTAATCCGACTATTGAATACATAAAAGACTGATGAGCGACAACATTATATACAAACTGCGCAGTGGCAAACCTATCAAAGCCTTATGGTTTGCTCAAAAAACGTTGGGACTGGCGGTGCCCGATGCATGGTACCGGCATCGGCGTGCACATTTATTAGCCAAGGCCCGCCAACGGGCGGACTACAACGAGATGTGCCGCAGAGTAGATTACTACTGCCGCATCAATGCGCCCTGGCAAATGTCCACAGAGGACAGAGTGCAGCGCGACCGCAGCTGGCTGATGTATACGGGTGCGCTGGGCGACTACGGGCGCAAACTGTTTCACACGGCCTACTACTTCGACCAACATGATGTGACGCGTTGGTTTGACAAGGGGCTGCGTTGGAACTTTTGTCCGGGCGACGTGTACTTTACGCCCGAGAAACCCACGGTGGTGAAAAGCCGACTGATAAATGACGACAATGCCAACTCGGTGGTGCTGAAACTTGACAAGTTGCGCCACTTCATGTATGTGCACGACACCAAGCCGTTTGCTGCCAAACGCGATTGTGCCATATTCAGGGGCAAGATACGCCAGAGCCGTCTGCGCACTGCTTTTCTCGAAAAGTTTTTTGGCTCGCCGCTGTGCGACTGCGGTGTGGTAGGGCGCAACGAAGGCTGCCCCGAAGAATGGATGACAGCGAAAAAGACCATAGCCGAACACCTTGACTACAAATTTATCATGGCGCTTGAGGGCAACGACGTAGCGTCGAACCTGAAATGGGTAATGTCGTCGAACTCGCTGGCAGTGATGACACGCCCCACGTGCGAAACGTGGTTTATGGAGGGCACATTGCGCCCCGGCTATCACTATGTGGAAGTGAAAGAGGACTTTTCAGACCTCGAAGAGAAACTTCAGTACTACATATCACACCCCGACGAGGCACAAGCCATCATTGACCACGCCCATGCGTATGTGCGGCAGTTTTGGGACGCCGAACGCGAGGAGATGATACAAGTGATGGTGATGGAAAAGTATCTGCGCACGAGCGGACAGATGTGATTACCGAATATCTATATAATAAGTAGGTGTTCAAAATTATTTTATACAATCAGCAGGTGTCATTTTCACATTGAAAGCACGTTCTCGAGACGCATCTGTGTCCTTCGTCTTCGGTCACATAGCCCGCTATAACCCCCTTCGGTTCCCCCGTTATCGGGGGACAGAAACCCTCACACGAAGAAAACATCTGCGCCCCGATAACGTACTTTCAATGTAAAAATAATTATGAACACCTACTTAACAGCGGCAGTGTTCTTCTGGCCAGAAGAGCACTGCCGCTGTTATTATACACTATATATTAGAGTCTATTTGCTCATGTTGTCCCACATGCCATTGTGTTGCTCTCCCCAGATGGGGTGTTGCTGCTTGTTAGAGAGGACCTCGCCCTTGGTGTCGATTGTCGCACCATTTTGTCCGCCAACACTGAGGCTCTTCGTTACCATCAGACTCTCTTCGGAGAAGAACTTGATTGTGGTGGCCTTGGGGGCCATGTATGTATGTTTCATTGTTGCTATCTTTATTTGATGAATACCTTTTTGCCATTGCCTGTAACATAGATGCCGTGAGCGGGGTAAAGCACGCGGCGTCCGTTGAGGTCGTAATATGCGTCAGTGCCATTATGAGCGTCGGCAGTTGCAGCACTGATGCCTGTAACAGCACCACCGATGTAGAAGCTGAGCATCTGTGCCTGGCCCGAGCCCGAAGTGATGTTGGCAGCAGGCAAGAAAGCCTTGTTAGCCGGCACCAACGTCATGGTTGATGGCAAGAAACCCACAGTGCCAGTTTTGGCAGAGAGCATATAGTTAGCCTTGCTGGCATAGCCGTCGCGCTCTGCAGTGGCACAAGCCAGTTTGTTGTCGGGATAGGTAGTTGTGGTGGTAACAATTGGCAGATTAACCGTACAACCACCGTCCTTAGTCAAGAGCACACCCGTGTTGGCAGGAATGATGCCGTCGGTTATTTCGGAGAGCGTCATGCGCGTATCGTCGGCCGACTCAGCAAAGTATGCTTTGACACCGCTCTCGGCAGGTACTTGCACGGCAAAGGGGAAAGCCACCGAAGCCCAGCCTACGCTCTTGATGGTGACGGGCACCGAGGCAACCTTGACAAGTTGCCAATAGTTCGACTTGTTTGTGTACTGGTTGTTGTTGGCCACTACATGGTCGTTGTCTGAGGCTGCACTTGCATGGTTGCCCTCGCTGTCAACCATCAAAAACATGGATTTGGCATCGTAGCCGTCGAAGGTAGTGCCTTCGGTATATGGTTTGAATGTGTAATGCCCGTTGCCATTGCCAATGTTTACTACCATCTGAAGCTGGCTGGCTTCTGGCGTGATATAGCCAGCTTCGCGTCCGGTGTTGGCATTGACCAAAGAGTAAGTGCCATCGGCATTGCGGGTAAGTTGCCAGAGCTGCGAACCAAAATTGTCGGTATCAGTGGTTCGTGTGATATTGCGGTCCATATTAGCGTCAGCCTGCCATTTTTCGAGCAGAGAGCCGTTGGTTGACACCTGAATATTTTCAGACGAAAGGTAGCGGTTAACCTCGGTGTTGACGTTGCGCACGCGGTAATAGCCAGTGAAATCGCTGAAGTCTTTGTCCGTCTGGTACGACTGATAAGCCGCGTCAAGCTGGTCGAGCGTGGTGGCAGAGGCAATTTTATCGTATTCGACATTATACTGCACCAGGCCATCTGCATCAGTTGCATTGGAAATCGTGCTTGCATAGGTTTTAGCCAACTGTATGTCCGACTCGTCAACTGCTATCACCTTGTAGCCCGAACCACCATCGTTCTGTGCGCCTGACGCATCACTGTGGCTCCATGTGCCGAGGTAGTCATCTTTGTGGTCACCAAGGTAGCCCCAAGTATTTTCGTACTGCAAGCTGAAATCGGCGCCGCCAGCCGAGCTTGTTTGCATATAAAAGGTTGTACCCTGGTCGGTCATGGTAGCTTTGACGTCCTTACCTGTAACAGTGACGTACTTTTTGGCTGCACGATTGTAGAGCTTTACACCATAGCCGCTCTCTACAAAGGCCCAATAGGCACCATTAAGAGCCTGATAGGTGGTTTGGGCTGATGCGCCGTAATGCGAGTTGTGTTTGCCATTGTCCCCACCCGATTTGACACTGTTGTCATTGAGATATACCACATAGTTTCCATCGTTGTTGCGCAACTTGAGCTTGTACCATGTGGGATTGTCGGGAGTGGAAAGGGTGACGGGAGGGGTTTTTGTTTTGGATGTTACTTCAGATGCTTCAAATATCTTTTGCGCATCTGTTACAGTGAACGTTGTACTATAATAATACGAATGCGGTTCAGTCAATGAACTATACTCAATAGTTTCACCCACCTTTTTAGGATAGTATGAAGTAACTATAACCTGATTTTCAGCATTTTTTAGTTTAACCGATGCGGCGTATGTTTTGGTAATGTGTTCCTCGGATATAGTGCCACTTAACTTGTAAAAGGCGAACTGTACCACGCTGTGGTTATCACCTTCGCCTGCTGTGCCACCTTCCCAATACGACAGGTTGTGTTCCCCAGCAGTATTGGCATGAATGAAATACTTTGTATCGTAATTTACTTGATAAAGCAACACACCACCATCGAGACTGTTGGTATAAGGCGTGAAAGACTGTGCTGTGAGCATGGCAGCTTTGCTCGAAGTTGTGCTGATGTTATTAAAATTGTTTCCATGGTTATTGGTTGCAGGAAAATACTCGCCCGTCGAGGCATTCTGTATGACAAGGTTACCATCTACGTTAGTTACATACCACACGTATGCGAGGTCTATGTTGGTCAGATCCATGTTGGCCTCGGGCTTCTGCCTCACAGGACGGCCATCGTCACCAGACTTGCGGTAAATGTATCCGTTTGTACTCTTGATGCGGGTTTTGAGGAGGTAAAAGCCATCGGTTATGTCGGCATACGGCGTATACGACTGAGCCACCGTCACGCCATCGGCCCACGCAGCCACGGCTCCAAGCCACAACATGAGGGTCGTGGCAAGAGATAATAAATGTTTCATGTGCTTATTTTTGAGTTTTGTTTATAATTGTTGTGTTATGTGCGCTTTTATGCAAATGTGCGTTATATATTGACAATTATGTATTGTATGCCGTTGCAAAAGTATCACTCTATTACAAAAAGACCAAACGGGGGGGGTAAATATATGTTAACCGCGTTAAATTAGTGCGTTTCGAAGGAGTATTTAAGGTACAAGGTGAAGTATTTGGGCGATGCAAAGCTCCCTGACGCAAATTCAGGCGTTGGTGCTTTGGCGGATTATAACAGATAAAAAGCTTTTGCCGTCCGGTAAAAGTCTCAAGCTATGCAGCCAATGAACGCAAGCACAAATGGGGGCAACGCGTCCCGCGGGATAGAGAAAAAATGGAAATACGAACTCTACTAAAATAATAGCTGCAGCTTTTCCCGAGGCGGGACGCCTCGCCCCCATTAGAGGTTGCGTTTTGTGCCGCGTTTTCTATCAGATTAACAGGTTAAGAAGCAAATTTGAAGCCATGTAAAGAACTGTTGTGCCAGAGATTTGCGCTCTAATGGGGGCGCTCTAATGGGGGGCGACGCGTCCCGAGGCTGCAGAAAAATGCCCCGACGCGAGACGCGTCGCCCCCATTAGAGCGCAATTTCCTGGCATAACAGTTCTTCCCATGGCTTCAAATCCACTTTTTAACCTGTCAATCTGAGAGAAAACGCAAGCACTAATGGGGGCGACGCGTCCCGCGTCGTTTTTTTCAGCAGCCTCGTCCCGCGTTATCGGGGCATTTTTCAGCAGCCTCAGAGTCAGTACTTCCCCAACCTTTCGGCCAGACCGTCGCGGTAGGCGCGCCAGAGGCGGGGCAGGTCGGCCGGGGTGTAGGCACGGGCAAAGGGCATGGTGACAAGGGCGGTGGCCATGTAGCCCATGACGCAGAGGAGGCCGCGCAGATGACGCACAGCCCAGTTGCGGCCGTAGTGGTGGTTGAGGTAGGTGGTGTTGCGCACCTGGTAGAAGCGCTTCCACTTCTTTTTGCGGTTGCGGACGGCCCAGGTGTCGTGGCTGAAGAACTTTTGCTTGTCCATGAGGGCTGCCGGCACATATAGCATGTGGTAACCAGCCTGGTGCAGACGCAGACAATAATCGGTATCGTCGCAAAAGATGAAGAGGGCCTTGTTGGGCAGCCCTATGCGGCGTATGGCCTCAACGCGTATGAGCGGCCCCTCAAAGGCTGTGCCGGCTATGGGGGTTGGGGCGCTGACAGGCTGCGGCAGTTTGCGCAACTTGCCAGTGTAAAGCGAACGGAAGGGGTGCGTGAGGTCGTAGCCGGTAAAGTCGTTGGTGTAGACCTCGCCCTCCATCAGGCGACGGGGGGCAAGGAGACCGATGCGTGGATTGGCAGCGTGGGGCAGTAGCTGCTCAAGGCAGTCGGGACGTGGAAATACGTCGTCGTCCATGCACCACACCCAGTCGGCTCCCATGCGGCAGGCTTCGTCTATGCCCCGGAAAAAGCCGCCTGAGCCGCCCACATTGTCCTGGTGTATGACGGTGAGGCGGGCGTCGGCCTGTGTGTCGAGCCATTGGGCGGTGCCGTCGGTGCTGCCGTTGTTGATGACCAATATGCGGTCTACAGGACGGTTGGCACGGAGGCAAGAGATGTTACGCTGCAACAGGGTGAGGCGATTGTATGTGACTACTACTGCTATTATCATTGTGTGAGGTTTAATTTTGAATTTGGCGTTTGGCTTTTGACGCTGACGCGTCCTGAGGCTGCTGAAAAATATCCGACGCGAGACGAGGCTGCTGTAAAATATCCCGACGCGAGACGCGTCGCCCCCATTAGAGCTTGCGTTTGGTGGCAGCGCTTAGTGATAGCGTTTGGTGATAGAAGAAACGCTACCACTAATGGGGGCGACGCGTCCCGCGTCGGGATAGAGAAAGAAGGGAAATACAAACTCTACTAAACAATAGCTGCATCTTTTCCCGACGCGAGACGCGTCGCCCCCATTAGAGCTTGCGTTTTCTATCAGAACCGCCCTTGTTAAATCCGAAACTTGAGTTAGAACTCGCCCTCAACCTGTCCGGGCTGTGTGCTGCGGTAGTGGCGCATGAGGCGGTAACACTCTTCGGCATCGAAGCCGCGGGCGCTGGCGTAAGCTTCAGCCATGACGCGGTGCATGTGGGCGGTGGCGGGCAGGCGTTCAAAGTTTTTGCAGCCCTGCTTGATGTTGAGAGGGCCGACGGCCATGCGGTTGAGGTCGACAATGTCGAGGTGTATGCGTCCGTCGGGTAGTTGCTCAAACAGAATGTTGGCCCGTCCATAATCCTTGTGGGCAAGTCCGTGGTTGTGGAGCACGGCGGTGATGCGCCCAATCTCGCGCAGCACATCATCGGCATAGTCGAAGTGGTGGGTGAAGAGGTCCTCGTAGCGCCATGGGCACGACGAGGTGAGGGTGACAAAGTAGCTTTGGTCGAAGGCCAGGCCGCGGCGTATGTTGAGATAGCCCACGGGCTGGGGTGTGCCCACGCCCACCTTTTGATAAAGGAGAGCGTTGCGGTAGGCACGCAGGGCCTTTGACGGACGCAGCAGTCCATACACCCAACGGTTGACAGGGTTGGGGCGGCGGAAAGACTTTACCACATAGTCGGTGCCCTGGTAGCTGATGCGGCGCAGCTGGTTGCGTCCGTTATGTATGAGTTGTCCGTCGCCCTGTGCAAAGCGCTGTGGCAATGAGAGCATAAAGTCGTGCAGTTGCTCGTAGCCCGGGTGCAGCACAAGGGTGCGGTGGTTCCAGAGGGTCATTGTTGAAATTCTTTTTTACAAAGTTCGAGAGCAGCCATAATGGTGTCGTCCATGTCGGCATAAGTGTAGCGTGCGAGTCGTCCGCCAAACAGCACGTCGGACTCGGCATCGGCCATGGCAGCGTAGCGGGCGTAGATGGCGGCATTGCGTGCATCGTTGACGGGATAGTAGGGTTCCTTGCCCGGTGCAAAGCTGTCAGGGTGCTCGTAGGTGACTACGGTGGTGGGCTGCTGCGAGCCAGGAGCAAAGTGTTTGTGCTCAATGACACGGGTGTAGGGCACTTGTCGCTCGGTGTAGTTTACTACGGCATTGCCCTGAAAGTCGGGCGTGTTGAGCCGTTTGTGCTCAAAGCGCAGACTGCGGTAGTCGAGGTGGCCGTGGCAGTAGTTGTAAAACTCGTCGATGCAGCCAGTGTAGAGTGTGCAGCGGGCCTTCGCATGGAGTTCGTCACGGTGGGCAAAGTAGTCGGTGCCCAAGCGTACATCGGCCTTGGCCAGCAGGGCGTCGATGAGTGCATTGTATCCCCCACCCTCGGGTATGCCTTGGTAGCGGTCGTTGAAATAGTTGTTGTCGAAGGTGAAGCGGAAGGGCAGCCGCTTGATGATGAAAGCCGGCAGCTGGGTGGCGGCACAGCCCCACTGCTTTTCGGTATACCCCTTGATGAGTCGCTCGTAAATGTCGCGTCCGCACAGTGTGAGTGCCTGCTCCTCAAGGTTGGCGGGCTGTGTGATGTGGGCAAACTCGCTGCGCTGCTCGTCTATTTTAGCCCGTGCATCGGCTGGAGTGCGCACGCCCCACAGCTCGTAGAAGGTGTTCATGTTGAAGGGCAGGTGGTAGAGCTTGCCCTGGTAGCTGGCCAGGGGGGAGTTGACAAAGTTGTTGAACTCGGTAAGCTGGTTGACATACTGCCACACCTGGCGGTTGCTGGTGTGGAAGATGTGGGCACCATATTGGTGTACCCATATATTGTCTATGAGCTGGCAGTGGAGGTTGCCACCTGTGTGCTGGCGCTTGTCAATGACGAGGCAGCTTTTGCCGGCTTTGGCGGCCTCGTGGGCAAACACCGCGCCAAAGAGGCCGCTGCCAACTATGAGATAATCGTACATACTGAATTGGGATATGGGGGTTAAGCATTGGCTGCGGACTGCGGGAGCGGAATGCCCCGGCGGTAGCGTGCCTTGCGCAGGTGCAGTGTGTAGGGGAGCAGTTTGAGCCATCGGGCCACGAGCCACAGTGGGTTGTGCAGTATGTTGCGGCCACGCCACGGGGTGTACTGCTGATAGTGGAAGAAGAGTTGGCGCATGGGGTGCAGGCTGTCCCAGTCCCACGGTTTGCGGTTGGTGTAGTGCACCACTACGGGGTGGTGAAGCTCGGCCTTGTGCTGGCTGTAATGCGCATAACGCTGGCGGTAAAAGCCCTCTTGTGCATTGTAGCGCAGCGGCGCCCAGCACACCTGGCCATGGAAGAGGCTGTTGAGCAAGTCCTGGTCGTTGAAGCGTATGCGCTCGGGGTGTGCCCGGTAGTAGTCGATGCAGCGCTGGCCCACGTTGTTGGCGCGCCACCAGTCGAGATCGATGAGCAGCACGCCGGCATTAAAGTAGCTGTCGGCCTCGGGGTAGCACAGCACTTTGTAGCGTGTGTGGTCGTCGGCAGCTGCGTCAACCACGGCGGCTACGGGGGCTCCTTGCATGGGCATTTGCCAGAATGGGGCGAGGGAACCGGTGACGAGCAGGTCGCTGTCGAGGTAGATGACGCGGTGCAGACTGGCTGGCAGATAGTCGGCCAACATACAGCGGTAGTAGGTAACGAGCGATATGTGGCTGCTTGAGGCGTGTATGCGGAAGCCCTCGAGCAAGCTTTCGTCCGGCTCGTAGAAGTGTGCCTCGCCGTTGTACTGTGCGGCAAGTTGCTGCAGCACTTGTTTGTCGGACGCGGTAAGGCCGCGCGCGAGTATGTGTGCCACGACTTTTGCCTGCGGGTTGCTGCGAAGTATTGACACGAGGGTGACACTGCAGAAACGCACATAGGCGTGGTCGATGTTGAAGGCTATGTGTATGGTCAAGGGTTGTGTTATGTTTGATTGGTTATGGCATTATGGCCCGTGTGGCTGTGCCGTATTTTGCAAAGGTACACAAATAGTTTTACCGAGCAACTATATCGCGTTGGCGGATTTAGTAAACGAACTGACAAGTTTTGCAAGAATACTGCCACAACGCGCCACAATTATTTGCAAATATAGCGGGTGTCGCATCTGCATATTTGCACACTGCGCGCCCCATGTCCGAAATGTGTTTTTGCCCCAACTGCACCCTGATAGACCCACCCTGTCTGTTTTTGTGAAAAGTGCTTGCACCTTGCACTTTTAGCACCTTATTAGCTGATTATCAAAGATTTACGCAGTGTATGTAGACTTGCACTCTGCTTGCACTTTACTTGCACTTGCCTGCACTCTGCTTGCACTTGCTTGCACTCTGCTTGCACTTGCCTGCACTTGCTTGCACGCTCTGCGGGTTGCTCGTTATGAGTTGCAGTTATCACCTTTCACACCCGCTTATTACGGCATAGGGAGACAGGAAAATCATTTGGAGCGGCAGACTTTTCTACCTCTCTATACGCGCGCGCCGCCCTCACTATGCTGAATTTGTGGTGCCCCACACCAACATGAGTGCAGACAGGTGTGCAAGCAATATTTGTGGTTACCTACACTCAGATATAACATGAATATCAACAAATTACGAAGCAAAGTGCAAGGTGCAGGCAGTTTTTATAAAACATCATTACGGTAGGTTTGCCTGCACTTGACGGGGCTGCTGAAAAGTACTCCGACGCGAGACGCGTCGCCCCCATTAGAGCGCAATTCACTGGCATAAAAGTTTTTTCCCTGGCTTCAAATTTGCTTTTTTACCTGTCAATCTGATGGAAGACGCAAGCTCTAATGGGGGCGACGCGTCTCGCGTCGGTTTAGAGATAAGAGGGAAATACGAACGCTGCTAAATAATAATATTGTAGCTCACGGATTGCACCGATTGCACGGATTCTTTCACTCACGCAACGTGCTTAGCACCACGGAGATGACGGATTTTACGGATTTTGTGAGCATTGCATGCTCACT
>OHDF01001057.1_pt1 | contig 11127 bp, 13 predicted proteins | sample 1566911 | NCBI WGS metagenome assembly OHDF01 (sample SAMEA3879504, study PRJEB24766) | human gut metagenome | biome: human-associated habitat; feature: feces | place: USA | collected 1985/1987
AGGCTATGATGCGGATCTTTGTATTCTTGATCAGGAACTTCAGCTTGTTGAAGTGATTGCAAAAGGCAACACAGTTTATAAAAAATAAAGGTAACTGTTCAGAGTCAACCTCCAAAAGGCTACGCATTTTAGACGTGTCTTGCACAGCTTCACAAAAACAGTTATACTCATAGGCAAAGGCAAAAAAAATATATTTATAAGACAAGAAAGTTTTAACAGGAGAAAGCGGATTATGATCAAAGTAATAGCAAGTGATATGGATGGAACACTACTTGGAGACAATCACAAAGTAGCACCGGAGACAGTAGAAGCGATCCGTGAAGCACAGGCGGCGGGAATCCGCTTTATGATAGCAACCGGAAGAAGCTACAATGGAGCCATGGAAGAATTAAAAGGTTTGGATCTTGGCTGTGATTTTATTGTGGGCTCAGGCGCAGAGGTACGCAACCCAAAGGGTGAAATTCTAAAAAGCGTGGGATTTACTTACGAGGTCTGCAGTGAGGTGGCAAAGGTCTTGGAGGAATATCCAATCTCGGTATTGTATTGCGCCGGACCTTATGAGTATCGTGTGGGAACACCGGAGGAAGTGTAAGAGAGTATTGTCCGTCAGATTCAATTATTCCATCTGTCAGAATGCCGGGACAAGATTGAACAGTCAGAACTGTATAAGCGGGTGAAAGCAAGCGCAAGACAGATCGATTCTGTAGAAGAATTGAAGAAACAGGAAATTAAAGTTCATAAAATTTTTCTTTTCACAGGAGATCTGGAGATGCTTGATAAGATCAAGCGCAGACTGATACAGAATCCGGAACTCGCAGTAGCCTCTTCCTTCTATAATAATCTGGAAATCACAGCAAAGGGAGCTGAGAAAGGACCTGCGATTCAGGAATATATTGAATCTTTAGGTTATACAAAAGATGAAGTGATGGTATTTGGCGACAGTCTGAACGATTATTCTATGCTGTCGATGGATTTTGGCGCAACTGTTGCGATGGAAAATGCAGATGAGGAAGTGAAGCGGGTTTCAAAGTATATTACAAAGTCAAATGAAGACTTCGGGGTGGCATATACCATCCATGAACTGTTGAAAAAGCAGGGGAAAATCAATTCAAAGTGTGAATAACTTTTCAAAAAATGAAAATGCATGTTGATAACACAAAATGAAAGCGAGGCAATTAAGATGGATGTAAGACAGAAAAGAAACAAAGTACTCGGAGAACGTGTGGTGAAGGCACTTGAATCCAGAAATATGGATGCTTATTATGCTGAGACGAAGGAAGAAGCAGTAAAGAAAGCACTGGAGTGGATTCCAGAGGGAAGCACGATTAATATGGGAGGTTCCTCTTCTGTTCATGAGTGTGGACTGATTGATGCAATCTGTTCCGGAAATTATAATTTCTGTGACAGAGATAAAGCATCTACACAGGAAGAAAAACAGGAAATTGCAAGAGCTGCATTTTCCTGCGACTGGTTCCTCGGAAGTGTGAATGCGATGAGTGAGGACGGTGTCTTCATTAATATTGACGGAAATGCAAACCGTGTAGCAGCATATGCATTTGGACCAAAGAATGTACTTCTAATTGTTGGTATGAACAAAGTTGTAAAGACACAGGAAGATGCCATGAGCAGGGCAAGAAATGAAGCTGCACCTGTAAATGCACAGCGTTTTGGAATTGATACACCATGTTCCAAGGCTGGAAGCTGCTTTGACTGCAAGAGCCCGGAATGTATCTGTTGTCAGATTCTGGTAACAAGATTCAGCCGTCAGAAAGGTCGTTTCAAAATTATTCTTGTAGATGAGAATCTTGGTTTCTAGTAGCTGGAGAAGGGAAAAAGAATGGGAAGAAATAGAAAGAAGCCGGTGCGCCGCAGATTAGAAAAGCGACAGAAACGAAGCAGGCAAAAGAAAAAAAGCGGTTTATTTGACAAAGTAACAATGGTGATCCTGGTTGTGGCAGTCTGTGTTTTTGCATTTTCGCTTTATCAGCTGGTACGCACAATGGTGCCATATTATTCTGGTGGAAAAGAGTATGATAAGCTCAAAAATAAAGCAATCACTGTACAGGAGCAAACAGATGATCCGGGGGATGTATCGGGAGACACATTTAAAGTAGATTTTGATGTGCTTTTGCAGGAAAATCCAGATACGGTAGCCTGGATCCGGTTTGATGAACCATCAATCATCAGTTATCCGGTTGTAAAAAGTGCAGATAACAAAGAATATCTGACAAAGACGTTTTCCGCAAATGATAATAAACTGGGTGCAATTTTCATGGATATGAAAAATACAAGTGATTTTTCAGATAGAAATACAATGATTTATGGACATAACCTGAAAGTTGGCGGAGAAATGTTTTCGCAGCTGAAAGAGTATGAGGCAGAATCTTTCTATAAAGAACATCCGAATTTCTATATTTATACACCGGATGGAAAAACAAGGACTTATACCGTGTTTTCAGCAGCTGTCGTGAAGGATACTGCAGATCAGTATAATCTGACTTATGCGACAGACGAAGCGTTTGAGAGTTATTTGAAAATGTGTAAAGAAGATTCAGCATATGACACAGGAACAGAAGTGAATGCGCAGTCTCAGATTGTCAGTCTTTCAACTTGTACCAATGTAAGAGAAGATGAGAGATTCCTTTTGCAGGGAGTATTGACGGCGACAGACGGAGGAGAAAATTAGAATGGCAGACAGATTTGATGTAGGCGACATTATTAAGATGAAGAAACCGCATCCATGCGGAAGTCAGGAGTGGGAGATTCTCCGGGTCGGAGCGGATTTCCGTCTCAAATGTATGGGCTGCGGGCACCAGATTATGGTGCCAAGAAAATTGGTAGAAAAAAATACAAGACAAATTACAAAAAAGGCTTGAAACAATAAATTCTTTATGGTATTATAAGAAACTGTGACATGCTGATGGAACAATTCCAATCAGTCATTCAATTTCCTTGTTCCCGGGAGGAACCGGGGGCCAAGAGACCATAAGGAGGTAAAATAAGATGAATAAGTATGAATTAGCTGTTGTTGTAAGCGCAAAACTCGAAGACGAAGCAAGAGCAGAAGTAATCGAGAAAGTGAAAGCAATGATCACTCGTTTCGGCGGTAATGTAACAGACGTTGATGAGTGGGGCAAGAGAAGATTCGCTTACGAGATCCAGAAAATGAAAGAAGGATTTTATTACTTCATCCACTTCGAGGCTGAAAGTACAGTTCCAGCTGAAGTAGAGCAGCGTATCCGCATTATGGACAATGTACTCAGATATTTATGCGTGAAACAGGAAGCATAAGCGGAAAGAGGTATATATGAATAAAGTAGTTTTAGTAGGACGGTTAACAAGAGACCCAGAAGTGAGATATTCACAGGGTGGAGAGAATTCTCTGGCAATTGCGAGATATTCACAGGGAGACAGTGCTACAGCGGTTGCAAGATATACACTTGCTGTAGATCGCAGATTCAGAAGAGACGGTGAGCCGACAGCGGATTTTATTCCGTGTGTTATATTCGGACGTTCCGCAGAGTTTGCTGAGAAGTATTTCCATCAGGGAATGCGTGTCTCTATTTCCGGACGTATCCAGACAGGAAGCTACACGAACAAAGATGGTGTGAAAGTATACACAACAGAAGTGATCGTGGAAGAGCAGGAGTTTGCAGAGAGCAGAGCCGAGGCAGAAGCTAACAGAGCAAGTTTCCAGCGTCAGTCTGCACCGAGTCCGGCGCCTAGCGCAGATGCAGGTGATGGCTTCATGAATATCCCGGATGGTATCGATGAGGAGTTACCGTTTAACTAAGTCGGAAAGGAGATAACCATCATGGCTTACGAAAAAGGAAGCAGACCAGAGGGTGGATTCAAAAGAAGAGGCCCAGCTCGTAGAAGAAAAAAAGTTTGCGTGTTCTGTGGTAAAGAGAACAACGAAATCGATTACAAGGACGTTGCAAAATTAAAAAAATATGTTTCTGAAAGAGGAAAAATTCTTCCTAGAAGAATTACAGGAAACTGTGCTAAGCACCAGAGAGCTCTTACAGTAGCAATCAAGAGAGCTAGACACATTTCTCTTATGCCTTACGTTCAGGACTAATTGAGATAATTAGCTAATAGCAAGATCGAATTTTTGAAGAAATTCAGAAATTCGATCTTTTTGCTTTTTCTAATTCATTTTTGCGTGTTTTTTTGCATAATACAACCTATAGCATCTTAGGGGAAAAGATGCTATAATAGATTAGCTATATTGTAATTAGTCACAGATGATGGTGATTGATAGTAGTCCCAGGTGAGGTATTAGTTATGAAAAGGAATAAAATGCAGCTGAAGGGACAGCTCAGAATGTACATGCGATGGCCGCTGATCATGACACTTCTCTTGATTGGCATGGATGTATGGATGTACATGGTGGACAAGAAAGCCGGACTTTTGATGTCAGTGATCATAATTATATATGTAGGAATCGCTTTTTCGCTGTATTTCTATAACAGATCTTTGATCCTGGCAGATCTGATCCAGTTTTCAGTACAGTACAAAGGTATTGAAAACCGGTTGCTCAAAGAACTGGCAATTCCCTATGCGATTGCGCTGGAGGATGGGAGGATTCTGTGGAAGAATGATTGCTTTTTGAATCTGACAGAGGGTCAGAGAAAAGAACGTTATCTGAACCGTATGATTCCAGAATTACATCCGGGTGTGTTTCCAAAAAATGATGTGGATCATGTAGAATTGGAAGTAACTTATCGTGAAAGAAGTTATCAGGCAGAGCTTCGAAAAGTATCATTGGAGGGATTCAGTGAGAAAGAAGAGTTGCTTCAGATTCCGGAAGAGCAGGAATATTTTGTTGCAGTTTCTTTAAGAGATGTAACAGAACTGAATGCCTACATCCGAGAGAACGAAGATCAGCGAATGATTGCCGGATTGATTTATATTGATAACTATGATGAAGTTATGGAGAGTGTTGAGGAAGTCAGACAATCCCTTCTTGTGGCATTGATCGACCGTAAGATCAATAAGTATATCGGAGATGTAGATGGTATCGTAAAGAAACTGGAGAAGGATAAATACTTTATCGTACTTCGAAAGGATGCTTATAAAAAGCTGAAAGAAGACAAGTTTTCTCTTCTGGAAGAGGTAAAACAGGTTAATATCGGTAATTCAAGATCAGCAACGCTGAGTATTGGTTTGGGATTGAATACGGCAACGTATGCGTTGAGCTACCAGTATGCGCGTGTGGCAATCGATCTTGCACTTGCCAGAGGCGGAGATCAGGCAGTTATTAAGGATTGTAACGGAATAACTTATTTTGGTGGTAAGAAGGAGCAGACAGCGAAGAATACACGAGTGAAGGCGCGTGTTAAGGCTGAGGCACTTCGAGAGTTTATTGTGACCAGAGACAAAGTTATTGTTATGGGTCATAAGATTGCTGATCCGGATTCTTTTGGTGCATGTATGGGTATTTACCGTGCAGCAGTAAGTCTGGAGAAAAAGGCACATATTGTGATCAATGAAGTTACAGGGTCTGTTCGTCCGTTGTATGATGAGATTTTGGAGAGCCCTGCATATGAGGATGATATTTTTATTACGTCAGAACAGGCATTGGATTATGTGGATGACAATGCAATGGTCATTGTAGTAGATACGAACAAGCCACAGATGACAGAGTGTCCGGAACTCTTGAAGAAATCAAAGATGATTGCAGTGCTGGATCATCACAGGCAGAGTAGTAATATTATTGAGAACGCGGTACTTTCTTATGTGGAGCCGTATTCTTCTTCCACTTGTGAGATGATCGCAGAAGTTCTACAGTATATGGTAGATGACATCAAATTCCCGGCACTTGAAGCAGAGTGCATGTATGCCGGAATTATGATCGATACGAGAAACTTTATGAACCGTACAGGTGTGAGAACCTTTGAAGCAGCAGCATTTTTGAGAAGATGCGGTGCAGATATTACACGGGTACGCAAGATGTTCCGTGATGATATGGCATCTTATCAGGCAAAGGCTGAGGCAGTCCGCAATGCAGAAGTTTATCGTAAGGAGTATGCGATTGCAGTATGTCCAAGCGATATTGACAGTCCTACAGTGCTTGCAGCACAAGCGGCGAATGAATTGCTGGATATTAGCGGAATAAAGGCTTCTTTTGTATTGACAGAATATGAAAATAAGATTTATATGAGTGCGCGTTCCATTGATGAAGTGAATGTTCAGATTATCGCAGAGAAGCTTGGTGGAGGCGGTCATATTAATTCTGCGGGAGCACAGTTTGACCACACGAATATGCATGAAGCAGTCAGTGCATTGAAAGAGACCATTGATAAAATGATAGAAGAAGGAGATATTTGACAATGAAAGTTATTTTATTACAGGATGTAAAATCTCTTGGAAAAAAAGGAGAGATCGTAAACGTAAATGATGGATATGCAAGAAACTTTATCCTTCCAAAGAAGCTTGGACTGGAAGCAACAGGAAAGAATCTGAATGATCTGAAGCTTCAGAAGAATAACGAGAAAAAAGTTGCGGAGGAGAACCTGGAGGCAGCGAAAGAACTTGCAGCTAAGATCGCAGAAGCTAAAATTGTAACACACATCAAAGTTGGAGAAGGCGGAAGAACTTTCGGTTCTGTATCAAGCAAAGAGATTGCAGAGGAAGTAAAAGCACAGTTGAATCTTAATGTTGATAAAAAGAAGATCCAGTTAAAAGAAGCGATCAAGACACTCGGAACACACAATGTGTCTGTAAAGCTTCATCCACAGGTTACAGCAGAACTGAAAGTAGTTGTACAGGAAGAAGCATAAGGAGACGAAATCTTTATGGATATGGAAGCAGCAATGAAACGAATTCCTCCGCATAGTGCGGAGGCAGAGCAGGCAGTGCTCGGTGCGATGCTGATGAACAAGGAGGCCATCACGGTGGCCTCCGAGATATTATCAGGGGATGATTTTTATCAGACAGCATATGGAATCTTGTTTAATTCTATGGTGGAACTGTTTCATGCGGGAAAACCGGTCGATCTGATCACCTTGCAGGAATATCTGAAAGAAAAAGATGTCCCGCCAGAGATCAGTAGTATGGAGTTTGCAAGAGATTTGCTGATGGGAACACAGACTTCTGCGAATATCAAGAGCTATGCTGAAATTGTACGTGAAAAATCAATCATGCGTCGCCTGATCAAAGTAAATGAAGAGACGGCAAATGCCTGTTATCTGCAGAATCAGCCATTAGAGGAGATTCTGGAAGATGCACAGAAGCAGGTTTTTGCACTTGCAGAGACTGGGAATTCAGAAGAGTATGTACCGATCAAGCAGGTTGTACTCAATGCATTGGATGTAATCGAGCGTGCGTCTAAGACAAAAGGAACAGTAACAGGAATTCCGACAGGATTCATTGATCTTGATTATAAGTTGTCCGGTCTGCAGCGCTCAGACCTTGTACTGATCGCAGCCCGTCCTTCTATGGGTAAGACAGCGTTCGTATTGAATATCGCACAGCATGTGGCATTTCGTCAGAATAAAGCAGTAGCAATCTTCAGTCTCGAGATGTCCAAAGAGCAGTTGGTAAACCGTCTGTTCTCATTGGAGTCTCATGTGGATGCACAGATACTAAGAACCGGTAATCTGTCAGATACGGATTGGGAGAAGTTGATCGAAGGAGCCGGAACAATAGGATCATCAAGAATGATCATTGATGATACGTCAGGTATTACGATTTCAGAGATGCGCTCAAAGTGTAGAAAATACAAGCTGGAGATGGGACTTGACCTGATCATTATCGACTACTTACAGTTGATGAGCGGAAGCAATTCAAGAAAGAATGAGAGCCGTCAGCAGGAGATTTCTGAGATCTCACGTTCTTTGAAAGGTCTTGCTAGAGAATTGAATGTGCCGGTGCTTGCATTGTCACAGCTGAGCCGTGCGGTTGAGCAGAGAACAGATAAGCGTCCGATGCTTTCAGACCTCAGAGAGTCCGGAGCAATCGAGCAGGATGCCGATGTCTGTATGTTTATCTATCGTGATGATTATTATAATCCTGACACGGAAGATAAGAACATTGCAGAAATTATTATCGCAAAACAGAGAAACGGCCCGATCCGTACAGTGCGTCTTGCGTGGATGCCACAGTACACTCGTTTTGGAAACGAGCTGCGTCAGCAGGATCAGGAGATATAAAAAAGAAAAGGACAGGCACTTTGTTGGAGAGCGCCTGTCCTTTTTCGGTATACAAATCCAATAAATTTACCGGTATGTGCAGTGTGCAATTAGAAATCGCAGAAATGCTATGTAAATCTTTTTTTGAATCTCAGTACCGGACTATTCTTCACACTTTCTCTTCGGGTCGCCTGCTGCTGGCGAATCAGGCTGTCCAGTTTACGGAAATGTTCTTCTTCCTGCCGTTCTTTCGCCTGGAAAAGAAAATCCATCTCACGTATGACATCTGCGGTGACCTGAGTGCTGATTTCTTTTTCTAATGCTTTGTTATTTTCAGTAACGACTTCAGTCAGCACTTCTCCGATGAGTGAACGTACATGTTCCAGCTGGGTCTTTGTGATAACTTCGACCGGAGTAGTGGTAGTGGCTGGTTTGCACTCAGATGTCAGGTCAGGTGCGGGTGTTTTGGTAAGGGCATTCTTTTCCTTGTTTTCAGTGTGTCGCATTATCTGACGTGTAGATTTCAACTCTGGGATCAATGGCTTCAGATCGCGAAGCAGAACCCCTTCATTCTTAAGTTTTTTAATACAGCAAAAGAGCTGGATATCATCCTGGGTATAATATCGATGTCCCATCTCTGTGCGGCCGATAGGAATATGAAGTTCATCTTCCCAGTACCTTAAGACATGGGATTCTACCTGAACTTTCTTGGCGGCTTCAGAGATCATAAATCTGACTTCACCCATTGATTTTCTATCCTCCTGTTAGAATCATTGCGATTACTGTTCTGATTTCGCTACATTTATTATAGCATAGAGAAATTATGAAAGAAGTGCTAATCGTTCGTCAAATTATGGCAAAAAATGGTAATTGAAGAAAGGTATGGAATACAAGAGAAAAAGTTGTAAAAAAAGAAATCCTGCCGCATCTGAATCAATCAGACGGGCAGGACTTCTGCGTTTTGTGATCACTTAGCGCTTATAAATTATGCTTCAGAGATAGCGCCTGTAGGACAAGCAGCCTCACAAGCTCCGCAATCTACACAAGCATCAGCATCGATCTCATATTTGCCATCTCCTTCAGAAATAGCGCCTACTGGACATTCGCCTTCGCAAGTACCACAGCTTACACATTCATCACTAATTACGTGTGCCATTGTATGTACCCTCCTTTTTTGGATTACGATAGGTTTCTCCCTTTTCGTTATCCTCATTTTAATACAAGACGGGGAAATATACAAGAGTTCCTGATGTATTTATTTGAGTAATTTATAAGTTAGTCTTATAGAACTTATAAACATGAAAAATAGAAGATTTCTATCCTGAATTAGTAAAAAACGAAAATTCACGAGATTTTAAGAAATTATCTCTTCCATTTTTCAAGGATTCGTGTATCATAATGGATTGAGAGTTAAAAAGTAGAAAACATAGAGATAAAATTGTGTAAATGAAAAGAAGGAGAAAGTTATGCGGAAACGAAATGTAAGAGCAGCGATTGCGGCAGCACTTTGTATGACGGTACTTGCAGCCGGCTGCGGAAAGAAGGCAGATGATCCGGTTTTTACAGGGGATAAGACAGAAGCACCAGCATACCAGGCGAATCTGGATGCGATCAAATCTTCTGCATATGCATCGGCAGACAATCTGGATCTGGAACCTGGAACTTATATTTCTGTAATCGGAAGGGCATCTTCAACACCATATTGGAATCAGGTAAAGGCAGGGGTAGAGCAGGCAGCAACTGACTTGAATACAGCACTTGGCTATTCCGGAAATGATAAGGTGAAAGTATTATACAGTGCACCGGATGAGAATGATAATATCGATCAGCAGGTGAATATTCTGGATGAAGAGCTTGCACGTTATCCGGATGTGATCGCAATTTCCAGTGTAGATGCAAGCGCATGCTCCGTCCAGTTTGATCTTGCGATTGAGAATGGAATTCCGATCGTAGCATTTGATTCGGGAAACAGCTATCAGAATATCCAAAGTACTTGCAAAACGAATAATATAGAAGCGGTAACAACAGGAACAAAGAATTTCTGTGAGAAGATCGGTGACAGTGGGGAGATTCTGTTGCTTGTGCATGATACAGTATCAGATAATGCGAAAGAGCGTGAGGCAGGCATCAAAAATGAACTTGCAGCAAATCATCCGAATGTGACTGTTGCAGAGACAATTTATCTGGATCAGCTGGAAATGTTGAAGAAACAGATTGTGGCTGAACAGGTAGGGGTAACACCAGAAGAACTGGCAGCCGCAGAAGCAGGAGAAAAGAAGGAAGAGACAACAGGAACAGGTGATGCTTCGGAGACGATTGCAGATGCAGCAGCGAATGCGGCTTCTTCATCAGCAGACGAAAGTGCGAATGAGACAGCACAGGAAGTGGGCAATGAATTGTCCGAGAAGATGCAGCAGGTCAATGATGGCGCGGCAAAGATGAGTGATGAAGATGCAATTCAATATTATATGGAGAAACATCCTGATTTAAAGGGATGTATTGCTACGAACGAGACAGTAACCCAGCTTGCAATTAAGACGATGGATCAGCTTGATGCAGAAAAACATATTACATTAGTGGGGTTTGATGCAGGAAAAGAGCAGGTTAATGCATTGAAAGATGGAAAGGTGGATGGACTTATTGTGCAGAATCCTTTTGGAATGGGATATGCGACAGTAGTTGCAGCGGCACGTACAGTTCTTGAGATTGGAAATGAAGCTGAGGTCAACACAGGATATGTGTGGGTGACAGCAGACAATATGAATGACGATACGATAACACCGTTCCTTTACGAATAAGTTGAAAATAAGTCGAACAATTTCATAAAAGAAAAGAGCTTGTCAGGTAAAATAAAAACATCAGGTTTTATACTTCATTCTGAAATTCAGAAATATAGAAGTAATAAAATCCTGATGTTTTTTATTTTATATTAGGAAAGTCCTTTCCTAATATAAAAAAACGCTCCGCTCAGGATGCGCACTGCGGCGTACAA
>OHDF01001061.1_pt1 | contig 11082 bp, 8 predicted proteins | sample 1566911 | NCBI WGS metagenome assembly OHDF01 (sample SAMEA3879504, study PRJEB24766) | human gut metagenome | biome: human-associated habitat; feature: feces | place: USA | collected 1985/1987
TTTCCATAATGAATATCATTTATTATAACATAGCACATTAAATGATATTCATTATGGAAAGGACAAGTTGTAAGACGGATTTTCAGAGTTGGAAAGGTATAATGGCTCTAAAATTACTCTGCTGCAATATAATTGCAGGCCGTTTTGATTGGAAGAAATATTGTACGCCACAACCTTACTGTGGTCAGGATATTTGCGTCATACCATTACATTGCTCCTACGGACAGATAGGCTATGCCGTTCATTTCCCTTATTCCGATATGCCGGAAGTGGAGTACGACTGGGAACTGAACAGCCTTACCATCGACGGCGAGGAGTGGCGAATTTATTTACAGAACACACGATAACGGACAAATTGGATTATGGCACAGAGTTTTTATACCAAATGGCAATATGTCTTCCTTGCGGACGCAGGGTGTTATGTCTCGAGAGAATACCGGAATTTCCAGACGGCGCTCGTCCGTGAAATATCCAAATATGCCAAAGCCGTGGATGCGGCGGTCGTAGCCAAGACCAAGGGGCATTACTTTACGAGCTGTTTTGTCGAGCGCAACGGCAAATTCGTTTACATAAACCATTCCTCCGGATTGTCCCGGAGGATTGGCTCGGTCAGAATAGAACTCGATTCGTTCCTGATCCGCACGGCCCGGCATGCCGAGGACTATGCACAAGCCGCTCCCCGTCCCTTTTTTCTCTGGTCGCCATCCTTTTGTATTCCGCCCAAAAACCTCGAATCGTAGAAAAACGACAAAAACAACCCGTATTTGCATTGGAAAAGCGGCAGGAGGGGCCGGCAAGCCGGCCGACAGCCTCTTGTACCGTGGTGGATACCGATAGTCCGTACCGTCCGTTTTTCCCTGCGGGACAGGAAACGCCGTCCCCTGTTTTATCCGATCGCCTCGGCCACAATATCTTCCAGCAGGAACGGGATCACGCCCACATACATGACGCCATCCTCATCCGTCCACGGCTTGCTGTTGCCGTCCAGCACGACGATCTTGCGGAAGAAGTCGCCGGTGTTTCTCAAAGAGAAGGTTTCCTGTGCCTTCTTTTCCGGCGTGTCTACGTGTAATGCCGACTGGATATACAGTTTGTCATTGCCCACGTTGACCACGAAGTCGATCTTGTATTGCGACGAGCGGCGTCGGCCCTCTATGATTCGCGTCAGTTCTACTATTCCCACGTCTACCGAATATCCCCTGCGGATCAAATCGTTGTAAATCATATTTTCCATCAGGTGCGAACGTTCCTGTTGGCGGAAATTCAACCGCACATTTCTCATTTCTGCCCGTTGTAGAGCGTCACCGACTCCATGTTGTCGAGCGAGAAGCGCCCCAAATCGACCGTGCCGTTTTGAGCGTTGCCCAGTTCGATACCGATGCAGCATATTAGACTAATTGATTACCAATAGTTTGAAACTTAAATGGTATAAAAGTCTGATTTTGCTCCTTTTTCTGCGCTGAACTTTTGCAAAGATAATGCGTTTTTCCGGTACAAGAAAACAAATGAGAAGACTTTGATAAAAAGGTGATTTTTGGGTGCGATTTTGTAAGTCTTTCAATGATATTTACGAAAGATGTTGTAGGGTGTTTCATCTGTTATTATGTTGTGATTATACCGCAGATTATTTCTCCAAGATTGAATACGAAGTGACTTATACCGATTGCTGGCGAAAAGAAAAATCAGTCGGGTAAATCTTCCTTTTCCCTCTGTTTGACTTAACTTTATTGCCCGTGTATATAATAACGGTCATTAAAGTCAAGTTGAGTATCTTTTTCTTTTGGCAAGCCAATAATTATGCGCATTCGTTGGCTATTTCAAAACATATTACTACTTTTGTATTGTAAATATCAATATAGTGAATATAATATCAATATATAGTATTTAATCATCAGTATAGTGATATATAAATATGAAAGATTTGTTTGAATACTCCACTCCTGAGCTAGTACGCATGTTGGGTACTCGTTTTAAGGAATATAGAATGCGGTGCAATCTGACACAAAAAGAAGTGTCGGAACTTTCAGGTGTCGGGCTTACTACCATACACAAGTTTGAAAATGGCACGGCAGGCAACCTTTCATTGTCAACATTTATTCTCTTGTTGAAGGTAGTCGGTCAGATTAATTCTTTAGACGATATTTTGCCGGAATTGCCCGAATCGCCTTATCTTATGCGTGAAAATGAGAAAAAAGCGCAACGAATCAGACACTCTAAATAAGACATACAGATATGATGAAGTCGTTAAAAATAATACTTTGGGAAGAAGAAATTGGTCGTTTGGCTTGGGATGAACGCCGACATCTTTCTTATTTCACATATAATCCCGATTTTATCAGAAAAGGATTGAATATATCCCCTTTGGTTGCACCTGTTGATGGTACCAGAGGGCTGTTGCCTGTTTGGGGTGAAGATGCCAAGATTTACCAGAAGCTTCCGGCATTTGTCGCAGATTCATTGCCTGATGCCTGGGGTAACCAATTGTTTGATTTATGGCGTCAACAGCAAAAAATATCCAATTCAGAGATAAATCCGTTGGATAAGCTCTCGTTTATAGGCAGACGAGGAATGGGTGCGTTAGAATTTGTTCCGGAAACTAACAGGGAGCGAAGAACAGAAAAAATAGATGTTAAGTCGTTGGCAGATTTGGCAGAACGCATTTTTGTAGAAAGGGAGAATGCCCGTATTATGCCGGAGGAGTCCATAACCATGCAATCTTTGTTGACTGTAGGTACATCCGCTGGGGGGCGTCAGCCGAAAGCGATTATTGCGATAAACAGAGAAACAGGAGAGATACGAAGCGGTCAAATTGCAGCTTTGGAAGGATATGACTATTATCTTCTCAAATTTGGTAACTCCGAATATTGTTCGGCAGAATTAGAAATGACTTATTATAAGTTGGCAACTATGGCAGGTATCAATATGATGCCGTCAATGTTATATTCAGTGGATGGAAACAATCATTTTTTAACCAGACGGTTTGATCGTAATGGTGGAAAAAAGATTCATACACAGACTTTGGCTGCCATATATCCCGATGCCGAGAGTTATGAGCAATTGATATCTGTTTGCCGTAAGCTCCGTCTGCCTGATGCGGATTGTCAGGAAGTATTCCGAAGAATGGTCTTCAATATTCTGTCGAATAACACAGATGACCATAACAAGAACTTTTCATTTATTATGAATGAAGATGGTGCCTGGCGTCTTGCTCCTGCATACGATATTACCTACATCATTGACAGGGGCGGTTATTTGCCGAACAAGGAGCATTGCATGTATATTCGAGCCAAACTGTATGACATCACACGCTCGGATGTTATTGAATTTGCCCGTGATAACGGAATTCGTCGTCCCGATGCTATCATCAGAGATGTCGTTTCTTCATTGAAGCAGTTCCGTACAATAGCAGTTGAAAATGGGGTATCGGAGTCGTGGATAGGCAGAGTTGAGTCAACTATCGCCAACCACCTGAAAGCATGGGGCGAATGGGAGTGCGAAGCCGAAGATGCTGCAATGGAAATCGATGAACACACCATCAGCAATATGCGTGTTGAGCAAACTTATAAAGGGAATTACCATCTGCTGGCAAGCATTGATGGCGTAGAAAGGAAATTTGTGATAAATAAAAAGAATGCAGACTTTGCCTATATAGAACAAATTGGTTTGGCAAATCTTACGACTGAGCATTTGAAAACTCTGGTGGAAAGATATTTCAAACTATATTAAGCTATGCTGCCTAAAAGGGAAAATAATTCGTGTAATCATTTGAAACATTAATGCCATGTTTTCTAATATTGATTTTAATTCATCTCATAGGTAAAGGAATGAAAGTTTGAGATATGTCTATTTACGCATCTTTGGAAAATAGCTATAGACGACCAACAAGGATATACAACTTATCAAAATTCAGAAGTATTTACATATTTGAACACTAAGTCATGAAAAATATCAATATAGAAAAGGTTAAGGAAGTATACAACAATACTTGGCGCTCATATACTGAAATGCAGTCTAACTTGCCATGGTTTGAAGATTTCAGACAGGAAGTAGAGACATTGAAAGGTTACCGAGGTAGAGAAATCTTGGAATTGCTGCAAAACGCTGATGATGCAGGTAGTCCGAAAGCCTGTATCTCTCTCAATACTCATTCAAATACCATTACGATAACTAATTTTGGGGAAGGTACAATACCTTTTTCTTTCGAAGGTTTTCGAGCCGTAATGCTTTCAAATCTGAGTCCGAAAGAAAGCAATGGGGAGGAAAGACTCATTGGGGCAAAAGGATTGGGATTCAAGTCTGTTCTTAATTGGGCAGAGAAGATAGAACTGCAGAGTAATAACATAAAGCTTACTTTCGGTACAGAACAAGCCATGTTCAAGTGGAAGGAACTGAAAAAGAGACTCTATATCCAACAAGAAACTATCAAAGACCAGGAAGAAATGGCTGCCCAGCAGGGACGCTGTGTTCCAATCTCTATTTTGAGGTTGCCGGACATTGAGGAAGTGGAAGCGGAAGATGACAGGACCTCGATAGTTTTGCATTATAAGCCTGAAACACAATCATTAATAGATAGTCAACTCAGAAAATTCACACCAGAATCGTTACTATTTCTTCATCATCTCAAGGAACTTGAAATTATAATTGACGATAAAAGAGCTTGCTATACTCTTTCCGGTAAAAGTGAAGAAAAAGGCATCTCTACCGCATCATTGAGCGTAGAATCCGAAATAGAAGGTATCTCCGCCAATGAGAGCCAATGGGCATTGGCACATGACTTTGGCCGTGAATGTGGAAAACGATACGAGGCTGCGGCTGCTATCAATATATTCATGCGCAATATCGCCGAGCAATCGCATTTCCTGTATTGTTTTTTCCCTACTAAGGTTAAAATCGGAATGCCTTGCATACTTCATGCGACACTTGAACTTGATGCCACACGCAACGCCTTGATAGAGGCAAGCAAACTCAACGATAGGATGATGGACAAACTTGCTGGCTGTATTGAAATCCTTTGCGAATATCTCAAACAAAATGAAAACCATATCGACTGGGCTCCTTACCTAATGATGCATCCTCAATCATTTGATGAGAACTATCTTAAAATCCTTAAGAATAATTTATCCCGAAGAGCTAGCGGGAAAAAACTGATTCCTACAATTGGCGGTGAGTATTGCAGCGAAGAAGAAACTTATTATTACACGAACCAAATCTTTAAAGCGGTAAGGGTTAGAGGTAAGGATTTGTTTGCTAAAATGCGTCTTGATGGAGCGCCTACAAGTCTGGTCTGGAGAGAGGATCCTGATATAAAGAGTCATGTGGAGGATTATTGCAATAATGTGTTGAAGGAGGACTATGATGCTTTGGCCGATTTTATTTGTATGCTTTTGGAATACCATAAAATACATTTGGTTGCTGAAAAATACGAAATACTACCTGACCCTGATGGAAACATAATACACCAGAATGTAGGAAGTAAGCCGTCTGATGAAATTTTAGCGCATGTCAACACAGGTGAAAGAATAGACAATATTCCTTCCTTCCGACGACTCAGATATGTATCTCCGAAGCTGATCGCATGTCTTGTTGAGCGATTGGAGATGAAGGGAGATTTGCGAAATCGTGAAGTTGCAAACCGTCTGTCTGCCATTACTATAGTCACAAGCACAGACATCACCGGAGTAACTCGTCTTCTTATACCCAAGGAAAGCGACAAAAATCTCAGCGATGACAATAAACAAGAATTGATGATAAGTCTATTTCGACTGTTCATGTTTCGAATGCAGAGTACTAAGGATGGATTTGTGATATCTAAAGACGTAAGTCCATACATTCTATCGGAGAATGGAGAATGGAAGCGTGCATCTGAATTAGTAATGTCTGACAGAAGATTTCCTGATGGATTCCGCAACATAATAGATAGCGACACATATTATGCACCGGAGCAATGCGCCGCATATCCTGCCTATCTCGAGGGATTGGATCTTTCGAACAGCAAATCGGAGAATGAATGCGACAATAGTGATAAGAGAATCTCTACTCCATCAAACGTACAGAGCTTCCTTAAAGCGCTAGGGGCCAATCTCTATTTTTTGCGCAAAGAGGAGTCGATAACGAATGGCTTGAAGTATGCAGAATATCTATTTCATAAAAAAGAGATTGATGTTTATGCTAAAAACCGTTGTGTGGGTAAAAAAATAATACCAGACATTAATGCGCTGCGTAAGCTTAGTCTTCAATCCCTATTGATACTGCTCGAAAAATCGGATTTTGCAGACAAAATTATCAATGGCGAAAAGTTTCAATGGTTTTATAACGGAACCAAGGAGAAAGAAGTATCACTCAGTTATGTGGCGTTCAAAATCCGCACAGATACTGATGCCGGGATGTTGAAGAATTATTCCATTGAGGAAGATTTTTGGCTTCCCGGATTCAAGAATAAGCATGTACTGAAAATAGATACCTCGGACTATCGAACCAGAGCATTGCTGCATAAATTAGGCGCAAAAAGACGTATGGCAGATTTTGATGCCGAGGAGTTGTATTTGGCGTTGAATCAGATTGGGGAAAACTGGAAGCAAACCCAGAGCACAAATGGAGTAAAAAACATGTATCACGAAATAAAACAGGCGTTAGACCAGAGAGTAGATGCTCGTCCTATTCCCGACAGCTGTCAATTGAATCTGCTCTGTACTATTAATGGCGAATGCAGATTGATGCCGTCGCGCGATATTTTCTACAGCGACAATAAAAGCTTGCCCAAGGCTGTGATGGACAAACTGCCCCTTCTGCTGGCCAACAATCGTGAGGGAGAGGGAAAGATTAGCCAATATTTCGGATGCCGCACTCTTAAGGATCTTTCCACTCGCGTGCTGGAGGAAGAAATCAATGTAAATCTGGATAGGCAATTGGGTGCGCACCTTGAAAAGATCAAGCCCTACCTTCTGGCTTATGCAGTAGAGAAAGCAGGATCTCTTGGCGGGAATCGAGAGGCAAGTGTCAATCCCCAACAGAAAGCTCTCGAAACACTTAGCATCACACCGGTGAAATCATTGTCTTACAGATATGAAATAGAAATGAATGATATGAGACAATATGACAACGGAATAAAACTGAATGAAAACGAGATGCTATATCACAGAGATGCGTCTACTTCACAGAAAAAGCGTCTCGAGAACATCTACCTTAAATCTGTTTGCGAGTCGCTTGAAGAAGCCTTGATAAATCCCCGATTCGTCAACGCTTTGGTGGAAGCTGTATGCATAAGTCTGAGACTTTCGATGGATGAGAATATTCACAAGTTCTATCGCATTATCAAAGCCACTGATAGGGAATTGGAATATCTGCGCACCTCAGAAATCGATCCTGAGCTATGGCAAGGCTGCATTGCTGCCTTCGGTGCGAGCAAAGAAGAAATAGATTTTTGGGAAGAAGTATGCCGTAAGAATGGAAAAGAATTCAACTGTTGGCATGATGACAATCTTGACAGAAACATGTTGGCTGAAATTCTGGGTATTGAAAGAAGCATTGCCACAAAAGAGGCTTTTGAGGCGAATCAGAAACGACTACTGAAAGCTCAACGGGATAAATTGACAGCCGGATATTGCTGGCATATACATAGTCTATCCTTTGGAAATGCAGCGAAGGAAAGATGTTATTTAGCCCGAAAAAGTGACTTTGAGAAGGATGATTGGGTGGAGAATCTTCAGAAAGGCATTTCACATAAACTGGCCCCTGATTATGCAAATATAATAGCCAAAGAATGTCGGGATCGGTTTGACTTCACCCAAGACGCAGATTCGAATGATAATTATCCAGATATATTGGACGATTACAAAAAGCTGATTAGCGAGTGCAACAGTTCTCTATCTCTGAGCGAGGCGCAGAAAAGTATGTTATATTTCCCTGGTCATGTCAAAGAGTTGGAATCATGGCTTCAGGATATATCGAAAGCAAATGAGGAAAAGGAAGAAGCCGACTCTAATCGACTCATTAGTTCTTCTATATTGCCGATAGAAGAAGTAAGCATTGAGCTGGTGGATAACACTTCTATACATGACGGAAAGAACTATGGTGGAGGAGGTAGCGGTGGTAGCAGCAATGACGACAAGGTAAAAAACGTCATGGCAATTGGGCGGAAGACAAGGTGGTCGAGGCAATGGAGAAAGACCCACGTTATAAGATTATCCGCAAATGGTCGAAATATCTCGATAAATTGAATGGTAGCGATGAGGTAGGCTACGATCTGAGTTACGAATTAACATCGCGCCCCGGAGAGACGAGAATGCTTGAGATTAAATACAGCGACGGGAAGTCATTCATCATGTCTGCCAACGAATTCAATGTAGGCTGCAAGAATCCACTTTACGACTTTGCGCTTGTATCCCCAAAGGAAATTAAAATAATCCAAGGAGCACTGACTGATGACAGCCGTTATAGCGCTACAGCACATTCTTATAATGTCAAAGTATCAACCATAACGAAAAACGATGTATGTCTTTCAGATACTGATAGTAATGAGTACATTCAGTAGAGTAGTATAAGATGGACTGTTTTTTCCCTTTGTTTGGCTTTACTTTAATATACGTATATATGAGTACAGAGTTAAAGTAAAGTCATCTTTCTTTTGGTAGGCAATATGTATTTTGCTGTAATGCTTGTTTGTATATCATATCGGACATCACAACCTATGATATATAACGTAAAACTAAGATAAAGTTTTGCTACTGGAAATCAATTGTCCTAATTTTACAAATGATTAGATGAACCGCATAACCTATCATTTAATATATAAACACATACCATTTATGTACTATATGATATGTTGATATGATGGGGTCGTTTCAACAGGCCTCATCGTTCAAACAGGATTCCGGCTTTTATAAAGATGGGTTGGGTTCAACCACCCCATCTTTCCGTGTCCAAAGTTGCAATTTGCTCTTTTGGAATAAAAAATATGGCTCAAAATTTTGTGTTATGCCACAAAAACATTATGTTTGCATAGCATAATAAAAGCGTAATATGAACTTCGTTGATAGAATAGAAGAAACAGCACGACTGAGGGATGCTCTTTCAAGAGAGAAGTTCTCGTTGGTCGTAGTGTACGGTCGCAGGCGGTTGGGTAAATCAACACTTATCAAAAGGGGCTTGTCGGACAGTGATGTATATTTTCTTTCCGACCGTTCCGAAGGGCAACATCAAAGAATTTTGCTTGCAAAGGTGGTAGCGCAAGTATTTCCTGATTTTGATAAGCTGGTTTATCCGGATTGGGAATCTCTGTTTCGTGCGGTCAATTATCGCACAGACAAACGTTTCACGTTATGCTTGGATGAATTTCCATATCTTGTGGAGCAATCCCCGGAACTGCCGTCAGTGTTGCAGAAACTTGTTGATGAGAAGCAGTTGAAGTATAATCTTGTACTTTGTGGTTCATCACAGAATATGATGTATGGACTGTTTCTTGATTCTACGGCACCTCTCTATGGCCGTGCTGATGAGATTATGAGACTTACGCCGATACGTTTACCGTATATTCAGGAGGCTTTGAACCTTGACGCTGTGAGTGCCGTTGAAGAGTATGCTGTATGGGGCGGTGTACCTCGTCATTGGGAATTAAGAGAAACTAGAAACTCACTTTCCGATGCGTTGTGGCACAATATCCTTTCGATAAATGGGACTTTTTACGAGGAACCGATAAAACTGTTTCAGGATGATGTGAAGGATATTGTCAAGACTTCTACAATCATGTCCTATATCGGCTCCGGTGCAAATCGTCTTTCTGAGATTGCTGCCAGATGTAATGAGCCTGCAACTAATCTGTCACGTCCGTTGAAGAAACTTATTGACCTCGGATTTTTAGAGAAAGATGTTCCGTTCGGAATTGACGAAAAGAATGCGAAAAAGAGCCTATATAAGATTGCAGACCCATTTATGGCATTCTATTATCAGTTTGTTGTACCAAACCGTTCGTTTATCGAACTTGGCCGTCGTTTACCCATAGAACAGGCTTTGGCAGCCCATTTCCCGGAGTATGTGAGTATGCATTGGGAAAAACTATGCAGGGATGCTGTAACGGGAAATATGGTCAATGGAATTGTTTACGGTAAGGTAAAGCGCTGGTGGGGACCGGTTCTCAATGAGAAGAAAGAACCGGAACAAATAGAGATTGATGTGATGGCCGAGTCGCTTGATAAGAAATATTTGTTAGTTGGCGAATGCAAATGGACAAATCAAGAGAATGGCAAACAACTTACAGCTGAGCTTCTCCGTAAAGCCAACCTGCTACCATTTGCCAAGAATTACAAGATTCTCCCTGTCTTATTTCTTAAGAATGCACCGAAAGATGATGTCGGGAATGCGATGTTACCGGAAAATGTTGTTGAGTTGATGAAATGAATTGACTAAATTAAAGAACTATGAGCGGAGGATATTTTGATAGGGGCACATATGCAATGCGTGAGATTGCCAATACTATTGAGCGCGATATTGCGAGGGCATTTAAACCTAAACCTGAAAAAATTCAAGAGGACTATTGGACTATTTACGAGAAAGATTGCTTTGGCTCATACCATAGCTATAAAGATTTCATGAGTTTTGGGAGCTATGAAGACGCAGAATCTTTTCTTCTGAGAGATAAAACCATTGTCAAGGCAGAACAAAAATATGCAGACCGACGATTCTTTGATGATGGGGTGATTTTCCAATCGAAAAAGCGATATATGTCAGATGTTCCTGATGACGAACAGATTCCGGTATTGTACTCAATCCATCATTGTTATTATGACCATTATCCGTATAATGCTGATGTATTGGAACTATCGAATGAGACGATTGATGCGATGAAGGAGGCATATCGGCAAATTCGTATAGCAGAGATATATGCTACTCGTGTAGATTGGATGATGAGTGGTGATGACAGTGAAGAGAGTTTCCGTGAACGCATCAAGGAAGACTTAGAGGAGTTTGAAAAGGAATATGCCACTAAAGACTGGACTTATCTTGATGAAGATTAATAAAGCAATAACCTATTATAAAATAAACACATAGCGAAAAAGCAAATTTGGGAAAAGCGTAGCGAATTAGCTG
>OHDF01001094.1_pt1 | contig 10826 bp, 9 predicted proteins | sample 1566911 | NCBI WGS metagenome assembly OHDF01 (sample SAMEA3879504, study PRJEB24766) | human gut metagenome | biome: human-associated habitat; feature: feces | place: USA | collected 1985/1987
TTAATTCTTTATAAACTTTTGATAATAATCGGCTTGCAAAGGTACGGCTTTTCTTCGAACTGGCAAACAAATTAAGCATTTTTTTGGTTGATTTTCAGGGAGAGAGCTTACATACGGCAGCAAAAAAGGGAAGATTAATCCATCTCCCCAATTTATTTTTATTTAAAATATTCTTTTAATGTCTCCAGCCCGATTCGGATTCACCAACCGGACAAGCATATCCGGCAGACTGGCGAAGCTTCAAAAGTTCCGTTGCAGATACCCGCACCACTTTTCCATCAGGACGACCATAACACAACGTCCCTTCACGACGAGCTGTTTCTTCTATTAATCGCTGTTCGGCCAGTTCCAAACCATAACGCAATTTCTCGCTCAGTTCCTTATATTCTTCTTCAGTTGACATAACTTCTGATTTTATTAAAGAGTTCATGATTATAAATATGTGGCTCTTCCCGCAAACGAAAAGCATCAGCCACAATAACACGCGGTGTAGAGCTATTGTCTGCCAGCATCCAATAGTCCACACATGACATATAAATATGGAAGAAGTTATCCAATCCCGCACGGTAACGACGACGAATGATAGGCGCCGGCACATCATGCCCTCCATTGGCAACACGTTGCTTTACCCGTTCAATAGCCAATTCAGGTGAGTTCAACCAAAAATAAATCAGACTGACACTATAGCCCTGACTTTGCGCCTGATGAATGAGATTAATATAAGAACGGGTAGAGAGCGTTGTTTCAACAGAAAAGCTGACTCCGGCAGAAAGCAATTCGCCAATGCGCTTAAGCATTAGCCGGCCGGCTTCAATGGCTACACTTGAGGGATTAAAAGGAGAAAGACCTTTTGCGATTTCGTCGGCATTGACAAACTCGCGACAGTCCAATATTTCGGGAAGCACTGTGTAGGATGCCGTCGTTTTTCCGGCCCCATTGCAACCTGCTATTATATAAAGCTTAGACATTAATCTCCTTTTCTATTTTATGTTATTGGTGACAAAGTTAACGATTATTTCTAATCTTTGTTCTTCCAAAGCCATAAAAGTGATGAAGAATAGCACATTTTTTGAAGAATTGTGCAAAATACAATATAAGGCGGACTCTCGCCCGCCTTATATTGTATTTTTCCAACTACTTATTATCTTACCAAATCTTTTGGATAAGCAGCCGGCATCTTCACCCGTTTCCAAGTTTCATAATACCATGAATTGATATCATTGCCGTCCTTATCTGTTTTCACAAAGAACTTCAATACCATTACATCACCACCTTTCATCTCGAACTCCAAGATATTGTCTGAGCCCACCAATTGAGGTAAATGCAGATTCTTCTCTACATGCTCTGTATATGCATTCTCTGCGGTCTGTTTATAGGTACCCGCACCAATAATAATAGCTCCATGGTTAGGAATTACCGTCATATTGGTAAACTTTCCATCATCAGACAAGATTTTGAATGAATTACTCGGCTTTAACTCTCCGGGAGTATTCGGAACGCCGGATACATAAAAACACATCTGCCAAATACCTTTTAAATCAGCAGGGGCAACAGCAGATTTATTTTGTCCCATTACACGAGAAGTACCGATCAGCATAAATGCTATCAGCAGTAAAAATAAAGAATGTCGTTTCATAGTCGTATAATATTTAGTTAACAAATTGCGTAATGTGGATACACAAAATTAGAAATAATTTTCATATATCCACGTTTTTAAATAACTTTTTTACAGGTAAATGCAAAAAAAATCCTGCTCTATGTTATAGGGCAGGATTTCCATCATTATTTATATCTTTTAGAATTCAGCATTGCGCGGAGTACGCGGGAACGGAATCACGTCGCGGATATTGGTCATGCCTGTTACAAACAATAGCAGACGCTCGAATCCGAGTCCGAAACCGGAGTGAGGACATGAACCAAACTTACGCGTATCCAGATACCACCACATATCTTTCATCGGAATGTTCAATTCCTGAATGCGGGTCATCAGTTTATCATAGTCTGCTTCACGTTCGGAACCACCAATGATTTCACCAATCTTCGGGAACAATACATCCATGGCGCGAACGGTCTTTCCATCTTCATTCTGCTTCATATAGAATGCCTTGATTTCTTTCGGATAGTCAGTCAGAATAACCGGACGTTTGAAGTGTTCTTCCACCAAGAAGCGTTCGTGCTCTGACGCCAAGTCTACCCCCCAATAAACTGGGAATTCAAACTTATGCCCTTTCGCTACCGCTTCTTCCAAGATCTTGATACCTTCTGTATAAGGCAAACGAACGAAAGTTTCTTTCAATACGCCCTGCAAACGCTCTATCAAGCCCTTATCGAACATATCATTCAAGAACTTCACATCGTCATAGCAATTATCCAATGCCCACCGAACACAGTATTTAATGAAATCTTCAGCCAAATCCATGTTGTCGATGATATCATTGAAAGCAACTTCCGGCTCAATCATCCAGAACTCTGCCAAGTGACGCGGAGTATTCGAATTTTCAGCACGGAAAGTCGGACCGAAGGTATAAATAGCGCCCAATGCCGTGGCAGCCAGCTCACCTTCCAACTGACCGGAAACAGTCAGACTTGCCTGTTTGCCAAAGAAATCATCATCATAAATAATAGAGCCGTTTTCATCCTTCTTCAAGTCATAGAGATTCTTGGTAGTAACCTGGAACATCTGACCGGCTCCTTCACAGTCTGATGCTGTAATAATAGGAGTATGGAAGTAGAAAAAGCCACGTTCATGAAAAAACTTATGGATAGCAATTGCCATATTGTGACGAATGCGGAACACTGCGCCGAAAGTATTGGTACGCGGACGCAAGTGAGCAATCTCACGAAGGAATTCCATCGTATGACCTTTTTTCTGCAACGGATAGGTGTTATCGCAAGCACCCAGCACCTCTATTTCACGTGCCTGAATCTCGGCAGCCTGACCGGAACCGATAGATTCGGTCAGTTCACCATTCACACTGATACATGCACCTGTAGTGATGAGTTTCAATATTTCTTCATCGAAATTTGACAAATCAACTACTATCTGCACATTATTTATTGTAGAACCGTCATTCAGGGCGATAAAATTTACCTGTTTGCTACCACGGCGGGTACGAACCCAACCTTTTACATTGACCATTGCGCCAAAATCACGACGCTTCAACAGGTCAACTACCTTTGTTCTACTAATTTTTTCCATTGTTTTGTCTCTTAATTATTATTTTACTTGATTATTCGAATGAGCCCATACGAAGCATATTCACTTCCTGTTCTGTCAGGTAACGCCAGTCACCGCGACGAAGCCCTTTCTTGGTTAGACCCGCAAAATATACACGGTCCAGTTTCACAACCTTATAACCCAGTGATTCAAAAATACGGCGCACGATACGGTTCTTTCCGGAGTGGATTTCGATACCTACCTGCGACTTGTCTGTATCCGATGCATAACTGATGGCATCTGCATGAATATCACCGTCATCCAAAGTAATACCGGCTGCAATTTGATCGAGATCTGCCTTAGCTACATTCTTATCACAATATACATGATAAATCTTCTTCTTCAAGTATTTCGGATGAGTCAGTTTTGAAGCCAAATCACCGTCATTGGTCAATAGCAGAACACCGGTAGTGTTACGGTCCAGACGACCTACAGGATAGATACGCTCCTTACAAGCACCCTTCACAAAATCCATCACTGTCTTACGTTCCTGAGGATCATCGGAAGTAGTCACGCAATCTTTCGGTTTGTTCAGCAAAACATAAGCTTTACGTTCAATGCTCACCGGTTCATCGTGGAACTTCACTTCGTCTGTACGCTTGATTTTAGTACCCAATTCTGTTACTATTACACCATTTACGCTTACCACTCCCGCAGTGATGAATTCATCAGCTTCGCGACGAGAACAAACACCTGCATTTGCCAGGAATTTATTCAAACGAATCGGTTCGTTCGGATCAGTCAGTATATCCTTATATTCTATCTGCTTTTTCAAGCTATATTTAGCATTCGGATTATAATCACTGGTACGCGGACGGTAAGGACGGTTGTATCCTCCACCTTGGTTATACCTCCCGGTACGCGGACGATAAGGACGGTCGCCGCCCTCACGGTTATATCCACCTCCTTGATTATAACCTCCTACGCGAGGACGCGGAGAGTAAGGACGCTGTTCACCACCTTCACCGCTATTGAAACGGGGACGCGGAGTATACGGACGCTGTTCACCACTTTCACGATTATAATTGGTACGCGGACGCGGAGAGTAAGGACGCTGCTCACCACCTTCGCGGTTATAGTTGGTACGAGGACGATACTGACGCTGTTCTCCCCCTTCACGATTATAATTAGTACGAGGACGATACTGGCGTTCACCACCTTCTTCACTGTTAGAATTGAAACGGGGACGCTGCGGACGTTCGCCATTATTATAACGATTGTAAGAAGGACGCTCACCATTATTATATGAAGAGCGATAAGGGCGTTCTCCTCCCTCACGGTTATAGTTAGTGCGGGGACGATACTGACGCTGTTCGCCGTCGTTGTTGTATCTGTTGTAATTATTGTCTCTGTTATAAGACTTATAACCACCATCACGGCTGACATTCTGGTTTTCTTCGTTTACAGAACCTTCTTGTCTGTTTTCATTTTCTGTACTCATGATTTCTCTTTAATTAAATTAATGTATAACGCCCTCTCGGGCTCTGTTTCTTTTTTTACTTTAAATAAATAACGTTTTAAATGCCTGTATAGTTGTGCGGCGTAATCTCACGCAGCTCTTTTTTTATTTCTTCACCGACATTTAATGTCTCGATAAATTCTTTGATAGACGATTCGGTAATAGCCTGATTAGTACGTGTTAACGCTTTCAGTGCCTCATACGGGTGCGGATAAGCCTCCCGGCGAAGAATGGTTTGAATAGCTTCTGCCACTACACTCCAGCAGTTATCCAAATCCTCATAAATCTTATGTTCATTCAGCAGCAGCTTACGCAATCCCTTCAATGAACTTTGAATGGCAATGATGATATGTCCGAAAGGTACACCTACATTGCGCAACACTGTAGAATCTGTCAAGTCACGCTGCAAGCGCGAAACCGGCAGTTTAGAAGAAAGGTGCTCCAATATAGCATTGGCCATTCCCAAGTTTCCTTCCGCATTTTCAAAGTCGATAGGGTTCACTTTGTGCGGCATGGCACTCGAACCGACTTCACCCGCCTTGATTTTCTGCTTAAAATATTCCATAGAGATATACTGCCAGAAATCGCGGTTCATGTCAATCATTATGGTATTAATGCGTTTCATGGCATCAAAGATAGCTCCCAGATTGTCATAGTTTGAAATCTGAGTGGTATATTCCTCGCGTTCCAGACCGAGTTTCTCTGCCACAAACTTATTGCCGAATGCTTTCCAGTCATATTGCGGATATGCCACATGATGCGCATTATAATTACCTGTGGCTCCACCAAATTTAGCAGTAATGGGACAAGCCTTCAGCACAGCCAACTGACGGTTAAGGCGATAAACGAACACCATGATTTCCTTGCCCAAACGAGTGGGAGACGCAGGCTGTCCGTGAGTCTTTGCCAACATCGGGATATTCGCCCATTCTTCTGCGTAAGCAGTCAGCTGCGCAATCAGTTCTTCAATCTGCGGATAATATACTTGTTCCAGCGCTTCTTTGACAGACAAAGGCACTGACGTATTATTAATGTCCTGAGAAGTAAGGCCGAAGTGGATAAACTCCTTGTATTCTTCCATTCCGCCCAACTTGTCAAATTGTTCCTTAATGAAATATTCTACAGCTTTAACGTCGTGGTTTGTAACACTCTCTATTTCCTTAATGCGTCCGGCATCGGCTTCCGAAAAGTTTTGGTAGATAGCACGAAGCGATGCAAAACGTGCATGATCAAAGCTTGTCAGCTGCGGTAACGGTAGCTCACATAAAGTGATGAAATATTCTATTTCTACCTGCACACGGTACTTAATGAGTGCAAATTCAGAAAAATAAGAGGCCAAAGCTCCCGCTTTTCCTCTGTATCGACCGTCAATAGGTGATATTGCCGTGAGTAAATCGAGCTCCATAATGTATTTTAGATAATTATCAGATTGCAAAATTAATTCTTTTTATTGAGTTTAACCGCCTCAATCACTATAAAGTTTGCGAAAATCACATTTATTATTTCACAAATCCTTTCTTTGCCCACTTCATACTATTCCAACGCCGCACAAAAATGATGCCGCGAATGTTCTCGTCCAGCAAGAAAGCACACCACATACCGACCAGTCCCCACCCCCAATAGAGCCCGAACAGATAGCCGCAGCCTACTGCTATGCTCCATTGTACAACTACCCCTACATAAAAAGGATAGTTCACATCTCCGGTTGCACGAAGGGCATTGGTGGCATAAATGTTAATGGCACGCCCCACTTCAAGTATCACATCGACAAAAAGGATGACAGTACCCAAACGGACAATCTCCGCATTGTCTGTCAACCAACTAAAGAGCGTGTGCCCCATCAAAGCCCAAATACAGGAAAGTACCAGCGATACTAAAATAGAAATACGCATTACATACTTGCCCAACAAATAGGCAGCTCTTATTTTCTTCTCCCCCACCAAATGCCCGATGCAGATAGCCCCGCCTTGTGCCATGGCTATCGCAAACAGATAGACAAACATCACCATATTAACCACGTATGTTCGCGTAGTAAGAGCTTCATTTCCAAGCATATTGATAAAATAAGTCAGTAACACCTGCGATAAGCTATAAGACATGTTCTCCCCTGCCGACGGAAGACCGATTTTCAACAAATTCTTCAGTTCCACAAAGGGAAAAGGTCGGAAGTAGTCAATCGGGAACTTGGGTATATATTTACGAAACAGAATAATAAAAAGGATAATCATCGACACTCCTCTGGCAAAAGCCGTCGAAATAGCCGCTCCTTCCACCCCCAATGCCGGCATGCCGAACTTACCGAAGATTAAGGAGTAATTACCTATGATATTCAGGATATTCACCACCACAATGACCATCATAGGATAGACAGCCTTATTAGCACTACGCAAAGAAGCAGAAACCGTCAGTGAAAGTGCCTGAAAGAAGGCGAACGCCCCCACTATCTCCATATACCCCACTCCATAGACCATCAATTCAGGACGCAGTCCCATCAGTGTCAATAACAACGGCGCACCATAATGCAAAATAGCACTTACCAGTAATCCGAGCACAAGATTGAGCAGAATAGCCACGCCTACCACCTGAACCACATTCTTCTGTTTCTTTGCCCCCAAATATTGCGAACAAAGTACAGAGGTACCCAGGTTTATCACCTCAAAGATAAGAAAGGCAAACATAATCAACTGGTTCACCACTCCGACGGCGGCAACTGCATTGTCTGAATACTGGCTCAGCATGATAGTGTCAACTGCCCCCAGCATCATAATCAATAAAGTTTCTATAAAGATAGGTACGACCAGTTTAGACAAATTCCGGCGTACATTTCTCGGTTCTTTTATTTCATTCACTTGTTACCCTGTTTTTTGAGGTGCAAAGTTACTGAGTTTTCGGATGGTAACTGTTTGACTTATATCAAGAAATAAAGAGATTCAGACAATCATTCAACAAAAGGTTTTGATAAAATCACTTTCCGTACCTAATAATATCAACAAAGATTAATGAACTCCTATCCACAGCCGCATATTCATTTTGATACGCTTCTTCAGAGCATAAAAGTCCTATGCTCTTAAATCATAGATATCGAATCACATAGCATACTAACTAACCCCATCCTTAATCACGTAAAGTAAGTTTGGTTCTAATAACATTCAAATATAGAAGCAAGCTAATTTTACACAAAGATTATTATAAGAACAATCATCCTATATTATGTGATGTCGGTGATCTATTCTTTGGAGCTTGTACGGTTACAGATGCACTAACAAGCGCTATTAGTTGCGCATTCTAAAGCCACATAAATAAACATATAAAGACTATATTACTTCTGGCTATTCTACTTACATTCATGTGCCCTATTTTAGGCATAATATTACAGCATGGCAGAAATATAAAAAGAAGACTTCCCATGAAAGCAGTTTAAGGAAATTTTACCAATGGATAAAAATATGTTTTATAGCCATGCTGATAATATGGATTATCGCTGTAGTCTTTTTATATACATTATACTATCAATCAAAATAAATAATTGAACTGTTTCTAAACGTTGATTATGCTGTCATTTTATTAGTAGGGGCGAGATTGCTCTCCCCAAATAGCTTGTTTGCGTATTCGGGCAGGCAAACCCTGCCCCTACAGTTGATGGTTTGATAGACCATCTGAGTTTTGATACCCCACTGAAAAATGTGTTTGTGTTACTATTGTTGTTCCAAATATTTTTTATACATCTTGTCTATCTCATCCATGGAAATCTCCAATGTCTTCAGTTGTCTGAAAAACTCCGGTAAGTCCTCATGCAAGAAGGTATCTTTGCGAAGAGTGATAATTCGCTCTTTAGCTCCTGTCGATACAAAATAGCCAATACCTCGTTTATTGTATATGATTTCCAACCCTTGCAAATAATCATAAGTGCGGACTACTGTATTGGCATTCACTTCCACTGTGCCGGCATATTCCCTGACCGAAGGGATTCGCTCTTCTTCGGGATATTGCCCTTGCAGAATCTCGTCACATATCCGGTCGGCTATCTGCAAATAAATAGATTTACTTTCTTTAAATTTCATAGCAAACGAAATTTAGGTTTAATAACTTGCGAACGGGTAAAGAGCTTATAGCCCAACCACCAGTTGAACATTGTGAAGGCACTAAAGAAAGCACCGCCAAATGCAAGCAGTTTGTTCAGCGTCATCCACTGGAAGTTTTCTTCCAACCAGTCGTGAAGACCCATCATGCCTTCTTCTCCTATCCACTCCACAATCTGTACCGTGATAATAGAGCCAAGGATAGAAATCACAATCAGTGTCCCCAAAGTCTTGAGAAAAGCTCTCTTGTACCAAAAACTTCCTCCTAAAACATAGAGTGAGTGTGACCAAATCAAAAAGCTCCATCCACAAGCCTCACCCAACCAAGGCATATACTCCATATTAAATGCATAGGAACCTCTAAATGCCTGCTCACCATCTATAGTAAGCATAGAAAATACTTTAAACAATGCGGAGCTATGAAACACATCAGGCAAGTCAAACAAAGGAAGCAGAATATAACGAGTAACCTCTGCCAAAAGCATTCCAACAATGGCAGCTATTATAAATCCCAGCGTAGCCATCAGGAAGCGTGCCACATACTTCTCCAACATTGTTGCAGGAAGCATCAAGAAAGATATGCGCATCTCTTTATTTCTCATATTATCTAAAATGCCGGAAGCATAAATCAAACTGCCCAACAGACATATAAAGATAAAAGCCCCCAGTATATTCGTACAATACCTAACAAAGAAGATATCAGGACTAGCAAATGCATTTTCAGCATTCATACTCATTCCCCACATATTACCCACCACGACCAGCGCAAAGGCTGCATAAAGTCCGATGAAAGCATAAAGGTTCTTTTTCCAGTTTTCTATAATCTCGCGTTTCATGACCATGGCAATACGCGAAAAGCTAAAGAAATGATTAGTATCCATAATGTATCTGTGTCTTTACTTGTTAAATATTGATTGCATTTTTTCTCTTTCTGCCAACATAGCATTGAACAGTACTTCCAGATTCAGCTTGGTTTCTTCGTTATAAACATTAGAAAGAATCACGCTGTTTCCCTGAACCGAAGGCTGCACATACAATGCATCTCCTGTGGGTTCATTCATTCCTTGTTCGGCAAAATATAGTTTCGCGCAAATATCCTTAACCGATTCATTCAGCAGCACATGAGTACCGTCGATTATCACCACATGGTCCAACAGGCTGTCGATATCCCTCACCTGATGGGTAGAAATAATCACTGATTTGTCATCTGTCATGCCCGATGCAATCACCTTGCGGAACTGACTTTTGGAAGGAATGTCCAGTCCGTTACTAGGCTCATCCATGAGCAGTAAAGAAGTGTTGGCGGCCAGCGCGAAACACATGAAAGCCTTTTTCTTCTGCCCCATGGACAATTCCCCCAAATGAATGTCCTCATTCATGTCAAAGTCGTGGAGACAGGCTCTTAGCTGTTCATTGCTGAAAGCCGGATAAAAGGGAGCATTCAGCTTTACATATTGTTTCAGGCTGACGGATGGTAATGCAAATTCCTCGGGCACCAAAAACATATCCTGCAATGTCAAAGGATAACGCAACGAAACGCCTATTCCTTTATAGAGCACTTTACCTCCTTGCGGACGGAGTAACCCAGTCATTAAATAGAGCAAAGTAGATTTACCGGTACCATTCTTACCCAAAAGACCATAAACTGAACCTTTATCCAGTGTCAGCGAAAAATCATTAAAGACTTTTTGTTTCCTCTTTCCATAACTGAAAGATAAGTTCTTCACTTCAATCATCATTGTGTTTATGTATTTAATTAATTATTTAGTGTATTAGTTTATTAGTACACTACAAATGTATGAATATTATTGGAATAAGCAAGAAGGAAAGAGATAATTTAATATCTGTTAACTACATAAGTCTATATAAACGAATCAACAGAGCAATACTCAGCACTGTCCGCTCAAAGCCAGAATAAATAAATGAGAAAAGAAAGACAACAAGCCGGAAGGAATCCTCTTTTGAGGTCATTGAACAATGATATAAACAAGCGGAGTAACAATATTGGGTCAAATAGCCTTTTTCACGGCTCAGTTTGAAAACTTGGGGGAATTAGTTAAAAACACTATCT
>OHDF01001100.1_pt1 | contig 10775 bp, 10 predicted proteins | sample 1566911 | NCBI WGS metagenome assembly OHDF01 (sample SAMEA3879504, study PRJEB24766) | human gut metagenome | biome: human-associated habitat; feature: feces | place: USA | collected 1985/1987
AGTAACTGATAACCAGTAAACTTTCCTCATTCTTCTCTCAAACACTTTTTATATGTACTTTCTATAAAGAAAAATTTTAATACCGATAAGGCATATCAACATAAATCCGAAACTAATATTGATGCCCCACCATTCAAAACTAGTAGGAAATATCTTATTTTCTAGCATATCATCCCATAGTTGAAAATAATTCGTGCTATCCTTAATAACACCTATTAATCCCAGTGACAAGAATGTTGGTGCTGTTACCGTGGCAGTGAACAAAAATTTAGAAATAAAACTTACCATCAGAAAATTATTTTAAAGATGAAAATAATTTATTTATCTCTTCTTCTGTCTCGAATATGGGGGTTGCGCCGTATTCGCCATTGAGGTAACTGTTTTGAAGCATTTTATCAAAACGCACATTATATAAATTATCCATTCGTCCAAATGAACTGATACCGTTATTGTCTTTTTTCATCAACCATATTTCATCTCTCCTGAATATCTTTTGATCCATTAAAGAGCTTTCATGAGTGGTAAAAATCAGTTGACTAGAAACATCTTTTGAATGCTTATAAAACAATAAAATTATTTGCTTAATAAGTGATGGATGTAAGCTACGTTCCATTTCATCAACAATAAAGACTTTTCCTCCTTGAATCAAGTCCAAGATAAGTGGAATATAATCGAATAAACGTTTTGTACCATCACTCTCATCGCCAAGCGAAAAAAGTTCAATGTCAGCTTCATCCATTTTTTTATGCACAGTCATCAATTTCTTAGCCCTAATTTCACCATCAATCAAGTTAATTAAATACAGGTTATCGTCAAATCTTAATGCTCCAAATGCTTCATCAGTATTGGATTTTGATAAATCTGTTTTGATTGCACGTTGTAAATCGTGTGGAATTCCAAGTTTTTCAAATTGAACATCTATTAATTTCACACCATCAACGCCCGTATTGAAGTATCTTAATAGTGCCCCAAAACCACGTTTTAAGTCGTTATCATCAGCCGCTTTAAGTAATACACCTTGTTTGTATGGTGTGTCGGGAAATATAATTTTAAGGGAATTTACAAACCAGTCGATAACTGCATCTAAATCTTTTATATTTGATACATTTTCATGAATGTTACGACTCATAACTTCGTGGAGGAATAATTGCTTTTGTGGCGTTGCTTTTGCTAGAAAAGAAAGGAATTGTGATTCTTCTTCTTTGGGGTTAAGCTTAAGTAGATATGAAATTTCAAATTCAGACTTTTTTGTTTCTCTTTGAAAAATAACACAGTCGCTGTTTTTGTTTATTTGTTTAAGCCATTCTGAACTTATTTGTTCAGAATTGTAACTAAATCCGTATTCATATTTTTTGTTACCACATAGTATGTGATAAATAATAGTGGTATCTCTTTTTTTATTTTCGGAACTCAAGCGAAATGGGTAAAAATCTATCAAATCATCTGTTCTCGTGCCCCTTAGAACAAGCCTTTTCCCTAACTCAATCGCTTTTACGAAATTGCTCTTTCCACCTGCATTCGCTCCAAACATTGCAGCAGACTTTAATACCCATTGTCCTTTAATGGGTTCCGTTTTATGTTCCTTTTTCAAAGTGCCTTTATTAGGTAGAAGAGAGAAGGTTTCCCTGTTCCTAAAAGAGAGAAAGTTCTCAACTATAAATTGCTGTAACATATACTATCTCATTGATTATATAATAAATCGGTGCAAATTTAGAGATTTTTTCTCAGCAAAACAAATGTATATGCCAATAAATGCCAAATATCTATATTGTAAATGTGAATTTTTCACATGTTGTTTGTTTGTAAGAGAAAAAGTCCATATCTTTGCTGTGTGAATTCGAAATTAAGACCCTGGCGAAGGACCAGAGAATTCGCGCTAATTGATATGTATAGAATATTTATATCACACTCGTGGGCATATTCTTCAGATTATGACAAAATTGAATCATTCTTGCGTTAGGAAGGTATCGTCTTTTACAACCATTCAGTTCCTAAAAATGATCCTATTCACACAAATGGCACAGACAAACAATTATCTGATGCAATAGAGGCAAAGGTAAAGGGGTGCAGTTGCATTATCATTCTTGCAGGAGTTTATGCCACTTATAGCAAATGGATTAATAAAGAGATTGAAATGGCAAAGAAGTACAACAAACCTATCATTGCTGTTCAGCCATGGGGAGCAGAACGCACATCCTCTATCGTAAAAAATGCAGCAGATGTTATCGTTGGCTGGAATGCAAAATCTGTTGCCAATGCTGTCCGTAACTACGCCATTTATCAATCACTATAACTATTTGTTACATGAAAAAGGCATTGTTGATTGGGATTAATGATTATCCCGAAGGAAATGAATTGACAGGGTGTATTGAGGACATCAATAGCGTTAAAGCTGCAATTGAACGACATGGTGACGGATCTCCTAACTTTGGCGTAAAAATGATGCCAAATGTACAGACTTCAGGAGAAGTGATGGATGCTATTCGTAAACTTTTTGCAGGAAATGATGATACTGCTCTCTTTTATTTTTCTGGGCATGGCTATATGAATAGCACTGGTGCAGAAATTGTTATGCCTCAAGATATAGCTACCCCTGGTCAATATTATACGGGGATACAGATGTCAACAATAATGAGTATTGTTAACACTTCCAAGGTTCGCAACAAGATTATCATTTTGGATTGTTGTCACTCAGGCAATATCGGGAAATACGAACTTCAGGATGTAGGTAGCATTTTAAATACAGGAGTTTCAGTCTTAACAGCTTGTCGTGAAGACGAAGTTGCTATGGAAGCTGGTGGTCATGGTCTTTTTACAGAATTATTATGTACTGCGCTAAATGGCGGAGCATCGGATTATTGCGGTAACATTACTATTGGCGGTGTATATGCATATATCGATCGCTCTTTTGGACCTTGGGATCAAAGACCTGTATTCAAGACTAATGTTACGGAATTTGCTCCATTACGTACAGTTACGCCACAGGTATCATTGTCAATTATTCGCGAATTAACAAACCTGTTTACAAATCCCAATAACGATTTAGCTCTAGACCCATCTTTTGAGGATACGAACGACCCATCTGTAAATCATGAATATATTCTCCCTTATGCAGATGCGAACAACGTTAGAAAATTCAAATTACTTCAAAAGTTGCAGAGTATAGGGTTTGTAAAACCTATAAATGAGGAGTTCATAGTACCGGATGTCAGTTGACAGAGTTGGGAAAGTATTATTGGCGATTAGTAAATGAAGGAAGAATCTAATATGAAGTATTTTAGCGAGGCGTATTTTCGTAACATAGCATATAGCACTCCCCTTTACGAGCAACGTACATATAGCGATAATCTTCAAGGAGCATCTCTATATAAACAGTTTGATATATTCCTTTCATACAATATTTCTGATTTGAATGTTGTAAAAGGTATATATTACACTTTGTCGAAAATGGGGTTACAAGTATATCTTGACTGCATTGTTGATGTTGACTTGAAAAGGAATGAAACAAATAAAGATACAGCAAAAAGGTTGCAGAAAAGATTAATGAGCAGTAAATCTTTAATTTATGCTCAATCACCAGAAGCTGGAAGAAGTAATTGGATGCCATGGGAATTAGGTGTCGTGGATGGACATACTGGTAAATGTATGATCATGCCTGTTACAAAAGATGCGCAACATGCAAGTCCTCAACGGGAGTATTTACTTCTCTATCCATATATTATGCCTTATGGTATTGAAGGACAGATGAGAGTCTTCACAGAGTCATATCCTTATAGTGGAGAAGATCTTAGTTCATATATACGGAAATAACTCATAATATTAAGCAGTGCATTCTCGGCTGCATAATTCGAGATTGACCTAAAAAGAAGATTATGGCAACAAATCCACCGTCAGGAGACGGACATCGCAATGGTGCAGTAAGAAATCGTTCACAGGTTTATAATCCCAAAACTGAACAATGGGTAAAAAGGGATAAAGATACTGGGCGTTTTATGGATGTCAAACAAGATGGTACACCGTTTAAAGGTGTGCGAAAAGAAAAGTGAGTTAAAACGAGGGCAAGAGTATAACTTGCCCTCGTTTATGCTTACATCGGTTTTATCATTGATTCAATAAATGAGATTTCTTCGTCTGTAAGATTGTATTTGACATACAGTTGTTTGTCAATTTGAACAGATGAAAGCGACCAATCAATATCGCTTTCCTTCGAGAAGTCCTGCGTCGGGACAAAACGGAATGTTTTGGCCGTAGCATCTTGACTTGACTTCGCTTGACAGTGCATGAACCTCGCAAAGCGAGATTTGAGATATAGGCAAATATTTACGCACTCATCATACGAAACATTGGAATCTGCGAATATGCAAAGGTAAGATTCTGTACAAATTTCGTTAGGCTTTCCAACAAACGCATTAAGATTGTCATCATTAGCCTCTGTGCCAATGTTGTTTGCTCGAGGAATGATTACTTTGAATCTATCAATCCAGTTAGTGTGCAAAGGAACAAGATTACGTTCCACATACCCTTTTTTGAGACCTTTACCAATACAGACAACAGGAGTTGTCAGCCCATCAGATGTTTCATGAAAATTGGGATCGCTCACGAAATAACCACGCAAGCCAAATGGTCTCAATGGTGATACAAATGATTGGATGTATTCACTACTCTGTTCCGTTACTTTGGTGATGATTGAAATACTTCTACCATCTCGGATAAAAATATCAGAGGTATTCTGAGCAAGGCTTCTTTGAGAAGCATATACGCCAGTTTCTGTATGAGAAATTATGGTAGGTGCGGTTTTTATGTTATCATATTTTGCGTCCATTAGGAAATAGCATAATCCACCTTTGATCCCACATTACTGAAAAGGTCTGATGCTTTCGGATAATCGTGCAAGCTGCGAATAGTTTTGTCTGATAGCATATCTGCACGAAAGTCATCAAGCCCTCGTCCTCCTGCATACCAACGAGCAGGCATAATCATTGAAATAAAATTGGGTTGAACTTTTTTAGCTATAGAAACAAAATACTGATAAACTGGCACAGAACTTGCTTGTGCGCCTCCATCCATAACTTGATACGGTGGATTTCCCACTATCGCATTGAATTTCATATTCTTTATTCCTGTTCTTTCTGAAACGAATTTATCAACCTGCTTGATAAAGTGTTCAGGTTTGTTTTTAATTTGATTGATTAAATCCTCAAAGTATCTGGTGTTTACCTTAGCCTTGCGGAAGCCTATCAAGGTTCGTTTGGTGATGCTCTTTGCCATGGGAGTTTTGCAGATGACAAAGATGTTTTCTGCGACAACCTTGTCCCAGATTTGTTGTTCGTCTTCGATACTTGACACCGAAAATAAAGAGTTCTTTACTCGTGTACGGTAAATGCTGTATGCCATATAGAGGGGATATAATCCCGATTTTGAGTTGATTTCAAGAATACGAGAATCCTCGGCAAATACATTGGCGGTCACTTCACCCTTGTCAATGAAACGAGGTTCGGACAGTGTGGTTTCATACCCTTGTTCAAAGAAGTTATATCCACCCAAACAGTCGCCAAGGTGCATATTCACCACACGCCAAGGAGTAAGCACCGTTTCCTTATCCGGATTACGGAATGTACTGAAAATATCCGTTATGCGCTCGATGCGTTCCTCCACGCTGAGTTTGTCGGCAGCACGAGCCATAGCCCGGATACGCTTTCCGGCTGCACAGAATATCTCCGGGTCATAGTATTTCTTGATGTTGTTGAATTTCTGTTTGGTAACACCCTTAGGCATAAATTCTTCCCACGATTGAGGGTCGATGAGCGAAGCGAAGTTGTCAATGGTGATTTCTTGAGACTCGTCTTTCAACTCTGCTCCATAAATCAGCAAAGGCATACGGATGGATATACCCCGAAGAATGGAAATAGCGGCTTCCCGATTGTTCTTTTTCTTCTTCAGTTCTTCCAGTCGTTGTTTCTCCTCCTCTGTCAAAGGCTGTTTGTCCTTACCTTTCTTCTTGGATTTCTTTTCAAGACTTTCAAGTTCCTCGTATTGCTCATCAGTCAGCCCCTGATTGTTGATGTCCACTTGATTCGTCTTGGGCATGGCTTTTGTCTGACCGATAATCTTTTTGAGGTCATCGAACTCTTGCAACTCCAAATCATTGAGTTTCATTAACTCATCATTATACAGACTTCTGTCCTCAAAGCCATTGCGCACGACACGTTCCACATAGACCTTTTTGAGTTGTTCCAACATCCTTGGCACATCAAACTGATTCATCTTGGAACCCTCGATGGATATTATCGGGCAGAAATTCAGGAACTCGCCCATAATCTTACGGTCGTTGCCACTGGTCTTTCCTGTCTTGGATGAAATCTTGGCTGTTTCTGCTATCACTTTCAATGTTCTGTCCGGTGCGAAGTCAAAGACATAGCATTGCTCTTTAACCTTTCCGTTGATAGCGGCAGGAGTCTGCACACGGAAGATAGTCTGCATATAACTGGAGGCAGCCGTGTTATACGAGCCTGACAGCATAAACACAGCTGTCCAAGCCTTCACACTGACACCCGTTGTCAGTCTGCCACAAGACAAGGTAATGGTACGTGTGGCATCAGGGTCTTTGCCAATGGCTTCTTCTACCGCCACAAGTGCATCCTTGCTTTCTTCATCCTCATCTCCATTGCCTGCAACATTCACAACCTTGAAATGTTGGAATACCGAATGTGTCTGCAACATGGCACTCATCGCCCGTGCCTCCTTCACTCCAGGCAGCATCCACAGGGTATGACGGAATATATTGCGGTATTCCTCATTGGCAAACGGATAGCAACTCTCCCGGTCCTCTTTGGTTATAAGATTCAAGAAAGCACTTACATCCTTGTCATGAACGAAAGTTCCATTGTCATTTACACGGAAGAACTCACGGAAGTTGAATGCCACATCTTCGTCCACGAACTCATTGAGTAATCGTCCGAGGTCATAGGTGTAAATGTTCATGGTTGGCAGTGATGCGTATGGATTCGGGTCGCCAAAGTGCAGCTCATCCCAAGACGCTTTGGCACGCTGTTCCATTACATAGTCCCAAGTATATATCTCATCCTCCTTGAAATCGTCCAACAAATTGAATGGAGTGCCGGAAAGACGCAGAATCTTGGTCTTGTCCTTCGTAAGTTCCTGCATTACAGCCTTACCCAAATCTGTCTGTGTGCCTTCGTGCGCCTCGTCCACGATGATACAGTCCCATGCGGTGGCGAACACTTCATTGTTCTTATCAAAGTTGCCGCCTACAAGTTCAGAACCACGCAAGTCTTGCATGGAAGCAAAGTAAACATATTTGCATTGTCCTTGTTTTGCTCTTGTTTCCAGCGAAGTATGACTATCACCGTTATTCTTTGAGCCGTATGCAAAATCCCGCCTATCATAGAATATCTTGCCAAAGTCCTCAAACCAACCGCTATCAACTACCGGACGGTGGGTGAGAATCAAGGTTCGGCTGAAATCCATATCTTTTACCTCCTGTAATGCGGACAGCGTCTTACCAAATCGCATCTTGGCGTTCCACAGCATCTGGTTTCCTTTCTTGAACTGCTTTTTAGTCTTTTCAATAGCTTCACGCTGTTCCGGTCGGAATACAATAGGACTTTTGTCGTGTGAAACCTCAGCAGAAGATAATGATTCACGCCCCTCTTTTACGGCGATTATTGCCCGTTTAACTGTTTCAAGATCGGTAATAAACCACTCGTTGGCTTTGTTCTCGGTATCAAATATCTTTTTCTTGATACCTGAACGCTCCAGCACGCTATGCACTTCCTTGTCATTGAAAGAACACAAACCATACTTGCTGTTGTATATCGTAAGTTCCGTATATAAGAGGTCGTATGCTATACCTGCCGTTTGCGTATATTGATTGATACGTTTCTTGGCAGACTCGTTGAGAGCCTTGCTGTTGGGAGCAAGACCGAAAACATTGTCATTGTCACAAGTGGCTTCGCCCACTTTCAGACATCCCTTGTGCGCAGCATCGTTGATACGGAACACATATATCAGTTTTAACTTTAGTGAAGATGTGAATTTCATACCGCACTATTTTATTAGGTCTATAAATCGGATTCGTTTTCCCTTTTTGCCTGTTGCCTTGTCGGTAGCATGCCAATCCTTGATTTGGCAATAGACCCCATTGTGCCTGCGGATGTCATCTTTCAGACATCCTTCACATTGGGTGACCACTTCGGTAGTCCCGAACAAGTCGGCTACAACTTCCCTACGTTCTCCGCAACTATTTGGAATGACACCTCTTAATCCGTCCATCTGCCATACGTTCCACGAAATGATGTAAGCGATGTAGTTGATAGATTTCAGTAAAGGGCATTTGCCAAATTTCTGTTGAAAATACTCCACAAAAGAGACAAGCATAGATTCTCGGGCAATGAGTAGATTGTCTCCCTGCCACTCGTAACCGTAGGTACTTTTATAGGCTTCTTGTGCCCACTCAAGCCATTCGCCCGAAGTGGATGTGTTCTCGCTTACCACCCTTAGTTTGCGGTCAAGCAAACCGATACGCTGTTCCAAAGGGATAGTCTCTCCTGTCGTGGTATCATAGCGGCTAATCAGATATGGGGCTTCTCCGCAAGTGATTTCCAGTCGGATATCACGCACATAATCCTTCCAACTTTTGCCCTCCGGGAATATGATACAGCCTTCCGTTGTTTTCCATTTATGATGTCCCTGTTCGTCTGCATATTCGGTATTGAAAACATCCTTTCGTCCGAACCATGCTTCATCAATCAGGTTGTTCTGTGCATTGCATATCCATGATGGAGTGAAGACCTCAGCCATATCACGGGAACGGGTTGATTGGGTATCACGGCTTTTGAGGACACGAGGCATGATGATATGTCCGTTATCTCCTGTTATAAGGTGTGGGAGGATAGGGGAATTGTATTGGTATTCTTTGCCAAGATGTTCATAATCTGAAGTAGCCCAGAAGATATTGCGTTGCATTTCGTCCCTGCTCGTGGTGTGGTCTTTGAGCAAGGTGTTCAGCAATTCTGGTGAAAACTGGAATATGCTATCTTCCAATATATCAACTTCGACAGGCATTTTATATCAAGTTTACGCCCGTCTCTTCTTATGGAAATAAGGGAAAAAGGTTCTTCTCTTGGTAAGCGTTGGACGGATTCGCTAAACATTCATGGTTTCACAGCAAATCCAGTATTCTTTTATTGGCTTTATCTACTACTGTAGTATCCAGCGATGCAAGATAAATCTGTGTAGTGTTCTCAGAATCATGTCCCATTCCCTCGCTTATGACAGAAATGGGCACATTACGGCTCTTGGCGATACTTGCCCACGAGTGCCGACCGACATACATAGTTAATGGTATTGGCAAATCCAACTGCTTTCCAATTTTCTTCAACAGATGGTTCACACGGTGAAGTTCGTTGGCGTATTGCTTCCGATAATCTTCGTCCCGTTTTGTAATGATGGGCAAGAGGTATTCCGTTTCGTTTACTGGATATTTGTCAAGAATCTCTTGCATACACTTTTCCCATCTGATGAACAACTGCTGTCCTGTCTTACGTCTGCGATAGGAAAGAGTACCATTCTGCAAGTCCTTCTTTCTCAGATAAGCCATGTCGATGAACGACATTCCCCTTGTGTAGAAACAGAACAGGAACATATCACGGGCATAATCAAGATTGGGCTTCAATGACAAGTCCAGTCCTTTGATACGTCTGATGTCATTGAGCGACAAGGCTCGCTTCATTGTTTTCTCCACTCCCGTGTAAACGGACTTGAACGGATGTCGTTGCTCGGTCAGTCCATCTTCCACCGCACGGTTATAGACGGCTTTTAGAATACGCATATAGAAGGATATAGTATTGGGCGTATTTCCCCTTCCTTTCAAATAAGCCTCGTACTCTGCCAACAAATCCGCATTAAGCTGGTCAAACAAGACATCCTTGCCATTTATAAAACCGTTAAAACTTCTGAGTGCAGCTGTATAAGTCTCTGAGGTGCGTATTTTGCCCAAGCGTTTCAGTCTCGCTATCTGTTGGCTGATGTAAGCGTTGAATGACAATTCTTGCCTGTTTTCATGAAAGCGCATGACTACATCATCCGTTACGAATGTGCCGGATTGAAATAACTTGTGTATGATTTTGTTCAGCCTGTCCTTGTCCCACTTGATGCGTGAACCGATTGGAAGCAGATAGTTGTTCCGCTCTTGTCCTGTTGATATATGATGTAAGACAACCGTTTCGGAATGGCTGTCCCATTCCGAAACAAAAAGTTTATACTCGGTGTTTATCTGTCTGACCACACGGTTGTGAATGACCTGATAGTAGAGTGTGCCCTCCTTACCGTTTACGGTAGATGGACGGAACTTGACCTTTACTGATGCCATATCAGTCGGATTTTGATTGCTCCCACTTAGCGTACATCTCCCTTGAAAGTTCCACAATCTCCCTGCTCAACTTCACAAGATCAATGGTACAACTCTCCAGTTTGTAAAGCAACGCCATCGCCTTCTTCTCCGAAAAATGGCAGCGTAGCTCTTTGACTACCTGATTGTAGTTCGTACCAATGGCACGGAACTGGGCGTGAAAGTCCGACAGTTTAGTCGTGTAGTCCACCATCGTCTTGTCCACCTTCAGCACCTTGAACTTCTGCCCGAAGAAGTGTGCCTTGAGAAAGACGGCTTTAGCGTACACCTCTGATTCCTCGTACATCGTGAGAAACTTGTTCCATTCCTCATCATCGAAGCGCACCATCACGCAGTGTGTCTTCGG
>OHDF01001108.1_pt1 | contig 10720 bp, 10 predicted proteins | sample 1566911 | NCBI WGS metagenome assembly OHDF01 (sample SAMEA3879504, study PRJEB24766) | human gut metagenome | biome: human-associated habitat; feature: feces | place: USA | collected 1985/1987
GATCCTGAAAACCACAATCTGATGTGCCACCTGCGTGCAGAAAAAGTTGCAAAGATTGCTGTGCCCGATGTAGAAGTACAAGGCTGTGCAGATGATGCAGACCTGCTGATTGTAGGTTTTGGCGGTACTTACGGACACTTGTATTCTGCTATGGAAGAGATGAACAAAGCCGGACAAAAAGTAGCCTTAGCTCACTTCTCTTATATCAACCCACTGCCTAAAAATACGGCTGAGGTATTGAAGAAATATAAGAAAGTGGTAGTTGCCGAACAAAATCTGGGACAATTTGCCGGTTATCTCCGCATGAAGGTAGATAATTTCACTCCGTATCAATTCAATGAAGTCAAGGGACAGCCGTTCGTAGTAAGCGAATTGGTGGCTGCCTTCACCGAGATACTGAAGAAGTGACAAGCTACAGGCTACGAGTAACAAGTACTGCCCTGAACAGACTTGTAGCTTGTAGCTCGTAACTTTTCCATCATCATGAAACCAAACCTCTCACAAGCCCCCGGCCCTATCGGAGTATTCGATTCGGGTTATGGCGGACTGACCATTTTAAGTAAAATCAGGGAAGCCCTGCCTCAATATGATTACATCTATTTGGGAGACAACGCCCGTGCCCCTTATGGCACACGTTCCTTTGAGATTGTTTATGAATTTACCCTCCAAGCTGTAAATAAATTATTTGAAATGGGATGTCATCTAGTAATTCTGGCATGCAACACAGCTTCGGCAAAAGCGCTGCGTACTATACAAATGAATGATTTACCGGATATAGATCCCCAACGGAGAGTGCTCGGAGTGATCCGCCCTACAGTAGAATGTATAGGCGACATGACTCACAACCGCCACGTAGGGGTATTTGCCACGGCGGGTACCATCAAATCAGAGTCATATCCTCTGGAGATACATAAATTATTTCCGGATATCCGGGTGAGCGGAGTAGCGTGTCCGATGTGGGTATCGTTGGTGGAAAACAATGAATCACAAAACGAAGGAACTGATTACTTTATCCGTAAATACATAGACCAACTACTGACAAAAGACCCGCAAATAGACACCGTGATTCTCGGATGCACGCACTTTCCCATACTCCTACCTAAAATCCGGCAATACATTCCGGAACATATCAGCGTGATTTCGCAAGGCGAATATGTAGCCCAAAGCCTGAAAGACTATTTGAGGAGACATCCGGAAATGGACGCGAAATGTACGAAAAACGGGAACTGCTCGTTTTACACGACAGAGGCGGAAGAGAAGTTCACTGAATCAGCTTCCACCTTCCTCCAACAGCAAATCCGTGTTAAACACATCACGCTTGAATAAATTTTAATTGAAGGATAACCATTTGTCTTTCTTTTTTGTTATATTTGTAGATAGCAACCCTTAATATATAAGATCATGAAAGAAAAGGATTATAGCAAGTCAATAGAGGTGTTCTCCGGCTCCCCGTGGGAAGCTGAAATCATCAAGGGTTTATTGGAAAGCAATGACATTCGTTGCGTTGTCAAAGACGGTATTATGGGAACGCTGGCTCCCTATATCGCTCCTGCTGTCTCTATCCTTGTCACAGAGGAAGAATATGAGGCCGCCACAGAGCTTATCAGAGCCCGGGACGAGAAAGATAGCGACTGATACGGTCGAGTCCTTCCTTGATATTCTCCAACGAGTTGGCATAGGAGAAACGCACGTATCCTTCCCCTCCTGTACCAAAGTCCACTCCGGGAGTAATACCGACATGCGCATGCTCGAGTACATCGAATGCAAAGCGATAAGAGTCGGCAGTAAATTTGCGTGCATCAGCGAAAATATAAAATGCCCCTTGAGGTTCCACCTTAATCTCAAATCCGATCTCACGAAGACGGGCAATCATATATTTCCGACGCTCATCATAGACCTGCCTCATACGTTCCACATCCGAATCCGCCTGCCGTAAAGCTGCAATTCCCGCCTGCTGGGCAACACTGGATGCGCAGATAAACAGATTCTGTTGCAACTTCTGCAATGAACGCATATAAGATTTCGGTGCGATGAGATACCCCAACCTCAGTCCGGTCATGGCAAACCGTTTGGAAAATCCATTCAGCACAAATGCTTGATCCGTGTATTCGAGAATACTATGTGCACGCCCTTCATACACCAGGCCATGATAAATTTCGTCTGAAATGACAGGAACTCCCAAAGCCGCTACTTCTTTCAAGAAACTTTCTTCCAATAACATCCCCGTCGGGTTCATAGGTGAGTTGATAAAAATAGCGGCAGTATGCTGATTCACACATTTGCGGATAGCTTCTATATCATATTGCAATCCTTTCTCTTCGGACAACGGCACCAAAACAGGTTTGGCTTGAGCCGCCAGCACAAAGTTCCGATAGCAGGCATATCCCGGATTGGAAAGAACCACTTCACTCTCCGAATTGCAAAGCAACATCAAGGCAAGAAGAATAGAGGGGGAAGAGCCGGAAGTCACGATGATACAGTCCGGATCAACCGCCACTCCATATTCTCTCTGATAAAAAGCTGTAATTTCCCGACGTAACTCAGGGTCTCCCAAAGAATGGGTGTAATGAGTCAAATGCCGATCGTAAGCAGCTTTCGCAGCCTCTGCTACACAAGACGGCACATCAAAATCGGGCTCACCTACTTCTAAATGAATAATGTCAATGCCTTGTTTCTGTAACTCGTTTGCCCGTTCCAACACATCCATTACGATGAAGGAGGTCATCTGTTCTACTTGCGGATTTGTATGTTTCATTGTTTTTCTTTTCTCTATCCGGCTGCAAAGATAATTCTTTTTAGGCTGTTTTGGTAACATATCGACAAAAAGCTCTATATTTGTGCTTTCAAATCGTTAGCAAAGATGAAACAGGAATTTACACGAATCGCAGTAAAAGTGGGTAGTAATGTTTTGGCACGCCGAGACGGAACATTGGACGTAACCCGTATGTCTGCACTTGTTGACCAAATAGCAGAACTACATAAATCCGGTGTAGAAATCATCCTTATTTCTTCTGGAGCCGTTGCATCCGGACGTAGCGAGGTACATCCGCAGAAGAAACTCGATAGTGTAGACCAGCGACAATTATTCTCTGCCGTAGGGCAAGCCAAACTGATCAACCGTTATTACGAACTTTTCCGTGAGCACGGAATTACCGTCGGACAAGTGCTGACTACGAAAGAAAGTTTCAGTACGCGCCGCCATTACCTGAATCAGAAAAACTGTATGACGGTAATGCTTGAAAACAATGTGATTCCTATCGTCAACGAGAATGATACTATCTCCGTAAGTGAACTCATGTTCACGGACAACGACGAATTGTCCGGACTCATAGCTTCTATGATGGATGCGCAGACACTTATCATCTTAAGCAACATCGACGGAATCTATAACGGCTCTCCGTCCGATCCCGATTCTTCCGTTATTCGGGAAATCGGTCATGGGAAAGATCTATCCAACTATATTCAAGCAAGCAAGTCCAGCTTCGGGCGAGGAGGTATGCTGACGAAAACAAATATCGCCCGCAAAGTTGCTGATGAAGGAATTACGGTTATCATCGCCAATGGTAAACGTGACAACATCTTGGTAGACTTGTTAGAACACCCCGAAAGCACTCTTTGCACCCGCTTCATTCCTTCTTGCGAACCGGTATCCAGTATCAAGAAGTGGATTGCGCATAGTGAAGGCTTTGCCAAAGGAGAAATTCACATCAACGAATGTGCCACTGAGGTACTCAGTTCGGAGAAAGCAGTCAGTATTCTCCCGATAGGTATCACTCATATCGAAGGGGAATTTGAAAAAGACGATATTGTCCGTATCATAGACTTTCAAGGAAACCAAGTGGGTGTAGGAAAAGCAAACTGTGACTCCCAGCAAGCCAAAGAGGTTATCGGAAAACATGGAAAGAAGCCTGTTGTACACTATGATTATTTATATATTGAATAATAATCGCGTTTAAATACTCAACATGATGAGATATTTTCTCATCACAATAAAAATATACACTCCAAAGGTTATTACAATTATAACCTAGGCACAACATTTATTTCTGTTTTCAACAGGTTTTATTCACATCATTCACTATATTTGCATTGTTTATCTTTCTATTTAATGCAAAAAAGGAGCAAATGACTACAAATTTAAACAAAACCTTTGCTGCCGTACAGGCAGCAAGCCGAGAATTGGCTTTACTGAACGATGATACCATCAATCAGATTTTAAATGCAGTGGCCGATGCGGCAATTGCAAAAGCACCGTTCATTCTTGCAGAGAATGAAAAGGATCTTGCACGGATGGGCCCAAATGATCCGAAGTACGACCGGTTGAAATTGACGGAAGAGCGTTTGAAAGGTATCGCAGCAGATACACGCAATGTAGCTACGCTCCCCTCTCCTTTAGGCAAAATACTGAAAGAGACTGTGCGCCCCAACGGGATGAAGCTGACAAAAATCAGTGTTCCTTTCGGTGTCATAGGAATAATCTATGAGGCACGCCCCAATGTCAGTTTTGATGTATTCTCTCTTTGTCTGAAAAGTGGAAATGCTTGCATATTAAAAGGAGGAAGCGATGCCGACTGTTCCAATCGTGCCATCATCAGCGTGATTCACGAAGTACTGGGAAGTTTTAATATAAATCCGCATATCGTAGAACTGTTACCAGCCGACAGGGAAGCAACAGCCGCATTGCTAAATGCTGTAGGTTATGTTGATCTGATTATTCCCAGAGGTAGCAGTAATTTAATCAATTTTGTACGCAATAATGCCAAAATACCGGTCATTGAGACAGGAGCAGGTATTTGCCACACTTACTTTGACGAATTCGGAGAGGTAAAGAAAGGAGCAGATATTATCCACAATGCCAAGACGCGCAGAGTCAGCGTATGCAACGCATTGGATTGCGTCATTGTGCATGAGAAAAGACTGGTCGACCTTCCCAAACTCTGCGAGAAGCTGAAAGACAGCCACGTAATTATCTATGCCGACCCACAAGCTTACCAAGCATTGGAAGGCCACTACCCTGCAGAGCTCTTACAATCTGCAACAAATGAAAGTTTCGGAACAGAGTTCCTTGATTACAAAATGGCCGTCAAAACGGTCAGAAGTTTTGAAGACGCACTGGGACACATCCAGGAAAACAGTTCCAAGCATAGTGAATGCATCGTTACGGAGAACAAGGAGCGTGCAGCCTTGTTTATCAAGATAGTGGATGCAGCCTGTGTGTACACCAATGTATCTACCGCCTTCACTGACGGCGCACAATTCGGTTTGGGAGCAGAAATAGGTATCAGCACGCAGAAGCTGCACGCACGCGGCCCGATGGGACTGGAAGAAATCACTTCTTACAAATGGGTTATCGAAGGCGACGGACAGACAAGATGGTGAGAAATACAATAAGATAATAACGAATAAATAATAGATAAGATGAAGAAATTTACTTGTGTACAGGACATTGGCAACTTGAAATCGGCCATTGAAGAAGCATTTGAGATTAAGAAGGACCGCTTCAAATATGTAGAACTTGGAAAGAACAAGACATTGATGATGATCTTCTTCAACTCCAGTCTGCGCACCCGCCTCAGCACACAGAAAGCCGCGCTTAATCTGGGAATGAATGTAATGGTGCTTGACATCAATCAAGGTGCCTGGAAGTTGGAAACGGAACGTGGTGTAATTATGGACGGAGACAAACCGGAACATTTGCTGGAAGCGATCCCTGTAATGGGCTGCTATTGCGATGTAATCGGAGTGCGTTCTTTTGCACGCTTCGAAGACCGTGATTTCGATTATCAAGAGACAATCTTAAATCAATTTATTCAATATTCCGGTCGTCCGGTTTTCTCGATGGAGGCAGCAACCCGCCATCCGCTACAAAGTTTCGCTGACCTAATCACTATCGAGGAATACAAGAAAACAGCACGTCCCAAAGTAGTCATGACTTGGGCACCGCATCCCCGCCCATTGCCGCAAGCCGTTCCTAACTCTTTTGCAGAATGGATGAACGCCACAGATTACGAATTTGTCATCACCCATCCGGAAGGATACGAGCTGGATCCCCAATTCGTGGGTAACGCCAAAGTTGAGTACGACCAGATGAAAGCGTTCGAAGGAGCGGATTTCATATATGCAAAGAACTGGGCAGCCTATGCGGGGGATAACTACGGACAGATATTGAGTAAGGATCGTGACTGGACAGTTAGCGACCGTCAAATGGCGGTGACCAACAATGCTTATTTCATGCATTGCCTGCCGGTTCGTAGAAATATGATTGTGACAGACGACGTGATCGAAAGTCCGCAATCAATTGTCATTCCGGAAGCGGCCAACCGTGAAATCTCGGCAACCGTTGTTCTGAAGAGACTATTGGAAGGATTGAAATAACAGAAATGTCATAAAGGCAATCTTTCAATACAGCTATTAAAGAGGATACTCCTCGACAAGAAAAGATAGTATCAAAACGCAAATTATCGCAGATTATTTCAATTATATTGATAGGTTAATCAACAACTCATTAAATTATTTCTGCGATAATTTGCGTTAATCTGCGTTTTATCATTCATTATGACACTCTCTTCTTGCATCACTTTTCTATTTCCTTACCAGCTTCCTGCCAGGAATTAAATCCTTTATCAAGCTCAAAGACTTTATATCCTTTCTTACTCAAAATAGCCGCTGCCTTCTTACTGCGCTTTCCACTACGGCAGTATACAGCCACCGGTCTGTCTTTCTGCAACAAAGAATCAGCCATCGAAGAAAAGGAGTCATCCATCACATTAATATTAATCGTTTTTGCGATATGTCCTTCCGAGTATTCGGCCAATGTACGGACATCCAGACGTTGCATACCCTCATCTTGAATGAGCGCATCGAAATCTTCCACATTCATTGACTCAAAATCTCCTTTCTGCTGACAAGAGAAAAGAGAAGAAAGAAAGAAAAGCATTCCTACGACCAATTGATTCATTTTAAGCATATCATTCTATATTATTCAGTCTTACCCGGAGTATACTCAAATTCGTAATCCTCTATCACATCGGCTTCCTTGCCGTATGTATAATACCTGAATTTAATCTTAATCCCATCGGCAGGATGTTCCGATTCCGCATATTGCTTTAAAGGGACAGAAATATAAGCACGCCGGTTATAGTATTCTTCATCACTATCCGCATCATGATATAACAACATATCCACAGATCTTGTTGTTTCCAGTTCTGACTTATCCTCAATTATGCCAAAAGTATGTCCTTTCCCGGTACTGACTTTCAAGTTAAGAATCATATTCAAATAATCCCGTCCAAGCCAAATACTGACAACCTCTACCGGATCTTTGCCTTCCTTATCCTTAAAGGCCGGATCGTCCTTCGGTTTAGGAATCGGTGTGAGGAGCGACTGCAAAGAATAAATTTTAGCCCCTTCCTCCATCGTTTCATAGTTACTCATTACACGTCTGGAGGTATTCGGAGAAATCGTAGACCCCGTAAGATCTTGCGAAACAGGTAATATGTCCCCCTTATCGGGAATAAGTGTCCGTATCCTGCCATCATCACCCGCTTCTATCGTAACAAATTCCATTTTTACCGATGGATAATAATAGTCATCATCACCACAGGCAGCCATCAGGAGGAGTAATCCCCACAACCAGATCATATATAACTTTCCTATTTTCATCGGCAGGCAGCTAAATAATTAACTAACGGATTGGAATACATCAACAACAACTTCTCACGCAAGAAGTCTTCATCTTTATTCGGAATGTTTATCTTAGCCAGTTGTTGGTCAATATAGTTTATGAACCGCAGCTTCTCCTCTTCCGTATAGTTGGCAGCAAACGTTGTGGAACCATTCAACCAGTCGTAAGCGACATAATTTCCGGAATAAATCCGATAGTTACTATGAATACGCCGGTCAATACTAGCGGAAATACGGGCAAACAGTTCCGGTTTCGGCAAAGAACGGTCCATGCGCAACAACTCGTCGTTCAGACAAGGAGCAACTTGAAAATGCACTCTTCCCTTGTATCCGAAAAGACCGGTTTTCATATTGATTAAATCGTCCTGCGTTGTTTTTTTATACCCTTCCACATCTCTCTTCAATTGGAATTCCTGCGCTTTCAGAAAATCACAGGGATCATATTCGTAGGATATAGCAAGAGGAGCAATATTCATTTCCAGCAGACGGTCTACCACATCACCTTCACCACCCATCGCCAGCATTTTCAAGACGCTGTCCTGTGTGCGGTCGTTGGAATCTTTTGCACGTCCTTCACGTTGGGCAATCCATATTGATTGTTTCTTCTGCGAAATAGTATGATGCATATAGCGCGACATTCGCGCCGACGATTCCAACATCTGCCTCATAGTCAGTGCACGCTGAACGATAAATGATTTATTGACACGCACCAATTTCTTAATCCACGGGTAAATCAGCAGATTATCGCCGATGGCAATCTCTACGGTATCCATCCCTTCATCAATCAGCAAGATGGAAAGAAAACCCGAATCAAGGATAATATCCCTATGGTTCGACATATAAGTATAGGCTATATTATGATCCGGTATACGCGAATGGTCTAATGTCAAAGAATCTGTATGTTCCTGCGCAATCTTCCACAAAATGCCATAACAGAACGCTTCCTGAAATTCACGTTTTGTCTTACAAGCACGCATCTTCTGTGCCAGCAGTTCGAATGGAACGTTAGGTATAACTCCGGCAACAACCTTTTGAAAAGCCGGATCAGCAATCAATTCTTCAAAGATCTGAGGAAGTTCCTCATCATTGTAAGAACGAATCTCATTAAACTCTGTCAGGTCCATAACGTGATTAAAATTTATTTTCGATAATATCAGTCATCACATCCTTTATATCCAGTCCGGCTGCACGCACCTGCTGGGGAATAAAGCTTGTAGCAGTCATTCCCGGAGTCGTATTCACTTCGAGAAGATTCAGTTTCTCACCGGCAGTCACAATATAATCCACACGGATAATACCGGAACAGCCCAATATATCATAGATAGCCGAAGTCAGTTTCTGCACGCGTCCGGTCAGTTCCGGGGAGATACGCGCAGGAGTGATTTCATCTACCTGACCGTTATATTTAGCATCGTAATCGAAAAATTCATTGTGGGTAACTACTTCCGTAGGTGGGAAGACGACCGATTTTTCCTTCGTCTTGTAGCAGCCGCAAGTCAGCTCCGTACCTTCCATAAATGCCTCAACGATCACTTCTTCCGCTTCTCCGAAAGCTTTGACAATGGCAGGCTGGATTTGTTCTTTTGTCTTCACTTTTGTAACGCCAAAGCTCGAACCTCCCAGACTGGGCTTGATAAAACAAGGCAGACCGATCTTCTCTATTACATCTTCGTCGGAAACCGACTGTCCTTGACGCAGCAACAACGATTCGGCAATACGTACGCCAAAAGCCTTCAAATACTGATTGCAGGCAAATTTATCGTATGTAATAGCAGCCGCCAATACTCCACAACAGGAATACGGAATGCGCAGCATATCAAAATATCCCTGCAGACGACCATCCTCACCCGGTGTGCCATGAATCGTAATATAAGCAAAATCGAACACCACCTTTTCCGTTCCGTTCGTAAAACTAAAATCATTTCTGTCCACCGGAACCTTGTTGCCGTCCGGTAATTGTACTTCCCAGCAGCGGCCTTCCATCTCTACAATGTACAAATTATACTTCTCCTTATCTATAAAGGAATAAATACCCTGTGCGCTACGCAGGGAAACTACGATTTCAGAGGTATCACCTCCTGCTACGATAGCAATGTTGCGTTTCATTCTAATTCTCTATTACTTATATAGCCTCTCCACTTCTCGATAAGCCGGGTCATGTCATCCGGAAGTTCGGAAGTAAAATGCATCTCTTCACCAGTGACGGGATGCACAAACCCCAACGTCATAGCATGCAAAGCCTGTCGGGGACAAGTGTCAAAGCAATTATTTACAAATTGTTTGTATTTACTAAAATGAGTACCTTTCAATATCTCGTGCCCCCCATAGCGCTCGTCATTGAACAGCACATGTCCGATATGTTTCATGTGGACACGGATCTGATGAGTACGTCCCGTCTCCAGGATACATTCCACAAGCGTGACGTATCCCAAGCGTTCCAACACACGATAATGAGTCACAGCGTGTTTGCCAACTGTCGGGTCGGACATCACAGCCATCTGCATTCGGTCTTTCGGGTTACGGGCTATATTCCCGATGATTGTTCCCTCATCCTGCTCCACAATCCCCCATACCAGGGCGCGATATTTACGTTTGGTAGTTTTATTAAAGAATTGGTTTCCCAGATTTGTTTTGGCGTCTGGTGTCTTGGCAATCACCAACAACCCCGAAGTATCTTTGTCGATCCGATGAACAAGTCCCACGTGCGGATCATTCGCATCATAATCGGGATTATCTTTCATATGCCAGGCAAGCGCATTGACCAAAGTGCCATGATAATTTCCATGTCCCGGATGTACTACCAATCCGGCAGGCTTATTCACCACCATCAAATAGGGATCTTCATAAACGATAGTAAGGGGAATATCTTCCGGGATAATTTCATTTTCGTAACGCGGACGGTCCATCATCACCGTGATAACATCCAGCGGCTTTACTTTATAGCTACTTTTCACCGGCTTGCCGTTGGCCATAACGAATCCTCCTTCGGCAGCCTTCTGAATACGGTTGCGCGAAGCATTGACAATACGTTCGAACA
>OHDF01001114.1_pt1 | contig 10609 bp, 17 predicted proteins | sample 1566911 | NCBI WGS metagenome assembly OHDF01 (sample SAMEA3879504, study PRJEB24766) | human gut metagenome | biome: human-associated habitat; feature: feces | place: USA | collected 1985/1987
AGGGGATAGTTGTAACTCCGCTATCTTTTCCTCCAATGTCTTTATTTGCTGTTTTAGGGCACCGATTTGCTCTATCAATTCTTTGTTTTCAGCCTTTTCTTCTTTGTACATTGTATATAATAAAGATTCTTCTGTTGGCAGTGGAAGTGGTCTGAAACATGCTCGCCCGTGGGCGATGTGGATTCGGATTTCAGCATGAACCCTCGGCCAGTTAGGAGCCAGTTTATATCCAAATTAGGATAAATATCCGCAGTAATAGATAGCCATTTACTCTGTATGTCTGTATTATTTTTGATGGCACGCCTAATCATACCATCACTTGCGCCAATAGATTGCTCAAAAGACCTTACGCTAAGTCCTTGATTCTTTATAAATTGCTCTAATCTGCGTATCATAATAATAACTTTTTCGTGAAAATATTCACGATTTATTTTGTAATTGTGATAATTATCCGTAATATTGCACCGTGTTACACGATAACACGGCCATAAAAGTAGACAATTTTCAAACAATTTCACAATATGAGTACAGAAAAACAGAAAAAACAATTCACAGAGGCCGAGGACCTGACAGTGACGGTTGAGCCAAGCAAAGAGTATGAATTTCTGACAACAACACATCTATTGTAAACAAACTAATTAAATACAAATCATGAAAAGAAAAATTGAACTGGCAGACGGTATAGCTCGTAAGGAGATTTGCAGGGTATTGGGGATCACCGGTCCCGCACTTTCAATGGCACTCAGTTTCAAACGTAACAGCCCATCGGCCCAAAAAGCACGGACGATGGCTTTGGAACGGGGGGGAATCCTAATGGAGGAGAAACCGATGTCTCGTACCGTCCGTATCCTGAATGCGAAGGGAGAGACAGAACGGACGATTGAGGGATAAATATAATCTAACTTTCTAAAACATATGGGAATGAAAAATCAAACATCCGCTATTATCCTTTCGTAAGGACTGAAGGACTGCTTCTGCAATATTACTAAGCTCCATAAATATATTTTTTAACTTGACCTACAAAGGTAGGTTGTTTGACCGAAACCGAGACTATTCCCGCCAAGAAAGTTAACGACTTGCAGGTGTCGGAGCGAGACCGGCGGCGGGAACGAAATAAAAGAATAAGAATATGAAAGTGAAGGTGATTTTATATGGTTGGTGCATCAGTTGGTTCTTTCTGTTTGTCGGAGCCGGAGCGATGGACAACGGGAAACCGGCAGAGGGAAGCCTGCTCTGTTCAGTCTGGTTTTTGTTCAGTTTTCTTTTGATGGTGAACGAGAAAGAATGCAGCAAGGAGGCCGACCGGTTTGAGTCATGGTTTACACGTTTGCTTGGTGGCAGCGATAAAGGATAAACAATCGGTTTAGGTTTCAATTAAGATTGGTTTAGCATGAGCGGTACGCGGCCCGCGAAACGAGGGTGGTATCCCGGATAGTTCAGTCAGGTAGAACAATCGAAACTGGTAATTCAGGCGATATGGTCAGCGGTTCGAATCCGCTTCCGGGAACATTTTGATAATGAATAAAACAAAAAACGATATGCCTCACGAATGGAATAACATGATAGTGGTGACGAAGGAAGAACTGATACCGGACTTCTTCCCTTCGTGGGAAGCGTTGAAAAAGAAACTGGCGCGAGACAAAAAGAAAACATACGGCATTCATCGTGCCCGTGAAGGGAAAGGGCAAGGCAACAAAGTTCTGATTGCCTATGATACCTTGCCCAAAGACTGGCGTAAACAGTTGGGGGATCCTCGAAAGAAGGATTGTTCCCTGGAACGTTTCTTTTGGGAGGATCTGGAAGCCGTTTCCTATTTCCGTGATGTATGTCCGGGTAAATATGGTACAATTGATCCGGAACGGCAAAAGGAATACGTCCTTGATGCCAGTGTACTGAAAGCAGCCATCCGATGGCGTTCTGAACATTATGAAGAATGTGTCAAGCATAACCAGCCGGTGAAGAATACTTATAAGGTACTTTCCACGGTTATCAACAATTTCAATGCTTGGCGCGGTATCAATAAACTGCCGCAATTCAAGCTACCGACCAACCCCATTTCATTAAAGAGGAAAATCGAACGTTTCGAGGCGGAAGGCTATTCTTCCCTGTTGAAAGGCTACGACAACAACAATCGAGGCAAGGCCGTGGAACGTACACTCGACTTGCTGGACAGCATGTTTGCCCACCAGACATTCAAGCCTTCACCTGCCGAAGTCCACCGTCAACTGTCCGCATTCCTATCCGGTTATGTGGAAATCATCAGCAACGAGACGGGAGAAGTGTTTGATCCGAAGTCGTTCAACAAGGTAAGCCAGCGTACTGTCACCATGTTCTTGAATTCATGGGGCAGCTCAGTGGCCACATCCCGCAAGCGTACTGGAAACCGTCAGATCCGCCTGGGACAGTATGTACCATTTGAACAGCTGGAGCATCCGAGATTTGCAGGATCGATCATTTCAGTGGATGACCGCCAACCTCCTTTCGAGTATAAAAAAGGAACTCGCATGTGGTTTTATCTGGGAATCGACTTGGGAAGCGAAGCAATTACGACATGGGTATACGGCACATCAAAAGAGGGTATTATTCTTGACTTTTACCGCCAGATGGTGCGCAATTATGCAGAATGGGGATTGCCACTACCAGACGAGATAGAGTGCGAAAGCAACCTGAATGCGGCTTATCGGGAAGGTTTCCTAAAATCCGGCAACATGTTCCAGAATGTTCGTATCGAGGCAAACAGCGCACGAAGTAAACGATGCGAAGGTTACTGGAGGCCGCTTCGTTACCAGGTGGAAAAGAAGCATACGGGATGGATCGCCCGTCCTTTCGCTCGGAACGAGTCCAACCAGGTAGGAACAAAGGAAAAAGAGATAGTGCCGTATGACAAACTGGTAGAACAAAGCCTTCGTGACATTGAAGACTGGAACAATATGGAATGCAGTATTTATGAAGGTAAAACCCGTTGGGAAATACTTTTTGAGAAGCAAAATCCGAAAAACAACCGTCCGATCCCGTATCGTTCCATCCTCTTGACATTGGGATATAGGACGAAAAGCAGCGTCAGCATGTCGGGGCAAGTCCGATTTAGAAGTTCCATCTTCCTGTTGGCCGATGGCGGGGAATTGGCTACCGGAGACAAGTTGATCGGATATATGCAGGTTCTGGCCGGTAAAAACGTTGACATCTACTGGCTGGACGGTAACAACGGCGAATGCCTGGCCGCCATAGTCTGTCTGCGTGACACGACACGAGTGGTCTGTGAATTAGTAGAACAGCCCCGGACAGCCCGTGCCAAGATCGAAGAAACGGAGGAACAGGCCAGAAATCGTGAATTGTTTGCCCGGTACCGCAATACGCTGGAGGGGTACAGCAAACGGCGTTACCACAGCATCGAAAAAGTGACCGTCATCGATCATCGAGAAACGACCTTGAACCGAAAGTTCCGGATGCCCGGTCTCACACGATATGAAGCGGTAGAAGAACCCGAAGAAATCGAAATACTGAAAATAGACAATAGAAATCAGGAAATGGAAATCGAACAGGATTCGAACAGTGTTCGAAAATCGTTTGCCCCAAGTTTAAAAGATAGATTTTGACAACGTTAAAAATAGCACGATATGATTGAGTTAACAGAAGAATATAAGGTAAAAGTCCTTTCCGCCCTTGCGGATGCCCGCGAACGCTATGACGGTAGCGATTCGAATTTCGCAAAAAAATACGGGATCAACAAAAGCGTATATAGCGGTTTGAAGAAAGGCGATATCGACAGGAAGATATCTCCGGGTAAATGGTTGGAGTTAGGAAGGCAGCTTGGCGTTTCCCTAAACGAACGCAATTGGAACATGGCCCGTACCGACGTTTTCAACATGATCGAGGAAGATGTCCTGTTCTGCAAGGAATTCAGTAAATCGATGATGTTTGTGGATGAATGCGCAATCGGTAAAACCTATTCCGCCCGCTATCTTTCACGGACCTTGAAGAATTGCTTCTATATCGATGCGACGCAATGCCGGCAGGAACGTTCTATGATCCGCGCCATCGCAAAAGCCGTGGGTGGGGAACTGGACGGGACATTGGAAGAGATCAAGGAATCCGCCAAATACATACTGAACATCCTGCCCCATCCGATCGTAATCATAGACGAAGCCGGCGCATTGTCCTATTCATCCCTTTTGTTGCTGCATGAATTCTGGAACGGGACACAAGACTGTTGCGGATGGTATCTGATGGGTTCTGACGGACTACGGACCAAATTGCAGAAAGGGAAAGGGACATCAAAGAAGCAGTCCTACAAGGAACTCTTCTCCCGCTTCTCTTCGAAATACAACCACATCGTTCCCGATGCACCGGATGATCGTGCGGTGTTCTTCCGGACGCTGATAGAAACGGTATTATCCGTCAACATCAAAGACAAACGCAAAATCAACAAAATCGTGAACATGTGTCTGGCGACTGACAGCCAGGAAGCAGAAACCGGCCTCCGTCGTGCAGAAACATTGCTCATCTTAAATGAGGAATAGTATCATCATGAGAAGATTATCAGTAAGTAACCTGAATGCCCAACGGTTTAAATTCATGCCGTTCTTGGGAGAATGGAAAAGGATATTGGGAGACCAGGAACGGAAGGGTTGTTGGCTCATATATGGCAAGGAAAAAAATGGTAAATCCACATTTGCCCTTAATCTTGCCAATGACCTTTCCAAGATTGAACCGGTGTTATATATATCTGCGGAGGAAGGCACCGGATCCTCATATACGAAGGCAGTCAATCGTGTCGGAATTCAGGACACCAATCGGAATTTTCATTCATGGCCATTCGTCTCTATCGATGATTTGCGTGAGGAGATAAAAAACAACCGGAAATGTGAGAAAATCATCTTTATAGATAATCTGACAGTCTATACGGACTTAAAGAAGGATGACATCATCACGCTCCTGCAAGATTTTCCGAAGGTCCTTTTTGTTTTCCTTGCTCATGAGGATGAACGGGGAGAGCCACTGGGAGCACCGGCCACGATAGCCAAACAAATGGCTTATGCCTATTTTCACGTAAAGGGAAAAGCAGCCTATGCCACTGTCCGCGGAGGTAAGAATGAACGTATCGATATTGATGAAGAGACGGCATCCCTCATTCACGGAGACAAGACGGATTTTTCCAGACAAACATTACAAAATTCAGAGATATGACAACTCAAAAACGTACCTACAAGAAACGTAACACCGGCCTGTTCTACGGTTATCTGAGACGTATACCGGGCTATGATCCCTCAGAAGTGGAGACGATCAAGGGTGGTGTGATAGAGAGCTTCCTGATTGGCAAATACGGAGCGGATCATGGACGAAGGATCAGCCTGTCGGAACTTTCCGACAAGGAATATGACGAACTGGTCATCGATTTAAAAAGGCAGGTTAACATCGCGACAGACATGAACAGTCTGAAGGCTGAACTTAACGAGAAAGCTATCCGTAAAGGCTGGTATCATCGTATTTTCAAGCAACTTGCCCGAATTGGCATCAATACAATTGATGGATATGAAGAAGCCAATCGCCATATCCGGAGTCTTCCTATCAGTCGCGGACGAATTCTGCCGGCCATTCCTATCTGTGAACTTCCGGATTTGTTCAAGGCCGTCTGTTCGTATTGCGACAACCGGTTAAAGCAGCAACGAAAAGAACTGGCTACAGCCTCAAAGAATTAGTGTTATGCCAAGAGTAAAACAAGATCCGGCAAAAACTCTTTCCCGCGAAGAACAGAAGCTGTTGGAAACTTTGGAAAGGGAATACGATAAAGAACTGGACCACCTTTTTGATCATCCAGACGACCGAAAGGCTCTCGAACGAATCGGATGGATAGAAAAAAAGATTCTCGACATCAAAGGTGAAAAGCCTCTGGAAGTAAATGACGATTTTAGATAATAATTGAATATCAACATATTAAAATACAAAATTATGAACTTGGATAATTTAACAAAAGAACAGAAAGCCGAATTACGTCGGCAGTTGGAAGCAGAAGACAAGGCTGAAAGAGCCCGTGTACAGCAAGAACGTGAAAATTATAAAGCGATCGTGGATTCATGGGTTGAAGAGACAATGAAAAAATTGCAGAATGTTTCTTCTATTCTAATGGATACAAAATCTGATATTTTTTCAAGCAGTTCAACCATCATTCAAATGAAAAACGAACTGTTCAATGTAAAAAGTGATCGTAAAAGCGATACGCTCTCAACATCTGATGGCAGCAAAACTATCCGTATAGGAAACCGGATCAATGAAGGATGGGACGATACTGTAAATGTTGGAGTAGACAAAGTAAAGGCTTATTTGCGAACTCTTGCAAAAGATGAAAATAGTGCTTCATTGGTCGATACGGTTATGGGCCTTCTTGCCAAGGACCGAAAAGGTAATTTAAAAGCTCAGAAGGTGTTGGAACTTGAAAAACTCGCGATAAAATCAGGAGATGAAGATTTCATGGACGGAATTAAAATCATAAAGGAAGCTTACCGTCCTGTTCCGACCTGCCAGTTTATTGAAGCGACTTTTCGGGATGAGAACGGAAAAGAACATAACATTCCTTTGTCCATGAGTGCAATTGATTAATGTCCGTAAAAGTCAAATCAACCACTCTGACTCCTGGCCGCTGGATATATGTTTGCCCTTGCGGGTTTCGATATACAGTGTGCCGGGTGGATAAAAAAGATAACAGATGGATGATATATTGCTTTAAATGTAAGCAGTCAAATGGTAAATATTATAAAGTCATGGATGAACGATTGGAATTTGAAGATAACTTCAACAACAAACTGAACTGCCAGTGCTTCACAACGATCCGGATCCACCAGCCGGTGAGGAATGCCATTGGCGCAGTGAAGCAGGTCTATCTGAAAGGTGTGTGGAAAGGCAACGCCCGGATCATACACGCCACCACAATCACGATGGATCGCATCAATCTCCCGATGGCGAAGCTCGACACCGGCCTGTCGCTCGAAGAATGCCAGCGGCTGATCAAGTCGCTTTACAAGAACCGACCTGGCATCAACTGGAAAACGCAACCACTGGACTATATGGTACTGGAGTATGTAAAGGAATCGAAAGAACCGAGTTTATTTTAAAAGAGAAAGGAGAATAGAATGAGTGAATTAAAATATACATTGGATATCGAACCGGATAAGTACGGTACAAATCCTGAAAAAAAGTACATACGCAATGTCCCTTGTCCTCGTTGTAACGGTCAAGGAGGTTCTTTAGTTGAAACAGGACACAATGAATCAAGATGGATTCCTTGCGAATTCTGTGACGCCACCAAAAAAGTGAAAGCGACCATTTCAATAGAGTGGAATCCGGATTATGATTCATAAAAGGGACTCATATAAGAATTAAATGCTAACATGATAAAGAAATACGAAATTACATGGCTTGACGAGAACGGTTATATTTATGTTCTCAATCATATCACGACAGACAAGCCAAGTAATGCGCTTTTCAATGAGATTTGCAAGCTGCTTGTATTATATCCGACCATCTTCCAAAGATTTGAGGGGATGCCGGACAATATCCACAAATGGATAAAGAAAGGCAATACATTGCGGGAGCATTATTTTGCTAACATTGGCGAGCAAAGCGTTTCTTGTATGGCAGAATCATAAGAGATAAGGATAAATGATAAAGTATAACTTCTAAATATAACTGAATCAAATGGGAAAAGTACACGCCTCTCTATTCTCCGGTTTCGGAGCTGCCGATCTTGCCGCTGAGTGGATGGGTTGGGATAATGCCTTCTGGTGTGAGATAGATGACTTCCCTCGGACTGTACTAAGTTACTGGTTCCCGAAATCAAAAGGATATGGAAACATTAAAGAAACAGACTTCAAATTTTGGCGGGGAAAGATCGATGTTCTCACCGGAGGGTTCCCCTGTCAGCCCTTCAGTGTTGCTGGACAGCGAAAAGGACAGGAGGACGACCGCTACCTCTGGCCGGAAATGCTTCGCGCAATACGAGAGATACGACCCACTTGGGTTATTGGTGAAAACGTTGGTGGAATCATCAGTATGGTACAACCCGGCAGTGAAGTTACAGTGGAAAGTCAAGCCTCTTTATTTGAAGCGTCTGACAAAGAAACGTTACTCGAACAAGAATACGTCGTTGAAACCGTCTGCCGTGATCTTGAGCAAGAAGGATATTCCATCCAGCCGATTGTTATTCCGGCTTGTGCCGTCGAAGCGCCGCATCGTCGGGGCCGAATCTTCTTTATTGCCTACTGTGCAGACGCAGGGACTGAAAGTCTGCAACGAAAAGGGGAAGACGGAGTTTATCGATCTGAAATTGCTTCCGACTCCAAATGCGCGGGAAGCGGACAAGTACAGCAAGAAATACAATCCAAAAAGTCAAATGGGAACAGCATTGACAGCATTGGCAATGAACGGAATGCTTCCTACACCCACAGCGAACAGCTGGAAGACTCCATGCGAACATGGAACGGGTTCACCGAACCTGCAAACCTATATTGCGAGAGAACTTGGTCCAACTTCCCGACTCAATCCCCTGTTTGTCGAGGAAATGATGGGCTTCCCTTTGATGTGGTGCGCCTTACCATTTCTCTCACAGCGTGGCGTACCGGATCAATCAAAGGCTACGGAAACGCTATAGTCCCACAGGTGATATATGAGATATTTAAAGCAATAGAAACAATTCAAGAATAAAAAGAAGTGAAGATGAAAAAGTTGATAGGCAAAACGTATTCTACAAAGTATTACCGCCTTATAAGAATTGGTATAGTATTATGACTGATGATGGTCTTAATCGTAACAACATCATAATTGTTGGCAAAAAGCAGTTACTCAAAATTGCTTTAGCATTGATTGTGATGTCTTTATTCAATAAAAGGACTACCATAAATAAATACACAACTAAAACTATAAAAAATATGAAACTAAGGCAAGCTAGAAAAATAATGAAAAACGTCTGCATGCATCCTGCTATGCACTGGGTGTATGGATCTGGAAGGGTAGACAAAGCAAACGTGATTTGCATACATCACTACGCTAGGGTTAATCCGGTAATAAAGAAGTGGAATATTTTTACCGAAAAAGATCCACTCTCGGCTATCAGAGTCCTCGATGAAATTATCAAATTAAATAGATGAAAGTTAAAAAGTTACTGATAGGACGACTATATAAATGTACCTATCCTAACAGGGAAGGTGAATATGTATATGTCGGTGAGCATCTGATTGGGTATTGTTTCAATGGATGTGGAGGAAATCGAAACATAGCCATGAGTGAAAGAATGGTTGAAAAGTACATCCATGAGACGGATTAGGCTCATTTCACGAAAAAGTTTGGCAATTAAATGTGGCTTAGTCATAAGTATACTGATAGGAATATGGATCGCAAAACGGATTACGCATAAAACATGATTACAGAATAATGAACTCGAATAGTATTACCATCTTTTGTTTGTGCAATAAGGATTTTGGGATTAATCCATGACCACTCAATAGCGGTAATATTATTATGTCCTCCCACTATTCCATATAACCTTCCAGGTTTGATTATATCATGATACATTTTCAGTTTCGGATCTTTAAACAGCAGTAGCCATCTTACAAAGAATACTGAAGCTATAGAAAGTACAACAATTAAAGGAAACGCCCATAATGGAACAACGACTTTATGTAGAAGTATTTCCATTATCGACTCCTTAAAAACAAAAGAAAGTACGGATATAACAAGAGTGAATAAGCCCGCTATAACCTTGTTTTTGATAGAAATGTCTGTAACCATAAGTGAATTTTGAACAAAGGTAAGCAATCCCATCAAGGTATCCAAGCCTTACGACTGGTGTAAGTTCTAAGGCGGGAACAAATTAAATAAATCGAGTGATGGAATATTAGATAACGAAAGTAGTAAACATTATTAGTTGAATAGAACGGCAACTCCGCCCGGATGCCACCGGGCAGAGTCTGTAAACTCTCGACAGCGAGTTATCGCTATCTCTGATAAAAACACTACAAAAGTAGTGCTATTCTATGAAAGAAACAAAATTACCATTATGGAAGCACTTCAAATTAGCCTTTCAAGTTGTAACGCTGCACGTTTGCAAAGCGAGTATTTCAGGAATCTGCCATCATGTGATTTTTTGGAATTCGCGACTCTTTTCGCCCAAATACACAAGCGAGGCAGCATGTTCCATCTTTACAGGAACCTTCTCACGCATTTTCAAAATTATCAACACGTCATTGGCCGCACTTTTACAACAAGTCAGATTGGCCGTGAAGAACTGGATGATTTCATCCAATATTTGCACATCGACAAAGGGCTGAAACTTTCCACAATCAAAAGCATGATAACCAGATTTAAATATCTTTTAAAAAAGGCATATTTAAAAGGCTGGGCCGTTGATGACTCTTACTCCGAGGTAAAAGTCCGGGAAAACGAATCCACATTCGTATACCTTACTGAAAAGGAAATTGCCCGCATCTATTACTATACAGAACTATTGCCCTGGGAAGAAGAGATTCGGGATATCTTCATCGTAGGATGCATGACCGGCCAAAGATATTCCGACTATTCCCGTTTGTCTTCGGACAACATCAAGGGGGATCATATCCAC
>OHDF01001147.1_pt1 | contig 10342 bp, 10 predicted proteins | sample 1566911 | NCBI WGS metagenome assembly OHDF01 (sample SAMEA3879504, study PRJEB24766) | human gut metagenome | biome: human-associated habitat; feature: feces | place: USA | collected 1985/1987
AAAAGTATAAAATAAGTTCTTTCAAGATAAATGCCGAACCTTGCTAACAAGATCCGGCATATCGTACGTTCTTTATCTCGCAAAACCTCAACGACCTACAAATGCAACTGCAAGCCGATAGAAACCGGATGCACCTTCGGACCTTTCCCATTTTCAAAGAGGTCGATCGGTGAGTACTTAGCGTAAAGACCGATCCAATCCCAACCGGCTTGAAATAAGAAATCCATAGTTACCGGACGGATATTCATACCGGAATCCATTTTCTCCTTATGCTTCTTACCGGAAGCGTCATTATATACGATCTTCGAGGAAGAACAAGTCTTGATCACACCGACTACACCCGCAGACAAGAAGAATTCACTCGAACGCTTTTTAGGTTGCCATTCCAATAACAACGGAATGGTCAGACTCGTGATATTCAGCTTACTCGCTTTCAACGTAACACTCTCAGGAGCCGGACGTAAAGCCGTAACACCGTCTATCTCCTTGAAATACTCATTCGTATCTATCCGGTAACGGCTCCAACACATACCGGCACCGATCACCACTGCCCAACGATACCGAGAGAACGGGAACGCTTTTTCCAATACATTCAAATTATATTCCAATGAGTTTCCACTACGAAGGGAGACTCCGTCTACATCATTTACATGTAAACTCCCATCCGCAAAGTTCGCGAAGCCCATTCCAAAACCGGCCCAATGCGGATTGAAGTCTTTATCCCAAGTAGGCACAGGGATATTGATAGACTTCACGTGTTTACGGCGTTCATAGCTTTGTCCGTCCCGGTAATGCCCTTCGAAGATCAACTCGTCGTCCACGGAATCACCATCCTCGTCTACCTCATACACCCTGACTTTCATGCGATCGCCATTATCTTTCACCTCGATACGTTTTCTCTCAAGGGTGATAATCGTATCCCCAGCCAAAGGCTCAACCTCAGCGGCCATCAACCCGATTACCGGGAAGCAAGCCATTAAGACTAAAAGTATTCTTTTCATCTTCCTATCTGTTTTGTTTGTTTATAAATCTTTCTTCGTAAATAATAGCGTGATTAAATCATCACTATCCAAATCTCCCTCGATGTACACCAAGGTTATTACCCCTTTCTTGCTGACCTTAAAAAGGACAAAACGGTTGATATCTGCTTCTACGCCCTTCAACTGGTAATAAGCGGAGACTACCCCTCCATCGTCCGTCACCTCTTTGATCTTCCGGGCCCCTTTCTGGTCCGCTTCCAGACATTGGCGGGTAAACCGCAGGGCTTCCGGATCATCTTTGATCGTAATACTCTTATAACGAGTCATGCCATACGTTTCCAACATCTCGTTAGACAACTCCACCATCGTGACATTACGTTTTTTGCCATATCGTTGAAAGACTTCCTGAATCTTCAAGTCTTTCTGTGTCTCGGCAGCCGAGACACCACAAGGCATTAAGCAAAATACCGCCACCAGCAACCATAACATGTATTTGAACCGTCTCATATTTACAGTATTTTTATTCATTATCATCAAATAAAGAACGAAGCTCGTTCAATTGGTTATCAATAATCATACGGTCGGCCTCATCACGATCCGCTTCCGGAAAGTACTCATCCGCAGGTGTGGCCACCTCCTGCAAAGCTTCCAGCGCCATGGAGCGAACTTTATGAATATCCGTATAACAACGACCGTTTATAACGACATAATTATCCGAGCAGAAACAAGGATCTACCGGATTCAACAGATGGTTAAGCCCCAAAAGCAGCAAGAAACTGGCGGCGATACCGGATACCAAATACAACACGGATCGTAAAGTAAATGTCTTCTTTTCCTCCACCTTTTCCGCATCCAGCATAAAAAGGATATCCTCATCAATCGGAATCAATGCCTCATCCGGCTGTCGTTCCTTCCGGCTCTCTTCCTCCAAATAGGCAAACATAGGCGTATAGACCGCCAACCTGTCCGGAACATTCCCGGAAGTAAAGAAGGCTCGAAGTTCCCGCTCTTCTTCCGAAGAGGTTTCTCCTTCAAAATATCGGTTTAATAACTCGTCTATGTCCATTTCTCTTGTTTATTTAATTGTAAAAACTGTTCCCGTATCTTTTTCCGAGCCCTTGAGAGATTCACCCGGACATTCTCGACCGGTGTAGCCGTGATCTCCGCAATCTCGGCTAACTCATAGCCCTCTACATCCTTCATCCGGATAATGGTTTGCTGCAAAGCGGGCAACTGGGCGATCAAGTGCCGTATGCATTCGGCGGCATCCCTTTGCTCCAGTTGTTCGTCAGGGCTTACCGCATCCGATACCAACGTAACGCTCTCCAACTCCGATCCCTGCGGCTTTCGCAACTTTATCTTATCCAATGAGAGATTTCTCGTAACCTGCATAGCCAGCGCCTCCACGCTATGGTAGGCATCCAGTTTTTTCCGGATATACCAAAGCTTTATGAATGCCTCTTGCACCACATCCTCAGCTTCGGCTGTGTCCTCAACCAGTCTCTGGGAGAAATTCAACATCTTCTGCCGGAGAGGTAGTACGGTTATTTTAAACGTCTCAAGTTCCATTTCTATAATCAAGACGACAAAGGAAGAAAAACATATCATGGAAAATTAACTTATTTGGAAAAAACTTTGCCTGTCACCCGCTTGTTTGTAATAGAAAACTTAAACGTTATGAAACTAAAAGCATCATTTACAGCTATTTTATTCATGAGCTGCTGCTTATTCCTCACCGTAGGTTGCCAACAAAAGAAACAAGGCTCCGATGACAAATCGGTCCCTCAAGCGATTCAAAAGGTTATCCAGATGAAATATCCGGGGGCGACCATTACCGATTACGATAAAGATGCCGCAGGTGTAGAAGTCGACATCAAGGATAAAGGCGTTAAGAAAGAGGTTCTGCTCGGCAAAAATAACGAGTGGCTAAGCACGAAATTCGATATCCATGCCGAAGATGTTCCCGTAGACATCATGGATAACCTAACAAATTCGGCTTATCATGAATATAAGATAGATGAGGTGACACAAATAGACAAGCCTTCGGGAACATTTTACGTATTCAAACTAGAGCATGAGAACAATGAGGTTCGCCTCACGTTTAACTCAAAGGCCCAATTATTGAAGTAGAACGATACTGAATCTTTTCTTATTCCAGATTTTTATCAGAATATTTCAGTAGCTTTGTGTGATTAACAAGCTAGCCTATGAAAATTCTGGTAGTCGAAGATGAAAACGCACTGAGAGAAGTTATCGTTCGTTCTCTTGAGAAAGAACGATATGTGGTAGAGAGCGCTTCCTCTTTCCGGGAAGCTTCTCTTAAAATAAATGATTATGATTACGATTGTATCGTATTGGACATCATGCTTCCGGGAGGTAGCGGCCTTACCCTTTTGAAGGAATTAAGGGCCTTACGCAAGAAAGACAGTATCATCATTATCTCCGCGAAAGACTCTATCGAGGATAAAGTTACAGGATTAGATCTTGGGGCCGATGATTATCTGACCAAGCCTTTCCATCTGGCGGAATTGAACGCCCGCATCAAGAGCGTTATCCGCCGCAAGCAACAAGATGGGGAATTGCAACTGTCTTTAGCGAACCTAACGATATATCCCGATAAACATTCCGTCTATATAAACGGGAAAGAGATCGTATTGAACCGTAAGGAGTTCGATCTGCTCTACTATTTCATATCCAACCCCAACCGTTTGATCAGCAAAGCTACTTTAGCCGAGTCCGTCTGGGGAGATTATATAGACCAAGCCGATAATTTCGACTTCATCTATAGCCAAGTAAAAAACTTGCGAAAGAAATTAAAAGCCGCCGGAGCCATCCCCGAAATAAAGGCGGTCTATGGCTTCGGTTACAAAATGACCGACGAGGAATAAATATGAAGCTAATCCATTACACCCTCCGCAATTTATTTGTCCCCATATTGGTCATTTTCGCCGCTTGGGGATGTGTTTTCTGCCTTATGATTCTACATGAGGTAGAAGACGAGACAAATGACAGCCTTGAGAACTACAAAGAGATTATCATCCGCTCCGCCTTAGCGGACAGCACATTGCTGAAAGATCATGTGGATATCATGACCCGGTACTACATTCGTGAGGTTCCGGAAAGCGAAGCGAAACTAGATAAGGACGAGTTCTACGATACTACGGTATACATAGAGATAGAGCAAGAATACGAACCAGTTCGTGCCTTACGCACTTATTTCATGACAAAAGATCGTAAATTCTACGAACTGATGCTGGAGTTATCCACCTTAGAACAAGAAGATATGATCGAGACGATTATCTGGAGCATGGCCGTCTTATATATCGCATTGATAAGTTGCATCTTATTCGTGATCCATCGAGGATTCAAAAGAAGCTTTAAGCCTTTATATAAGCTATTAAGCTGGCTGAAAAGTTTTCAAGTAGGCAAATATAATCCTCCATTAAACAACCCTACACCCATCGAGGAATTTAAGATATTAAACGAGACCGTTCAAGAAAGCGTCAACCAGAGCGACAAGCTATACAACAAACAAAGACATTTCGTAGAGAATGCCGCCCACGAGTTACAAACTCCATTGGCCGTATGCATGAACAAATTAGAATTATTAAGCGAACATCCAGATTGCACAGAAGATCAACTGAAAGAGATCGCTGGCTTGCATCAAGCGTTGAACGGCATCATCCGGTTGAATAAATCCCTCCTATTACTTTCTCGGATAGATAACAAACAATTCCCCGAAACCCGGGATATTTGCCTAAATCATCTTATCCATAAGATATTAGAAGGAATTAATGACATATACGAAAGAAAAGCTCTCCACTTACGAGTTTCAGAAAAAGAGAGTTTGGTATGCACCATGAATGAATCGCTGGCCACTACGTTAATCACCAATCTCATTAAAAACGCCTATGTCCATAATTACGAGAAAGGGGATATAGGAATCACGATCTCTCGTCGTATGCTTACAATCGCAAATACGGGAATCGACAAAACCCTTGATAAGGAATTATTATTTGCCCGTTTTGCCAGCCAAAGCAAACAACAAGAATCGACGGGCCTTGGGTTGGCCATTGTCAAATCAATAGTCGATCTATATTCGATCCGGATAGATTACCAATACGCAAATGGCATGCATACATTCACATTATTATTCTATTAACGGCCGAAATTCCCAATTTTTTCCAAAATGCATCCTTTTCTTTGCGGTATAATAAAAAACAAGGCATATGAAAAGGATCAATTATTTACTGATAGTCTTATCATTATTATCTGTCATGGCTTGTGCCGGCAATGATAAGATCACGAGTGACACCAACATATTGCCGGTTTCCAGCCGCCAATTCATATCGGATCATTTTAAAGACATCCCAGTATCGCATATCCAAATAGAGAAAAATCTGATCCGGATTAGCAGTTACGACGTGATCCTCACGGACGGGACCAATGTTGAGTTTAACCATAAAGGAGAATGGAAAGAGATTAAACGGCATGGGCTCCCTATCCCGCCAGCGATCATTCCGGAGGTAATACAAGACCTTATCAAGAAAAACTATTCATCGAATAAGGTTGTTAAAATAGAAAAAGAGATACGGGATTATGAGATAAAGCTAGATAACGGTCTTGAGATGACATTCGACTTAAAAGGGAACTTGATTGATATCGATGACTAATAGACACTCTAAGATAAGTATTAATATATTTTTAATTAAAATCAATCGTATGAAAACAAAAGCATTCATAATGGCAACTTTGGTTTGCAGCTCATTCGTATTCATGTCATGTGATGACGATGATGACAAATTCACACCTGAGAGTATTGTAACAAAAGCCTTTGACACAAAATATCCGGATGCGCAACGTGTCAGTTGGGAGAACGAGGCAGGCTATGTCAAAGCAGAATTTTACACCGGTTCATATGAGGCTGAAGCGTGGTTTGATCCGCAAGGCAACTGGATGCTGACAGAGACCGATCTTCCTTACAACGCTTTGCCCCAAACCGTAAAAAACAGTTTCGAGGCAAGCCTATACGCTAAATGGAAGATAGACGATGTAGATATGCTAGAACGTCCGGACGCTGGTACCATTTACGTTCTCGACGTTGAAAATGGCGAGCAAGATGCAGACCTACATTATACGGAAGGTGGTATTCTCATCAAGGAAGTAACCGATGGTAACGGCGACAACGAGCATCGTCCCTCTGTTACCCCCAGCGCTATTAAGGAACTCATTTCAGAGATGTATCCGGGAGCGACAATCCTTGAGATAGATACGGAGACAAAAGGTACCGAGGTGGATATCCTTCATGAGAATATCCATAAGGAAGTTTGGATGGATACCCAGAACAAATGGTTATATACGGAGTGGGAAATACGCTCTTCCCAAGTACCCGATATCGTGATGACCGCATTCAAGGCCTCCGCATATGCCTCTTATCAAATCGATGATATCCATGTCATTCAAAAAGCGGAAGGACTCTCTTATGAGTTCGAGCTGGAGCAAGGAGACCGAGATATAACAATTCTTTTTAATGAAGAAGGGATCTTAGTCTCTCCTACCCATTAAAAAAAGACTCTTTATCGCAGTACTACTGCAACCCACGTGCAGTATTGCCGCAACCGCCGTGCAGTAGTACCGCAAAAAAACCTCTTGAACTATATCGGAGTGGATGGATAAGGAAAGAATTACTGAAAATGATATTTCTGCCACGTATAGACTTTCGGTTCAATGAGATACGGCTCTATTTTCTCACGAGCCTCTTGGCTCAGATATTGAGGAGTCGTATAAATGGCAGTCAAAGTCTGATCATCCGGACTCAATCGATATTGAATTAAATCCATATCCAAATGTGAGGCGGCCTCTTGATAGGCTTCGTCTTTCTTATCTATTCCCTGCTTGATTAAATCGGATGTTGCCAAAGGCTCCCAATTGGTCGTGAAAAACTCGATACGGCTATCCGGAACCGGGCCGTTTACCGTAGAGATCATACAAACCACGTAGGTATTGTTTACCAAGGGAAGTAATTTCATCTCTACCGTGCTACGCTCCGTAGTCTGTAGCAAAAGGTAATCGTTCGTTAGCTTTTGCAAGGTAGAAAAGCCATTCATCGTATTTTTCAGCCGGGATTCTTTTCCTGAAGTATAAAGATCCACCAAATCCTTTCGCCAAGCGTGCTCCAATTGAGGAATGTATTGGTCTGGCATTGCCGTGAACACACTTGTCATATCTTGTGCGTTCATTCCCAACGCAAAGACACAGATCAACAACGTAACTATAACTCGTCTCATTATCTAATTTTCTATTTTGTCCCCAAATATAGGAATATCATTCCTAACAACACAAGGAATAAGTCGATCGCCTTGTTCTTTAAGTTTTTTTCATGGAAGAAGATGGCTCCCGCCAAGAATGTCACCAATACGTTACTCCGACGTACCATCGATACGATCGAGATCATGGAATCCGGGAATGTCAAGGCATAAAAGTACACCCAATCCGCCACGCATAAGAATACGGAGATAAAGATGATATTCCATCGCCATTGGAAAGGCGTGCTCTTTTTCCGGTTCGGATACCATAGAAACAACAGGATAAATGACATGATAACACATTGATAGACATTAAACCAGACTTGTACCGTCATTACATCCATACTACGCATCAAATGCTTATCATACAATCCGCTCATCGCTCCGGTCAAGATAGACAGGACCGTGAAGAAGATCCATTTATTATGGGCAAAATGAATCCCCTCTTTCTTCCCCGATGAGGAAAGGAGATAAAAGGAAGCGATAGAAAGCAAGACTCCGACCCATTGAAATAGATTCAGCCGTTCCCCGAACAGAAGCATCGCACCCAGTAATGTAAGCACGGGCTGGCTGGCCTTGATCGGCCCGGTTATCGTCAGCGGCAAATGTTTCAAGGCAAAATACCCCGATATCCAAGAGGATAAGACGATCACCGCCTTTATCAATACCTTCAGATGGTCCTCCAAAGAGGCACGGGGTACATACACCATCGTCCCGTCCAAGCAATCCGTATAAAAAGAGAGCAAGATGAACGGGACGAAAATCAAACTGCTTATGAGCGTATTGAAGAATAAAACGGGAATAACGGCATTCCCATTTAACGACATTTTCTTATTGACCTCGTAACAACCTAACAAGAAGGCGGAGAGGAAGGCTAGAGCTAACCACATGGTTTAATCCTCCACTGGAAAGAGTTCTTCCGGGTACGTGACGTCTACCAAGAACAGGGCGTGTCCCGGCACGGAGGTTCCGGCCTTGCAACGATCCTTTGCCTCAATCACGTTTCGGAAGCCGTCTATCGTTAAACGTCCTCTTCCGACTTCCAATAAAGTACCAACGATCGCACGCACCATATTACGAAGGAAACGGTCTGCACGGATCGTAAACACCCAAATATCCCCTTCTTGCGTCCAACCCGCATGTTGGATATGGCAATTATTCGTCTTTACATCCGTATGCAACTTACTGAAACTCGTAAAATCGATATAATCGAATAAGACCTTACACGCCTCGTTCATCGCCTCGAAATCCAAACGACCGGGAAGCTTATAAACCAGCTCGTGATTAAACGGGTCTTTCTTTGTCGTAACATAATATTTATAGGTTCGCGAGGTAGCGTCGAAGCGGGCATGCGCCTCCGGTACGACCGGCACGATCTTATAAACGGCGATATCTTTGGGCAGGAGCCTATTCAATTTTTCCGCGAGGAATACCAAATCCCCGATCGGTTCCTCCCAATCAAAATGTGCGATCATCAAGCGGGCATGTACGCCGGCATCGGTACGGCCGGCCCCCACAATAGGCACGGGCGTACGCATCAAGATGGCCAAGGCCTCCTCTATAGATTGCTGCACCGTCATACCATTCGGCTGGATCTGCCAGCCCCGAAAATTCTTTCCGTTATATCCCAGATATATAAAATATCGTCTCACGCTTATGCTCTTTACTTTCTCTTTTCTAAAATATGGCACAAAGGTACAGAAATCCTGCCAAGCCGTTGCCCGAATGGGCTAAAAAGTTTAATTTTGCATCTTTAACAGCTTCACTTCAAAACTATCTGACATGTTTGAAACATTACTTCAGTCTTCTTATTTTGCCCTGTTTCTGATCATAGCGCTTGGATTCATGCTAGGCCGGATACAGATCAAAGGTCTTTCGCTAGATGTATCGGCAGTTATTTTCATCGCCCTGTTATTCGGTCATTTTGGGGTTATCATACCCAAGGAATTAGGGAATATGGGGTTGGTGTTATTCATCTTTACCATTGGTATCCAAGCGGGCCCCGGATTTTTCGACTCCTTCCGTTCCAAAGGCAAGACACTCATTATCCTGACGTTATTAATTGTCGGTTCGGCATGCTTGACAGGAATCTTATTCAAGTATATCTTGGATATCGATACCCCGAGTATCGTCGGTCTGATCGCCGGGGCATTGACGAGTACGCCCGGTTTGGCGGTAGCGATCGACTCCACGCAATCATCCGCAGCATCCATCGCCTATGGCATCGCTTATCCGTTCGGCGTAATCGGCGTGATCCTTTTCGTGAAACTATTGCCCAAAATGCTTCGCAAGGATTTGATAGCCGAGGCTAAAGCGCTGGAAGCCCAACGGAAAAGCCAATATCCTACATTACATACCGCCGCATTTAAAGTCACGAATAAAAACATCTGCGGAAAGAGTTTGGCACAATTGCAGGTACGGGCCATGACCGGAGCGGTAGTCTCCCGTATAAAACACGACAATGTCATATCTATGCCAACTCCCCATACCACGCTTAACGAGGGAGATTTACTGAAGGCCGTAGGTAACGACAAAGCCTTGGAGCAACTGACATTATTGTTGGGAGAACGTATCGAGGGAGATCTGCCGTTAAGTGGCGGACAGACCTTGCAATCCCTGTTACTGACCAATAAGAGCATTATCAATAAATCGCTAGGCCATTTAAATTTACAAGGAACTTTCGGTTGTACGGTAACCCGTGTACGTCGAAGCGGAATCGACCTTTCCCCGGAACCTAATTTGGTGTTGAAGTTTGGAGATAAGTTGATGGTCGCCGGCGAGAAAGAAAGCGTAAATGAACTCGCCCAATTCATTGGCAATGATGAGAAACGTCTTTCGGATACAGACTTTTTCCCGATCGCTATGGGTATCGTATTAGGCGTATTGTTTGGAAAATTAAATATATCCTTCTCGGATTCCTTCTCATTCTCTCCGGGACTAACCGGCGGTATCCTTATGGTTGCCTTGGTATTAAGCGCCATCGGAAAAACAGGTCCGATCATCTGGTCAATGTCCGGTTCCGCTAATAACCTGCTTCGCCAATTGGGATTATTGCTA
>OHDF01001149.1_pt1 | contig 10335 bp, 8 predicted proteins | sample 1566911 | NCBI WGS metagenome assembly OHDF01 (sample SAMEA3879504, study PRJEB24766) | human gut metagenome | biome: human-associated habitat; feature: feces | place: USA | collected 1985/1987
CGTCCTCTTCGCTGATGACCGCCTGCCAGCCGTCCTCCGGACTTTCCCATGTTCCCTCCAGCACTGGCCAGAGGAGGGAATTGTCCACATAAGTACCGTCCCCGTCCAGCAGGAACAGGTTTTGATCCGGATTCTCCATGCCGTTGCCCCCATCCATGATCTGGTCCGTGACAAAATGCTTATACAGGCCCGAAAGGACGATCCCTACCAGCGCGCCCGCCAGGAAAATCCAAATCATCCGCCGTTTCATTACACGATGTCCCCGTCGTCAAAGGGGTCGCCGCACTCAGGGCAGAACTTAGGCGGATGGTGCGGATCTGGCGGCTCCCAGCCACACTTATCGCACTTGAACAGCGGTGCTCCCTCAGGCTTCTTGCTGCCGCATTCAGCGCAGAACTTGCCTTTGTTTACAGCGCCGCAGCTGCAGGTCCAGCCATCCTCTGCCGGTTTGTCTTCCGGCTTCTTGCCGCCGCAGTTAGCGCAGAACTTACCGGTGTTGGTAGTGCCACAGCTGCAGGTCCAGGCATCTGCTGCCGGTGCTGCTGCCGCAGGGGCGGCAGGGGCGGCCGGCGGCGGAGTAGGAGGTTGCGGCTGCTGCGGATAAGGCGGTTGTCCGTAAGGAGGCTGTTGGCCGTAAGGATTCTGCTGAGCATACATCTGCTGCTGTTGTCCTTGGGCAAACAAGCCAGCCACATTTGCGCCACCGGCCATTCCGGCCATATTCATGCCAACAAAGCCGCCCATTGCACCCATGCCGCCTTCATTGCCAGCTGCAATACGCATAGCGTCTGCAGTAGCACCAGCCATAGCTGCTGCTGCACGGTTCGGATTGCTGAGCATCTGGATATCTTTCAGACGTTGAGCATCTTCCTCAGACATGGTTACGCTTGCCAGTGCGAAGGAATAAACCTCTACACCGCGGCGGTCACGCCATTGGTCGCTCAAATCTTCGTTCAAAGCGTTAGCGATTTCTTTGCCATGACGCGGCAGTGCGCTGTAGCGCATACCGTTTTCAGTGAGCGTGCCGAGTGCAACGCCCAGGCTCATCATGAGCTCGCTCTTCATTTGGCTGTCAATCTGGTCACGACGATATTCGTCAGTGATATTGGAGCATACATTGGTGTAGAACAGCAGCGGATTAGTAATCTTATAGCTGTATTCACCGAAGCAACGGATACCAACTTCCCAATCAATGCCTAAGTTGTTGTCAATCAGGCGTACAGGAATCGGCTGAGCGGTGCCAAACTTGTTGCCGTAAATTTCCTTCATATTGAAGTAATATACGCGCTGGTCCTTGCCGGGGTCACCGCCAAATGTAAAACGTTTACCGATCTGACCGAAAATTGCCTTTACATTATCCTTCAGATCGCCGGTAAAGATAGACGGTTCAGTAGAAGTATCGTATACATATTCGCCGGGCTCGTTGCACATATCTACAACCTTGCCCTGCTCAACGATAATCATGCACTGACCTTCGTTGACAGCAACAACGCTGCCATTACTGATGATGTTGTCTTCTGCAGAAGTGTTGGAGCTGCGTCCTTGGCTGGACGTACGCTTCATACCCTTGGTTACCAGAACCTCGGGAGGCATGCTTTCGCAATAGAAAAACTCTTTCCATTGGTCGCCCAGTACGCCGCCTACAGCGCCCATTGCCGCTTTAATTAAACCCATAATACAACCTCCTTTTGTATCACTAAAAAATTAACAATTATATTTTATCAAATCCCGCTTAATATTAACAGGACTTTGAATAAAACAGCTGTACACTTATCAGCCAAGAAATTGTAAAATATTTATCTTATCCTTATCTGTAGTAAAAAACTATTCACTAATACTTTGATTTGTGATAAACTAATTGTTAGACAATCTTTGCAAATTATCTGTGCAGGTAAGCTGTTTTCCGCTTCCTTGCCTTAAGTTTAATATAAAAACTGCATTTCGTCACTACACCAAATGGCGATTTCGGGTAGGATAAGGGTAAATTTTCCTTATTTTTTACCTTTTTTCTCTAAAAATACTCTTTCAGGAGGTTTTTTCATGTCCGTTGTATCAAAAAAATTTTCTGCTTCCTTAGACAGTATGTTGGTGCTGTTACTGCTCTGTCTTGTTACCGCTTTCAGCAGCGGCTGCGGCAGCAAGGCATCACTCGACCCGGCCAAACCGGTAACGCTCACCATCTGGCATGTTTACGGCAACCAGACCAATTCTCCGTTTAATGATACAATCGAAAAATTCAATGCCTCTGAGGGTAAGGCCCAAGGCGTCATTGTCAAGGTTGCTTCCGTAAGCAGCTCCAATGTTATTGACAAGGCTTTGTTCGCTTCGGCCAAGCAGGAGCCCGGCGCTGTGCCGCTGCCCGACCTTTTTACCGCCTATCCGCGTGTAATCCCCGCAATGCACGATAAGCTGCTGCATTGGGACAAATACCTTGATAAAGAAGATTTAGCTGTTTACCAGCCGGAATTTTTAGCCGAAGGCTATCAGGATAAGGAGCTGCTGATGTTGCCGGTAGCAAAATCCACCGAGCTGCTTTTTGTAAACCAGACATATTTTGACCGCTTTGCTGCGGCAACAGGTGCCAGCACCGATGATTTCGCCGATTATGACAAGCTTTTTGCGCTCTGCCGCAAGTATTATACCTGGACCGGCGGCAAAAACATGTGCCAGCTGGATGATTTCTATAACTATTACCTGACGAGCATGGCTTCCTTGGGCGACCCGTTAATCAAGGACGGCAAGCCGGACCTTGCCAGCTCCAACTTCAAGCGCATCTTCCGTGCCGCAGCCGAGCCTGCTATCGCCGGTGGTCTGGGCATTGAAAAGGGTTATGCGGCCGATGCCTGGAAAACAGCCGATTTAATCAGCAACGTCGGCTCCACCGCCGCCATTCTTTATATGCGCGATTACGTCACTAATCCTGACAACACGCGTGAAACTATCGTTACCAACTATTATCCCTGCCCTGTTTTCAGTGGCGGCAAAGTAACACTGCTGCAGCGCGGTGTAGGATTATTTGCCATCAAAAGCACAGACGAACGCAAAAATCTTGGTGCCGTTGTTTTTGCAAAATGGCTGGCGCAGGAAAACAGCAATTTGAATTTTGCTATGCAGGCAGGCTACCTGCCAACCAATAAGGAAGCACTGCCAAAACTGCTGAATAATCCGCAAGATGTGCATAACTTCAAATATCGCAAGCTGTATACCTGCATGCAGCAGGTATACAAACAAGGCACCTGGCTGCATCTGCCGCACAATGCTGCCGAAATTCAGCAGAATCTGGAATACGGCAGCAAAAATATTCTGCGCGCTGCCCATCAGCAATATTTACAGGAAATTGCCGGCGGTGCCAATCCACAGCAAACGCTTGATAAGTTAGTAGAAGAAAGTTATCAGAAGCTGCTGAATTACAAGCAATAAGCCAAAAAATCCTACCAAGGAGGCTCTTAATGCTCAATAAGCTCACCAAAATAAAAAGACTGCTGCTTATAGGCAAGGAAATATGGCATAACAAACGCTCTATGCGCGGCCGTTTCATTATTTACCTGCTGTCACTGGTGCTGCTGGCAGGTTCTGCTATGCTGATCCTGTTAAACGTTATCGGCATAGTACAGCCGCCCAGCCATGATATCGACCGCTTTCTTGAATATGAGCTTAACACCCGTACCAACGATATCAAACGCCAGATGAACGCGCTGGCTGCGCACAATATCGATTTGTCGCAGCAGCTGCAGAATGATATCGACCGCGTTATGCTGGAGCAGGGCATTTACAATAATTATGATGCCTTGAACAACAATCCCGAGGCTTTGACAGCTATCCAGCAGGCAACCTATCAGACTCTTGCTGCCAAGATGCAGCAGGCTCCGGCCAGCGGTGCCTTGTATCTGATTAACGCCAGCGTCAACACGAATCTGTTGGAACCAACCTATAACGGTCTTTTTCTCAAATTCACCAATATCTATTCCGAAAATACTCTTTTCAATGAAACATGTATGTTCCGCGGCAACCCTCAGGTTGCCCGCAATAACAACATCAGCCTTTACAGCACCTGGCAGCTGGAGCTTAACGTCCACGCCTATCCGCAGGCCGATAAGCTGCTGCATGCCAAGGAAAATAATATTTCCCAACAATATATCCTGACAGACGTTGCCCACCTCAAAGAAAGCTGGGAGCAGTCCCGTCTTTTCCTGATGCCTATTAACAGTAATAACGGCAGGATTATCGGTATCTGCGGCTTTGAAATCAGCAGCGTTTACTTCCAACAGCGCACCAAGCAGGCCAATTACAAGGGGTATCCGCTGATTACCGCTATTCTCGATAAAAAGGCGGACAACGAATACCAGGGACAGCTTTCCAATCCGGCCTCCTTCGTCAATGCTACTATAAAAACCAGCTTTGACGGCGAGCACGAATTATTTACTGCCGGTCAGGAGCGCTTCATCGGCTTCACCGCTCCCTTGACGGTCGGTGCCTCGGAGCACAGGGTAGCAGTCATGTTGCCTGCCGACAGCTATTATCATCTGCAGAGGCAGGCAAAAATGCGTCTGCTGATAATGCTGGGTATTATTCTGCTGCTTTCATTGCTGTCTGCCGGTTATTTCAGCAAAAGATATGTAGACCCGCTGGTAGCGGATTTACAGCAGCTGCAGCAAAATCCCGATGCCCCTCCGCAAGCCAATGTGCTGGAGCTTAACCAGTTCTTTGAATTTCTGCAGAACCATTCCGAGCAGCAGGCCGAAAAGCTGCGTCAGCTGCAAAGCGAAAATAATCAGGTACAAAAGCAGTACGGACTGGCTGCCATGCGTCTGCAGGAGGCACAGGAAAAGCAAAAGCAGACCGCCAACCAATATATTCATCTGGAGGAACAGCTTGCCGCCCTGCAGAACGAAATTCAACAGGTACGCCTGCAAATGGAGCAGACGCAGCAAGAAAAGCTGCAGGCTCAGCAGGAACGCGAGCAGGCACAGCAGCAGTTCAACTTTGCCCAAGCTGCTTTGGAAAAAGCTATCGAAAAGAAGCTGGAATCCGTAGACCCCGACAGCTATCAGATGTTTATCGATAATCTTGCTACGCTGACACCTAAGGAGGAGGACATCTTTAACCTTTATGTACAAGGCTGCTCTACCAAAGATATTATCAGCCAGCTTGGTATTACCGAAAACACCTTAAAATATCATAATAAAAATATCTACAGCAAGCTGGGCGTAAAAACCCGTAAGGAGCTGCTGCAGTATATCGAACTGATGCGCAACGCAGAGCATTGACGCACCAAAGCAAGCAAAAAGCCTCCGGCGAGTTTACTCGTCGGAGGCTTTCGTTATGGGTTAGGGGTTACTATTGCAATATTAACTTTATCGCTCATTTTATCGCTCACATTATCGCTCATTTTTATGCAATATATAGCCATACACACTGCTAAAACCAAATATCCAATTTAAGCTATAATTCAAACACCCCCAAAATATATCTTTCGGGGGTGTTCAAATCTTTATTTCTTAAATTTTACAGTTTCTGTCATGCCTTCTACCCTACATTACAGCTGCAGGATGAAGAATTCATCTTTAATATTTTTTCTGTCATTGCTGAGGGCAACCAGAACTCTGTTATCAGGCATATTTGCCAGGTTTACACATGCACCGATGCTGGTTTCCTTATTATCGGTCAAATCCTTATAACTTACGGTACCAACCAGAGTGCCGGTGTTCTTTCTGTAAATCTGCAGCTGCTGCTTGTCTACAGAGGAATCGCTGACTACCAGATATTCATCAGTCAAAGCTATATCGGTTAAGGAATTGATGGCCTTGCTATCTTCACGTTTTTCCTTGCCGATGACGCGTTTTTGCTTGCCATTGAAGTCATAAACGCTTACCAGGCCTACATCCTGAGTACCGATACGCGCATTGCCGCCAACATAGAAATCACCGTTTCTGTCTGCAACAACGCTTTGCGGAATATTGATTTTATCCTTGTCGTCAGCATTACGGCTTCTGGATTCCTTACGTACTTCGCCCAAATCCTTGCCTACTCTGTAGCCGTTGCGAAGATCCACCTTTCTCATTTCGCCCTGGTTCATCCAAATCAAAGCCTTGTCCGCATTGCCCTTAGGAATTACAACAAGGTTATTGAAGCGTCCTTGTGCCTCTTCAATACGTTTGGTTTCGCTATCGAAATAGTTGAGTCTCATTCTCTTATTGGTATAGAAAATGCCTCTGGTGCCATCGGAAGAAATCTTAGCATTACCGGACATAGAATCAACATTATTGTCCACCATACGCAGACCGTCTTTATCCCACTGCATCTGAACTAGTCTGTCCTTAACGTTGGCATAAATCATATCTCTGCCGATAACAGCCACCCTCATACCCTTGCTATAAGTATTTTGCAAATGCAGATTAGGATTATTTTTCAGAGTAAAGAGCTTAAATGTATTAATGCCGACCTTAACATCTTTATTCGGCAAATCCTTCAAATCAGCAGCAATCGGTTTCGGTTTAGGAGGCTCGCTGGTGCCTTTGTCGCCCCCGCCACAGCCGGCAATAAAGCTGCATGCCAGCAGTCCGGCCAAAATTCCCATCGCCATACGTTTCTTCAACATAACAATCATCTCCTCATGTTACTATGGAAAAGCTTTTTATTTGATTACAATACGGCCATCGCCGTAAGGATTAGCATATTGCTCGCCAACCTTGCCATTCAGATGATTCTGCAGATATTCCATAATCGTATCTGCGTCACTCATCATTTCGTCCTGTACCAGACGTGCGCCCTTGAACATCGTCATACCGTCCCCACCGAATTTCAGCATATAGGAGGTGCCGCCCACGGTATATTTTTTCTTAACGTCTAACGGTTTGCCGTCAATTTTAACATCGCTTACGCGACGGGCACCGGCAACACGCACGAAGTTGCCCTTGGCATCAAGCTCGATGCTGGAAGGAACAGAGCTGTCAAGTGTGTAGCTCAGGCCGGATACCTGCATAAAGCCGCCGCTTTCTTCAGGATAGCTGATTGCGCCCATCTCCAGCGCATCCAGAATCTGTTGGCCAGTTACCTCTAAAACTACGCACATATTACCGAAGGGGAAGGCCTCCAGCAAATCGTTGTAGCTGATTACGCCGGTTTTGATTTCGTTGCGGATACTGCCGCCGTTTACCAGCACTACATCGCAATCCAGCACTGCTCTATAGGCATCGGCAACAAAGTCACCCAAGCTGCATTCACGGTTACGCACGATGCGCTCACCGGTTGCGGGATCATTGCTGCGCAACTGTACCAAGGCTTCGCCCACAGGCTGCTTCAGCAAAGGCTCATAGGTCTTTATTTCCTGGGCAATAACTCTTGCGATATTGGCATCCTTGCCGTTGGATTCGGTAATCAGCTGGCTCTTCAGCTTGCCGTCGGGACTAATTACCAGCTCGCCTACAGTTTTCAGCTTAGTGCCTGTTTGCGCCAGCAGCACGTCCTTACCGACTTTATTTTTAACCATACGGGTGAAACGCTCGTGAGAGTGTCCGTCGATAACAGCATCTACGCCCTGAGTATTTTTCGCAACGCTTTCGCTGCTCCACTGCGGGGTAGTGCCGTCCATGCCCAAATGGCCAACGATAAATACATAGTCCGCGCCGTCCTTGCGCGCCTTATCAACATTCTTCTGCAGCTGTTTGTACAGCTTGCTGCCGCTCTTATCCTCGCAGAAGCTGTAAATATACTGTCCCTTCTCATTTTGGAAGAAGGTAGGCGTAGAGGTTGTCAGGCTTTCCGGTGTGCTCGCACCCACAAAGGCTACCTTGGTATCCTCATACTGCATAATTTTGTAGCCCGGCAGAACCTGCTTATTGTTGCCTGCATAAACAAAATTTGCACAGTAGTAGCCTGCACGCTGCAGCGGCACCAGCTCCATGAAGCGGTCCATGCCGTAGTCAAATTCATGGTTACCGGGAATGCAGAAGTCATAGCCCAGGTAATTCATAATATCGACAACTGCCAGACCACGGGACAGCTTGCCGATAGGTGCGCCCTGAATAGCATCGCCTGCATCCACCAGCGCCACGTTCGGCGTTCTTGCCAGGGCATCCTTTTTAATCTGCGCCAGACCGGCAAAGCCGATATTATCATTAATACCGCAATGGATATCATTAGTATGCAGAATAACAATGTCGTGCTCCAACGCCCACGCCATCAGCGGAGCGGAAACAGTCATCGCTGCAGTCACCAAAAACAGCGATGTTCTTTTCAGGAATTTTTTCATATACACCACTTCCTTCCATCTTTGTACCTTCATTATACGCTCAAAAAAGCAAAAGCACCCTACCCGAAAGGCTGATTTCGGGTAGGGTGGCAGGAAATTTTACAGTTTTTCAGGCTATTATGGCAAAAAAATACAGCTTACCAGGTGGCAGGCAAGCAATTTTGCTTGCTGCCACAGGAAAGCTGCCTGCTTTATGCTACACTGATTTTTTCAGCTGCACAATTCTTAAGACCACGGATCATCTGCTGCCGGAGTCTTGATGCCGCTCAGCAGTCCCTTGTAATCCCACAGGAACCATTCGCCGGTAGAAGCCTTTTGGCGTACAGTCATCGGACGCGGGCTGTCAGCGCCACCGCAGCTAATCATAAAGCGTGCATAGCCTTCCTCCTGATAAGTATAGGCATTGGTTTTAACCTCTACAGTATACGGCATATCCGGCTGATAGTTGTTGGCCGGAGTTGCGCCCATGAAGTAGGAACGCATTAGATACTGTCTGCCGCGGAAGCGGTCTGCGAGGAACTGTTCATCTCTTTTAGGTACCGGTCTTGGTCCCAACAGCTTGTTGAGCATAGCAATTGCCTCTGCCGGATTAGTTTCGTAGCGAGCCAATGCTGCTACAGTGTAAGCTGCAACCTGCTGAGCATCGGTTTCCGGTCCGATTTCAGCTGCCGATTGCGGCAGATTTTGGAAAATGACACGTCTGGTTTTTTCTTGCTTCTCCACTTTATTCACCGCCCTGTTAATAGTGTTATCAATAGTTCTGTCGATCATTCTGTCTACGCCGATTCTTCTGTTCCAGTCAAGAGCTTCTGCTGATTGCAATTGTCCCGCCAAAAGCATTGCGCAGCAAGCTAATACAATACCTTTTTTCATTTGTTGCACCTCCTCAGAATTATCCTGCGCTATTACAGGCGCAGGCATGTTTCCTTACAAGCTCATTGTACAACGGAATGTGCTAAAGCACCCCACCCAAACTGCCGATTTCGGGTAGGATGAGCAAAATTTTTCTGTTTTTCAAGGAAATTTCTGCCCAAAGCAATAGTCCCAGCATTGTCATACACAGCAATCTCAGTAAGCGCATAAGCGCCACCATCATTGCCAAAATCGTGCGCCAGCATCTGGCCTACTCTTCAGCCAAATCGTAAATTTTCCTTACCACGCCTTCATCGGTAATATTATAAATAAGCCTGCCGCTTTTCTCTACCAGATAGCGCGCATCCTTAAATTGCACCGGAGCAGGAGAATCGGGGTCTCCCGCCTTAGTCATAGTATGATAGCTGTAACGCTTATCAACATCAGGATGCAAAGCCTTTTCTTGTTCCCACTTATAATCCCAAAAGCTGAAATGGCAGTTGTTTCTGTCCAGTAAATTAACATTCGGCTCCAGCACCAGCTGCAAGAACAGCACCGCTACGTTCCAAGGCATTTCCGTTTCACCCTGCACAAAGCGAGTACCTCTTTTGTTGCTTCTTTCATAGGTCCCGGCCAAGGACGGCAGCACCCGATTATTACCCTCAGGCTCACCCAAAATCCACTCACCGTAAAACTTGGCTTGCGCCTGATAACCCTGCGGATTACTCAAAGCATACTTTTCGTAAAGCGGCATACTATATCTGTACTGAGAAGGATAACCCATTCCATTTTCCAAGCTCGTAAGACTTGGCACCTGCAGATAACCGATAAAACGCTCACCATCATGCGTAAAACGCACCACGCCACTCGCCTCGGTCTCATAGCGGTAATGGTCATCCTGCCATTCACCGCTGTGCACCTTTAAGCTCATCAGGGTACCGCGCGTAGTTTCATACACCATAGCCCCACCCTCAACATGGGTAGCAGGATTATACATCTCATAATAATCAGCCCACGCAACCGACATCCCGCCACACAACAGCAGCGCACCGCACGCCAACGCACTCAAAAGCTTCTTCATAAGCTCACCTCCAAACAATACCTTCTATATACTTACACAACCCTCAGTCATCGCCTACGGCGATGCCAGCTCCCTTTCAGGGAGCATATAAAGTTAGCGAGAAACGAAATTTAGAATTTCGAAACACCTTTATATCTTCCTTGAAAGGGAA
>OHDF01001150.1_pt1 | contig 10305 bp, 9 predicted proteins | sample 1566911 | NCBI WGS metagenome assembly OHDF01 (sample SAMEA3879504, study PRJEB24766) | human gut metagenome | biome: human-associated habitat; feature: feces | place: USA | collected 1985/1987
TCAACAGTGATGCCCTGGATTCTGGATGCTATTTGCGTAACCACCTCCTCGCAGGCATAAGAAAAGCCCATCTGTGAATCCGCCTTTCGAGAAGATATAGTAGTGATAGTTGTTGCCCTTTCCAAAAACTGAGGCATAATCCCGAATCAAATCGAGTTCATCCACACCGATTTTCCCATTCCGGTATTTGCATGAACCGATGATATAGTCTTTGCCCTCAACAGGAGTTCCGACGATATCAATCTGTATCTGCTTTTTCTTCTTCGGGTCTGTCCCCCACCACTGGCCGATTTCACTCAGTTCAATAGGGAGACTGTCCGAATAATAGAGCAGGTAATCCTGACACATCTTCTCATAAATTAGACCCATGTAATCAGGAAGATACTGCTTTACAGCGTGTGGATAGGTCTTTGCAATTCTGCCAGAATCAATGGCACTCATATTGATTGGCACAAACCGATACCAGAAACGGAAGAAGTTATCAGACAGCAGATAGATGGTTTTCTTACCCGGTTTTTCTGTAATCGGTATTTCTTTCTTCGCAATGCCAAGGTCGATCAGCGTTTTCAGGTACTTAGATACAACCGAATTCTCCTCGCCGACCTTCATCTTGATATCGTTCATTCGGGAAGCACCTTCTGCAATCGCTTTAATGATTGCATTATAAATGGCCGGCTCCCGGAGTTCCTGCTTCAGTAAGTTCCCCGGTTCCTCATACAGATAGCTGGAGCGGTCAAAGAAATTATCCAACAGAGCTTCATCCACACTATCTCGCACATCCAACTTATTGATATAGTGGGGAACTCCTCCCGTGATCCCATAAATCAGGGAATTGTCTTCTGCAGACAGATTTGGGTGGAACACAGCGGTTTCTTTATAGTCTAGCGGCTCAATCTTAAACTGGCCAGTACGTCTGCCATACAACGGACTTTCCTTCCCAAGCACCTGACTCTCCATGAAGCTCATAGAGGAGCCGCAAAGAATCAGGTACATCTTGGACTCTGTCCATTTGTGGTCGATGATGTGCTGCAGCATCGCTGAAATAGCTGGTTTTGCTTTTGCAAGATAAGGATACTCATCAATGACAAAGACAATCCTCTTTTCCTTTGAAAGTGCTGTCAGCTCATCCAAAGCTGCATCATAGGACCTGAACTCCGGTGCAGACTCCATATCCGGCCGCTCAAAACTCATAATCGACTTTGAGAGAGCTTCCAGATTTTCCTTTCCTGTCGTGTTCAATGCAGAAAAGAAAATGGTAGGCTTATCTTTACAAAACTCATTAATCAATGCTGTTTTGCCAATACGCCGTCTTCCATAGATAACGATGCACTCAAATTTATCACCTGCATACCGTTTATTCAGTTTCCGCAGCTCATCCTCACGGCAATAGAATTGACTCATCTGCTCACCTCCAATAATTATACTCGTGAGTTAGTAACTCGTAAGTTACTTCTTTACGAGTATAATAAATCAGATAGTCTGCAAAGTCAAGTAAAATAAGTCGAACCTTTAGAATCGATCGAAGTCCGACTGACTTGCCAGCTCTTTGTACGAATAGCCGTCATTCTGCCGCTCCGTGAACATATCATTGACCAACCCGATGGTCAGCAGGTCGAGGTCGGCAATGCTGATACCGAGCTGTACACAGCGCAGCAGAAAGAGCGGGGTGGTCATTTCCCGCTCACTTTTTCGAGGTTTTTTCTGGATTCCACCTCCGTCTGCACATTCAGACCCCACAGTTCGATCAGCTGGGGCAGGATCTGGTAGATGGAGAAGGTGTTGAACTGGTCCAGGAACTCCTCCGGGCTGTCCGGCACATTCGCAGGGTCCGCATGACGGGCCATCAGCCACACACCACTGCATCAGGGTGTCATCTTCCAGCGTCAGATAGCCATGAGCAAAGCCACGCGGTATATACATCTGCTTCCGATTTTCAAAAGACAGCACCGCACTATATGCGTGACCGAAAGTTTCACCTTTTCTTAAATCCACAGCCACATTGAAGATTGAACCATGCAGGCAGGACACCAGCTTCGCCTGGGCGTACTCCCCATCCTGAAAATGCAGCCCACGCAGTGTTCCTGCTTTCTTGCTGAATCCTTGGTTGATCTGTCGAACAGAGAAGTTTATAGACTGGTCGTATGGCACTGCAAGATATCCTCTGAAGTCTTCAAAGGCCGGGGCTGTGAGTATTATTGGCTTCGCCTGTCTTGTATTCATCGTTGCACCTCTTTCTTTATTTTCGTTTCAAACTATATGCTTTTTAGGAAAACACAGGGTGTTCTCCCCTGTGTTCACCACTGTTTCCGATATTCTCTTGGACTGATTCCTTCTACCTTGCGGAACATCCGACTAAAATAGTTTGCATCTCCCATACCGACCGCAACACCAACTTCATCCACAGTCATATCTGTGAAGCGAAGCAGCTGCTTGGATCTGGTGATCCGTTTTGAGATCAGATAATTATTGACCGTTGTTCCATAAGTTTCCTTGAAGATTTTGGACAGATTGCAAATTCCGGCTCATCTGGCCACGCATTCCGCTAAGAGCTGATCAGTCTTTCCGGATGTAACTGAACGCGTTTCCGCTTCAGCTGATCAATAAGTTTTCAACGTGTTATAGTTCTTTCGTAGTCATCAAATGATTGCGAAAGGAGGCATAACTATGCAAGACTACAACACGATTATCGGCTCCATCCAGATGCGTTTGAATGGATGCCAGACCAGGTCCGTTATGGACCGTTACAAGATTGGCTCAGGTACATTAAATCTGATCATGAGCCGATACTATGCCAACGGGATCCCAATCGAGGAACTCCGAATGATGGCACCTAAAGAAGTTGAGGACCTTTTCTATCCGCAGAAAAATCTACAGAGGAAAGATGTCCCACTTCCAGATTTCCAGTATTACTATGACAGAATCCATGCACCAGGGAGCCGCATGAACATTTCGTTCTGTTGGCTGGATTATAAAGAAAAGAATCCTGATGGTTATGAGAAGTCACAGTTTTACGAATACTTCAACCGATTCATAGCAGAAAACTATGGTGGTCAGAAGGTATCAATGGCCGTAAACCGAATCCCGGGTGAAAAGATGTATATCGACTGGGTCGGTGATCAGCCGGAACTGTTAACAGATACCGAAACGGGCGAGATCAAAAAGGTCCATATCTTTGCGACCACGCTTGGAGTAAGCAGCCTGATCTATGCAGAAGCTTTTCCAAATGAGAAGCTCCCATGTTTTATAGAAGGCTGTGCCCATGCTGTTTCATTTTATGGTGCTGTTACGAAATACTTTGTGCCCGATAACCTGCGAACTGCTGTAACCAAGCACACAAAGGATGAACTTATCCTGCAGTCTACATTTGCAGATCTGGAAGATTTCTATGAAACTATAGTTCTTCCACCACCCGCTAGAAAGCCGAAAGGCAAGCCTACAGTTGAAAATCATGTACGTTATCTTGAAATACACCTGGTTGAGAAACTGAAAGAAAAGATATATGTATCATTTGAAGACCTGAATGCTGAAATCAAAAAAATAGTAGCAGTCCTCAATAAACGATCTTTTCAAGGCAAGGACTTCTCAAGACAGGATGCTTTCGAAAAGTATGACAAACCATGTATGAAACCACTGCCAGGCGGATGTTACACGGCTTGCGACTATAAAGCGGTCTTAAAAGTTCCCAACAACTACCACATCGAGTATGACGGCCACTACTACTCCGTATTGTACTCTTACTGTGGCAAGCCTGCAATCCTGAAGGCAACCGCTTCAGAGATCAGGATCTGTGATCAGTATAATCGGCTGATCTGTACACATAAGCGGTCTTATAGAGAGTTTCCGCTGTATATCACGGTAGATGAACATATGCCGCCAGAACACCTTTATTATAAAGAAGTCAATTCAAAGGATAGTAATTATTACCGCCGCTGGGCTTCTGCCATTGGTCCTGCGATGTCAGAACTGATTGACAGACTCCTTAAATCATCAAAACATGAAGAGCAGTCTTATAATGCCTGTGCAGGTATCCTGCATAAAGTAAAAACAATCCCGAAAGGTGCTGCTGAAGAAGTTGCCCGTAAATGTATAGAGATCAATTCCTGTAAGTATTTTACCTTCAAGCAGATGCTGAAAAAGATGGATATGAAGGAACTCCCCGAGCATCCACCAGGAACACTGCCCAATCATGAAAATATCAGAGGAAAGGACTACTATAAGTAAGGGTGACGTACTATGGCATACAGATTAAAAGACTATCTTTATAACGATAAACTCACAAAGGAACAGAACATACTCATGGATCGGCTATATAAACTTCGCATGTCCGGTATGGCTGAAGCCTTTGAAAAGCAGCTGCTGGAACCAAACACAGGTCTCGAACCATTTGAAGTCCGATTTGCTGCTATTGTAAATCAGGAGTGGGATCAGCGTGAGAGTAAAAAGTTTAAACGTCTCATGAAGAAAGCAACCCTGAAATACCCTGCAGCTGATCTTGACAGTTCAATCTATGATCCAGAACGTCAGCTGAATACACACGTCATAGAACTTCTGGCCAAGTGTGATTGGATCGATGAGCCGAATAACCTGCTGATGACCGGAGGGGCCGGTGCTGGGAAAACGCACATTGCCTGCGCCTTATGTATCACAGCGATGCATCAGAACCGTACTGTTAAATACATACGCGCGAATACTCTCTTAAAAGAATCAGATCATGCCAGGCTGGAAGGTACTTACTTTGAATATTCGAATGAAATGGCAGCTTATGATCTCATGGTGATAGATGATTTCGGCTTAATGGATCTGGACATTGAGAAATGTCGCGACCTGTTTGAAATCATCGAATCCAGAGACTGCCGCAAGGCAACTATTATTATCTCACAGATTCCAGTATCTGGATGGTATCAGCTTTTTGGGGATTCCACCTACGCAGATGCCTGCTTAAGCCGAATGACATCCAAGGCATATCGCCTTGAATTTCCTGGCAGGGATCGCAGAATAACCAATAGTAAGTAATCAACCTGCTGAGCTTTGCTCAGTTTGAAGCGGAATGGCGCTCCGTTCCTCTGGAACGGATGCGCAGTTCTTGCGGAATATGCGTAAACGGTAGAATACGAGTACCTTGACAAATAGCAGACCGCTTTTGAGGTCTGTTTATTTTCCGTTGGCTTTTTGCGGCTTTCTAATGTTTTCGGGCAACATATCTGACCATGGCAGAAGTTCTGCAAGAAAATCTATGTTTTTGTCATCTACATGTTTGGGAATCTCCGTAAGCAGATATTCGAAATAATCGAAAGGTTTCAGGTTATTCGCCTTTGCAGTTTCTGCGATACTGTAGATGATCGCTGAACTATTGGCTCCATTGACCGTATCGATCATCTCCCAGTTTTTCTTCCCTATACAGAATCCACGGATCGCACGTTCGCTGGCATTGTTGTCTATTGGAACATCCCCATCTTCCAGAAAAACTTTCAGGTAGCTTTCCTGGTTCAGTGCATATGTAAATGCTTCCCGTATTTTACCGTTCTTTGGAATCTTAGGTTCATTCTGTTTCAGGTACGCAAAGAAAGCATCCACCAGTGGTTTTACCACAAGCTGACGCTGCATGAGCCTGTCTTCCGTAGAAAAATCAGACAGTTTTCCCTCTTCCCGGTAAATGGCCTGTATCTGTTTCATGATCAGATGCAGGATTGATTCCTTTCGGTGTGCTTTTGGTATCACTTCCAGTGCATCGTTAAACCTGCGCCTGCAGTGAACCCAGCAGCCTGCAATCTTCAGATTTTCACGCTCCTTTTCCAATGTATGATATACCTGGTACCCATCCGTAACACAGATCCCGGTGTAATCCCTCAGGAATTCCCGGGGATGGGATGCATTACGCGTTTTCTGGTATTCATAAAGGATGATCTGACGATCCCGGTACATAAAGCCGGACCGGTACACCCACATGTAACTCTGGCTGCCGGCAGGACGCCCGTCCTTATTTACAAGTACAGGAGTCTCATCTGCCTGTATCACATGATAATCATACAGAAGTTTATGCAGATAATCATACATGGTTCCCAGATATTCTTCCCCAAGACGGATCATCCAGTTCGCCATGTTCTGTCTGGTAATGGCAAGCCCGTACCTTTCGAATTCTTTTTCAAGACGGTAGAGAGGTACCGCATTTACATACTTACCATTTATGACTGCCGCAGCAAGGGACGGGGATACAAGGCTTCCATGAAGCAGATTTCTGGGATGGGGTGCCTTTATCATGTGTTCATCCAGTTTACTGGAATAAACGCCGATATGATGTTCCTCTATCACGACACTGGCCGGAATGAACTGATAACATCGGGAAATGGCATCCGGAAGCTGTTTCCATCCGTTTTCACCAAACTCAGCCGTCAGTTCTTCCTCTTTCAGATAGTGATCAATACGTTTTACTGTCAGCCCTGCTATATCAGCCGCTTTTTTCCCTGGCTGTTTTTTCTTTTTGGGTGCTTTCAATTCCAGGTCATCAGGTTCCGGTGCATCCAGGTCGCAGACTGCCTCTGCTTCATTAAAGAATACGATAGTCCCGTCTACTTCCATGAAACGTATCTGTTCAGAATCCGCCATTTTTTCGCTGGATCTGCCAAAACGGTTCTTCTGGAAAAGGACCATCTGTTCCATCATCAGCTGCATCCTGTCATTTAAGGCCTGCGTTTGCCTGGACAATTCTTCCATCTGTCCCTGCATCCCAAGAAAAAGCTCTATCAGCAGATCCTTATCAAACTTATTCAGTTGTTCTTTTGTGTACTTGATCGTCATAACCGGAACTCCTGTCTTTATACTGATTCCGATTATAACAGAATTTTTGTATTTCCGCCAATCCTTCAGATATGGGCTTTCGTCATAATGACGGTGGATAATACATCTGGAAAGCCGTTGTTTTACAGCTTTTCAGATGTATTATCCACAACAGTTTTTCTATTCACACGATAACAAATGGAATGAGAAAAGACTGTTTGTGGATAACCTTTTTCATCCGGTTGATACACATCATTTTTACAGTTTTGGTACTTTTTTATTTTCGGCATTTTGCACAGGCTACATAATGCGGGGTGTCTCTTTCAGCTCAGAGATCGGATGGCGTGCAACGATCTCCAGTCCCTGCATCAGCATACGGTACTGGTCGTCTGTGATCGCCATTGCCTCATCTGCCGAACGGGGCCACCGGAATGCACCATTATCGAGTCTCTTGTACATAAGGAGAAAACCATCACCTTCCCAGAGCAGTGCTTTGATCCGGTCACATCTTCTTCCACAGAAAAGAAACAGTGTATTTTTGTCGTAAGGATCAAGCTTAAACTGAAAGCGTACGATCGTTGCCAGTCCATCGATCCCACGACGGAGATCCGTAAATCCCATCGCCAGATACACCTTTTTAAACCCGGAAGCATCTGCATCATTCAGCATGGGTAAAAGCCTTTATGAAATGGCAGAGCATTTCCGGTGAAGTACCGGAAAATATCTCAGCTGACAGTCCCCTGGTATTTTTAATACGGATCATTGGCAGAGTTCCTGCCGAAATGCATGTACCGGATTCTTTTGGAGTATCTGTTTTCTTTGGATCTGGTGCAGGTGCGGGCAGTTCCACAAAAGCAGTGGTTTCTGTGTCCTGCATCTGATCCAGGCATATCTGCCTGACACGCCGGAGACGGTAATAATAGTTGGCTTTTGTAAGATTATTTTGGGTACACCAGGTTTCAACATCCATCCCTTTGGGACGATTCTGACAATTCCGAATCTGTTCTGCCCATTGTCGGATTCTGACCTGCTGAGCTACAAGGCTGGTTTGCGTAGCCATAATATTCCTCCTCTGAATCATAGTCAGTTAAAAAAGTTAAGTACTAAACTTTTTTGACTATGTTATTTTGTTGAGTATGATTATGGCATAACTTGAAGTGAATAAAAAGGTACTCAGGTTCTACCGTTTACGACGATTCTTAAGATAAGGCAGGATAATAAGCTTTCTCAGGAACAATTTGCTGAAATAGTAGGGGTGACAAGACAGGCAGTGTCAAGGTGGGAAATGGGAATTTCTGCACCTAATATTAATACTCTTATTTTAATGAGTGAGAAATTTAATATTCAAGTTGACGAAATGTTAAAATCAAGAGACGTTGATGAAAAAAATGATAATAAAACGACTCCCCCTAAAAAGAATAAAAATTATAGCATTACATTTTTACTTATTGGTATTTTGGGATTAATAAGTACTCCTTTCTTTGCGGAATGGCAACAGAAAAGAAATATGGAACTTTTTAAAACAGCTTATGAGCATTCATATGACTACATTTTTGAATACCCACTATCCATCATTCTAATATTGGCATTGATGTTCATAGGTTTAGGCACATATTTTACTTTAAAGAAAAAAAGGAGGCGATTGGATGAAAAAAATGATTAGTTTTTTAACAGTGCTTGTACTTAGCATAGTGACAATGTTACCAGTAAAAGTAATGGCTGCAGAATATCCGCATAGAAATAGTGAAGTAAAACATGTAAACTTGTTATCTGATAAAACAGAGTATGAAATACAGCCACGAACAGATGGATATTATTACTGGAAAGTTGACAGTAAAACAAATCAGGGAACAACTTATGGTTCATGGAGATTGGGACCACAGGGGGCTGGGCCTGGTACAGTTACTGTAAATAAAACAGATACAGTGACGAACACAATTAGTGGTTCATATACCAGTACAGGTGATATATCTGCTTCTTTAGGAGTAACGATTGGAAAGAGTCAGTCATATTCTGTGCAGTATAGTTTGCCTGTTCCTAGTGGAAAAACCTATCAGATTAAGTATAGGCCGCTGTATACAAAGTATAAGGTTGTTCAGAGACAGTATTACAAAATTGATGGTTATTCCTCTGCAACCAATAATATAAAAACCTGCTATGTAAATGTTTTCTATGACTGGGGATTTAGCTATAATGTGCTTTGATATAAGTGAAAAGTAGTTTAGAATAATGATGATGGATAGTTTGAGGAAAAGATGGCGTTATGCGCCATCTTTTCCTGGCTTGGTGAGATAGTCATATTCTTTCGGAAAGGTAATGGTATCCCAGTCGATTTTTTTGGCCTTATAAACTAATTCCTGATAAGGGGAAGTTGAATTTTTTCGACGATATGTAGCGATTACCTGCTGTGAAATTTTAGTAACTGTGCGAATATCTGTATTCAGTACTGTATTTGGCACATATTCAGCACGATGAGTTTTTACAAAGCCAAGGCAGGCTTTTACGCCACCAGTTAATTTTTCTGTATATAATTTTGGATTGCATCCGTTAAAATCTCCAACCATTTTAGCTGATATATTTTTAAGCATAAGTTGTGGAAGAATTTCAAGTTTTAACTGAGTAGTTCCATCAGATGCGAAGGAAAAATCTTCAGGACTTAATTTATGGTTTAAACAGCGCTTGTAAAAATCAGTAGCAGTAGTGCCATCAATTAATTTAATGCCTGTAAGGTGAAGAAAATTATATGGATAAAAACTTACTTCCAGAGAAGAAATATGTTTATGCTTGTCTTTTAAAATAAATAAGAGCTGATAGCCATTGAGATTTTCTTCGTATTTGGCAGCACAATCTATAATGATAGAAATGGCCTGCTGTTTGTTGTATTTTGTCATATTATGACCTCTGCAATATGTATAAAATATTTAAAGGGAGATTACAATACCGTAGCATTGTGCATCTCCCTTATAGACTGATTTTTCTGTTGTCCGCCAACACTCCAGCCCATATGTCTGGCTTTGCTTTCAGGTTTTTCTGTTGCCTGCCAACTCTCCGATCCACGTTCGGCTTTCGTTTCGGATTTTAGGTGTCAGCCACACCAACAGGATGTCGCCTGTTTTCCTATTCATAGTATATGCGAAAAAATGAATTTAGTCAACGGAGAAAGTGAAAAATAATTTGGAAAAATAATTTGGAAAATTTTTTATCGAGATTTTTAACGGAAACAAGAATGTTCTTGTGACGTTTCGTGCAGAGATTCCTGTATATGTGGGTGATTAAGAATGATATCCACATTGGAGCATACTGTACGAAGTTCACGTTCATATTCACGCCGGGAGTTAAATTCATCTCGCTGTACTGTCTGCAATTCTGTTAAACGACTCTTTTCCTCACGCAACATTTTCAGAGTAGGGAGTTTTTTGCCCTGTGCTTTTTCTTTGAGTACTCGGAGAGCAGACTCATAAAGGGTGAGTTCTGCCCGGTGATCGTCATAAAATTTTTCTTTATTTCGACTTTCTCGGTAATCGAAATAGA
>OHDF01001153.1_pt1 | contig 10273 bp, 7 predicted proteins | sample 1566911 | NCBI WGS metagenome assembly OHDF01 (sample SAMEA3879504, study PRJEB24766) | human gut metagenome | biome: human-associated habitat; feature: feces | place: USA | collected 1985/1987
GACGGCAAGGGCCCGGTGGACGATCTGCCCCACTGGCCCATCCACCGCAAGGCCCCCAGCTTTGCGGAGCAGAAACCTGCAACTGAAATTCTGGAGACCGGCATCAAGGTCATCGACCTGCTGGCTCCCTACGCCAAGGGCGGCAAGATCGGCCTGTTCGGCGGTGCAGGCGTCGGTAAGACCGTGCTTATCATGGAGCTTATCCGCAACGTAGCTTACGAGCACGGCGGCTACTCCGTGTTTGCAGGCGTCGGCGAGCGCAGCCGTGAGGGCAATGACCTCTGGCATGAAATGACCGAGTCCGGCGTTATCAACAAAACGGCGCTCGTATTCGGCCAGATGAATGAGCCGCCCGGAGCGCGTCTGCGTGTTCCTCTGTCGGGCCTTACCATTGCGGAAAACTTCCGTGATGAGTCCGGCCAGGACGTGCTGCTGTTCATCGACAACATATTCAGATTCACTCAGGCAGGCTCCGAGGTTTCGGCACTGCTCGGACGTATGCCCTCCGCCGTCGGCTATCAGCCGACTCTGGCAACCGAAATGGGCTCGCTGCAGGAGCGTATAACCTCCACACGCAACGGCTCGGTAACCTCGGTTCAGGCGATCTACGTTCCTGCCGACGACCTTACCGACCCTGCTCCGGCAACGGCGTTTGCTCACCTTGACGCAACCACCGTTCTGTCAAGAAGCATCTCAGAGCTCGGTATTTACCCGGCTGTCGATCCGCTCGAATCCACATCGCGTATCCTTGATCCGAACATCCTCGGCAAGGAGCATTACGAAACTGCGCGCGCGGTTCAGGCTGTGCTCCAGAAGTACAAGGAGCTGCAGGATATCATTGCAGTTCTCGGTATGGATGAGCTGAGCGTTGAGGATAAGGCCACCGTCAGCCGCGCAAGAAGGATCCAGCGCTTCCTTTCGCAGCCGTTCCACGTTGCCGAAAACTTCACCGGCGTAAAGGGCGCATATGTCAAGATGGAGGACACCATCCGCGGCTTCCAGGCTATCTTGGGCGGCGAGTGCGACGATCTGCCCGAGCAGGCGTTCCTCATGTGCGGAACTATCGACGAAGTGCTCGCAAAGCGCGATCAGTTCAGGTAAAGCGCCATGGCAGATAAGATCCATTTTCAGATCGCAACGGCAGACGGTGTGGTCTGCGATTCGATGGCAAGCTATGCGCTCATACCGCTTTCCGACGGCGACGTCGGCGTGCTTTCCGACCATGCTCCAATGATCGGGGCGCTCAAGGAGGGCGTTGTCAGATATGTCTGCGAGGGTGAGGATCATTTTGCCGCAATAAGCGGCGGTGTTCTCAGCGTCGTCGATAATGAGGTCATCCTGCTTGCGCGCACGGCTGAGAGAGCAGAGAGCATTGACCTTGCCCGTGCTCAGGCTTCCGAGCGCAGAGCGCGTCAGCGCATTGAAGCACATGCCGCGAACACTGATATGAAGCGAGCCGAGCTTTCGCTCCAGCGCGCCATAGCCCGTGAAAAAGCATATACTATGCTTCATAAATAATTTAAAGCCACGGCGCACAGCCGTGGCTTTTGCATATCAAAAAGTACGCTCCGAGGGAGCGTGCTTTAGTTTTATTCGGTTCGCAGAGCGACGACGGGATCCTTGTTTGCCGCAACGCGCGAGGGAATAAGTCCGGCAACGACCGTCAGCAGCATGCTGATGGCAATAAGCGCTATGGCCGCAAGCGGCGGAAGTACGGCGTTTATCGAGTAAATGCCGGTAAGGTGGTGGACAACGGCGTTTATCGGGATGCACAGCAGTATCGTTGCCAGAATGCCGATAAGTCCGGCACCGAAGCCGACTATAACGGTCTCGGCGTTAAACACGCTCGAGATATCCTTCTTAGAAGCGCCGATAGCGCGCAGAATGCCGATCTCCTTCGTACGCTCGAGAACGCTGATATAGGTGATAATACCTATCATTATGCTCGAAACAACGAGGCTTATTGCGACAAATGCGATGAGAACATAGGATATGACATCGATTATCGTAGTGACGGAGCTCATAATAAGCGCAACATAGTCTGTGTAGTTTATCTGATCCTCGGGATCGACTGTGGAGTTATAATCTTCTATAACCTCCGCGACGGCATCCTTTGCGGCGAATGTTGCAACATAGATGTTGACACCGGAGGGCGAGTCGAGATCAACATAGCCCAGCGTGCGCAGATTCTTCTCATAGCTTGAATCGGAGAAGGTCTCCGGCATCAGCTCGTCGTAAATAAGCCTGTAGCCTGCGTCGGTGAGATAGCAGTTGTCAAACGCCTCGGCGAGGGAAGCTGTGGAAAGCTGACTCATCTGCTTTTTCACCTCGTCGGCATAGGCCGTTTTTATCTGCTTTGTCATCATTTCGCGCATGTAGCTAAACAGCGTGTCGTCATCCATTGCCGAAAGCATGTCGGCGTATTCTGGATAGCTTTCAACGACCTGCTTTTCGATATCCTCGCGCGATACGCCGTCAAGCTTTTCGTCTATCATTGAGCATACGAGTCCGGAGCAAGCGACATGTAAGCTACGTAAAGCTCGGCTTTCTTCGCCTGATCTATGCCGGCGCAGTAGTCCTGCACGGCCTTTTTGATATCGTCAGAGGATAGCGCCTTGTCGTTTTCTTTAAACGGCAGCCCGGTGAACACGTCGTGCTGAACATCGTCAAGCTGCTGCTTGACAAGCTCCTTCTGCGCCGTCTGCTCGACAACGTATTTTGTCAGCGCGTTTGTATAGCCTATCGCACCGTTCATCATGCCGGTGACGGCATCCGCGCTCTGGCGAACTACGCCTACTATTTTAAGCTCAATCCCGTTGGCGTACAGTGTTTTAAGGCCAAGCTCATCGCTGCTGATATCCTTATATTTGCCCGTTTCGGGCTCCTTCTGCCAGCAGTCGGCAGGGAGAATGAGGCTGAATGTCTTTTTGCAGACGTCGGCATAGCTCCAGCTTTCGAGCTTTGTTGTGTCAACTTCCTCGCCGCTCATGTAGCCCGTCATGGCCGACAGCATGTCGTTTGAGGACTTAAGACCCAGCGCGTACAGCACCATGTCCGATACCTCGTTGTTTTCGTCAACGATCAGAACGACCTCGTCATAGTTTTTCGGCCAGCTGCCGTACAGCACGTCGTACTGGTTTTGCAGCATGGGGCTTATCAGCCCGTCGTCACCGGGCAGCATCTCCTGCCAAACAAACTGACTTTGTGTGCTGCTCATGCCGGAGGAGGAGAACATGTTGTTCATTGACTGGTTCACCGATTGCTCTGCCTCGTCGCCGATCACGCCGGCGCGCATTTTGCTCATAAGGCTCATGACGTCGGATTTGACGATCTTGCCGTCGGCGTCCTTGGTGTAAAGGTTCATCGGCAGATTGTAGGTATACTGGATGTTCGTCGCGTTTTGACTGAGCTTTGAATCCTTGCTCATCTGCTCGTCGAGAAACACCTTGAGATCTGTTACGTTGTTTTCCTGGATCTCGGCACTTGTCATGGCGTTCATCATTTCATACATGATGGTGTTGCCGTAAACCGCGTCCTTGTCGTGCTTGTTCTCGGCGTTTTCGGAGTTTATGCCCATGAGCGTGGTCATGAGCGACGACATGTCAACCGACTCTGCCTGTATCGAGATCGGGTAGGATGACAAGGTGTCCTCCTGAACACGGTCGATATAGTTGTTGACGCCGGTCGAGATCGACAGTATCAGCGCGATGCCGATTATGCCGATGCTGCCGGCAAAGGCGGTGAGTATCGTGCGGCCCTTTTTGGTCATGAGGTTATTCAGCGACAGCGAGAGTGCGGTGATATAGCTCATCGCGGTTTTGCGCTGCACAGGCTCCGCAGCATCGTCATCCTGCGCAGAATACGGCATCGTATCGCCGGTTATAAGGCCGTCCTTGAGCCTGATTATGCGCGAGGCGTAGCTGTCTGCAAGCTCGGGATTGTGCGTGACCATGATGATGAGCTTATCCTTAGATATCTCCTTGAGTATCTCCATGATCTGCACGCTTGTTTCCGAATCGAGCGCACCAGTCGGCTCATCGGCAAGCAGAATATCGGGATCATTCACCAGCGCACGGGCAATCGCAACGCGCTGCATCTGGCCGCCGGACATCTGGTTCGGCTTCTTGCCGAGTTGATCGCCAAGTCCTACCTGTTCAAGCGCCTTGACGGCACGCTCGCGCCGCTCTGATTTGCTCACGCCCGAGAGGGTGAGGGCAAGCTCGACGTTTGCAAGCACTGTCTGATGCGGAATGAGGTTGTAGGACTGAAAAACAAAGCCTATCGAGTGGTTGCGGTAAGTGTCCCAGTCGCGGTCGGTGTATTCCTTGGTCGAGCGGCCGTTGATCACAAGGTCACCGTCTGTGTACTGATCCAGACCGCCGATGATGTTCAGCAGCGTTGTTTTGCCGCAGCCAGAGTGACCGAGCACGGCAACAAACTCGGATTTTCTGAACTCAAGGTCAATGCCCTTGAGCGCATGCACCGTCTCGTCGCCGACAGCATAGTCCTTGGTTATGCCTTTTAGTTTGAGCATTCAGCACTTCTCCTATTTTAAATGTATAATGGTATGATTATCGGCTTTTTTGAAATCAAAGTCAAGTGCTGTAACAAAAAGTTCAGAAACTGGATGCATTTTTGCAGTGTTGACATTTATGACACCATGGGTTAAAATAACCCTGTTATGCCTCCGTAGCTCACCAGGATAGAGCGTGCGCCTCCTAAGCGCAAGGTAGTGAGTTCGAGTCTCGCCGGGGGTGCCATGTCGGAGCAAGCACGGTGTTGCTTGCTCTGACTTTTTAGCATGTGATAAAAAAGGGGATGGGAAAGAATGAAAACCGCAGCAATAATACTGGCAGCAGGCAAGCCCTCGGATATAAAAACTCCGAAGCCGCTTATCCATATCGGCGGAAAAAGTATGCTCGCGTATGAGATAGACACGCTCGACTCCGTTCCGGTGGACGAGATCGCCGTTGTGGTCGGATATAAGGACAGCATCGTTAAGAAGCATCTTGAGAACTACCGCGTGACCATCGCGGCGAACCGCCATTTCAGCGAGACCGAGATGCTCGATTCCGTCCTGCTCGGCGTTGAAAAGCTCAGCGTTAAGCCGGGCAGGCTGCTTGTCCTGCCGGCCGACACGCCGCTTGTCAGCGAGAAAACGTGCAGCACGCTTTTGGAAGCCAAATGCGATATCGCCGCGATACCGAGATACAACGGCTTGTCCGGCCACCCGATAATGTTCACGGCCAAGGCGCTCAGGCTCCTTGCCGATTACGACGGAACCAACGGAATGCGCGGCTTTGTCGCCAACAATGCGGACGGAATTCAATACATCGACGTGCCCGATCCGGCAATATGCATGCGCGCAAGGGGAGATAAGTTCATCGAGCAGCTCACAGCTTACGAGATCGAGCGCCGCACCAATGGCAGACTGCACGCCGAGATCGAGGCAAATCTTGCACTGAGCATGCCCGTTATGAATGCCGAGCTCAGCCGCGTTTTAAACCTCGTTGAGAGCACCGGATCGCTGCAAATGGCGAGCGACTGCGTCGGAATTTCTTACTCAAAGAGCTGGAAGAGCATCAAAAACCTTGAGCTTGCGCTCGGCGTCAGCATAATCGAAAGCACCGTCGGCGGCAAAAGCGGCGGCAACTCGCAGCTCACCGCAGCAGGGAAGTACTTTTTACGTCAATACGACGAAATGCTCAAAGATGCCGAAAAACTGGGTAAATGGCTGTTTTCTCAGTATTTTTCTGACGAAACTATGCAAAAGATACAAAAACTCGGCTGATTTTTCTACACTCTTTACCCACCTAAACTGCGCTCTGTTTTCAAAAATATAACGAGTGGGGCAGCGTTTTATATTAATTATTGATAAATAATTAATTTATATCGCGAAATATTAGAATCGTGAGGAACGAAAGTTTTCGATCCTCGCGATTTTTGCTATTTTAATGACAAAAACCGCGAACTTGTTTAATCACGAAGATTTATCAATCAGCACGACACAATTTGTTTATTTTTAAACGATTAATAATTGCAAAATAGCACTTGTCCGAATCAGTCATAAAAATACCAATTTCACGAGTTTTTCGAGATTTTTAGTCCTTGACTTTGCTCAAAAGTTAGTTTACTTTTTAACTTGTCAGCAGGAGGGCGCAGCAAATTGAATCCTCTCTGCACTCAGATCGGCCATCTGTGAATCAGAAAAGAAAAAAGGTGATCCGATGGAAAAAACAAATAAGATCCAGCTTTCCACAGCCCTGAAGCTCGGCGGCGCCCTTATGGGCACCTGCATCGGCTCCGGCTTTGCAACCGGCTCGGAATGTCTGTCGTTCTTCATAACCTATGGGATCAAGGGCGCGATCGGTGCGCTGATCATTTCTTTCGTCATCTACTTCCTGTTCACGAGGGAACTGTTCAACAAGGGCCAGGAGCTGTCGGAAGAGCAGTGTACGTCACTGTTCACCTATTATTTCGGCAAAACGGTCGGCTCGATACTCGACTGGTTCTGCGCCATCCTCGTCGGCGGCTGCTATCTGATCATGCTCTCCGGCGCCGGCACAACGCTCCACCAGTATTTCGGCATTCCAGTTGTAGCAGGCTCTGCGATAATGGCAGCGGCGGCGATAGTGACGGTATGGTTCGGACTTCGCAAGCTCACCTCCGTGATCGGCCTCATATCTCCGTTCATGGCGGCGCTGACCATCATTATCGGCGTAATGGCGCTTTTTAAAGCGGACTTTTCCGCAACGGCCTCCACGCTTGAGCAGCTGCATCTTTCCAAGGCAGCGCCCACATGGTGGATCGCCGGTATCCTTTACCCCTGCTTCTGCATGCTGACCCTTACTCCGGCGCTGCCCTCGATGGGCGCAACGGCGCCTAACAAAAAGACAACGACTTTCGCAGCTGCCTTCGGCGTAACGTTTTTCCACACTGCGCTTGCGGTCGTCGTCATGGCCATCTTCGGAAACCTTGCCGTTGTCGGCTCATCACAGGTTCCGAACCTCGAGCTTGCGGGGCTGTTCAGCCCGGCGGTGCGAACCCTGTTTATGGTAGTTATAGTCCTTGCAATTTACACGACCGCCTGCCCGATGGCATGGGGCTTCTGCGGCAAGATCACAAAGGACGAAAAATCCGCCAAGTACAGAATTTGCATCCTGGCACTTACGATAGTGGGAATGATCTGTTCCTATCTGTTCCCCCTCGCAACACTCATTAATTTCATGTATAGCATTTCCGGCTATGTTGGAGCGGTTGTTTCTGTAGGTATGATAATCAGCAACATCGTCAGAAAGAGAAAGTCTAAAAGAAATATAAGCGCAAGCAAAGAGTAAATGAGGGAGACAACAGTAAATGAGATTTGTAAAAAGCATTTATGCGGTTGATTCTCACACAATGGGTGAGCCCACTCGCGTTGTAGTCGGCGGCATTCCGAATGTGCCCGGCAACACCATGATGGAGAAAAAGCACTATCTTGAAGAGCACTACGACAATATTCGAACGGCGCTGATGCTTGAGCCTCGCGGCCATAGAGACATGTTCGGCTCGATCATTCTCCCACCATGTGACCCCGAAGCCGATTTGGGTATCGTATTTATGGAAGGTGACGGATTTGTAAACATGTGCGGGCACGGTTCTATTGGAGCATGTGCTGTCGCGGTTGAGACCGGACTCGTCGAGGCAAAAGAGCCGTATACAGATATAACTCTTGAGTGCCCTGTCGGTCTGATCAAAGCTCGGGTTGAGGTTGATCATTGCAAGGCAAAGTCGGTCACGATAGTCAACGTTCCGTCGTTCCTTCTTTACAGCGACGTTGAAGCCGACATACCCGAGCTCGGTAAAGTTAAATTCGACATTGCCTATGGCGGAAATTTTGCTCTGCTCATACACTCTGATTACCTCGGCGTTGATATCTGTCCAGAAAACCTTTCGGTGCTGATTGAAAAGGCAAACATCATTCAAAAATGGGTGGATGCCAACATGGAGGTAAAGCATCCTACAATGCCGGAGGTAAGCGGAGTTGCAATGATTGAGGTTTACGGTCCTCCGAAATCTCAGGATGCAGATTATCAGGATGCGGTTATCTTTGGACATTCCATTGACCGCTCTCCCTGCGGCGTGGGCACATGCGCAAAGATGGCGACGCTCGTTGCAAAGGGCGAGCTGAACATCGGCGATAAATTCGTTTATGAATCCATCATTCGCACAAAATTCTCCGGCAGACCTCTTGAGAAAACAAAGGTCGGCGATTATGACGCGATAATTCCCGAGGTAACGGCGTCCGCCTATATAACCGGCTTTAATCACTTCGTTTTCGATGAGGATGACCCTGTGCTCTACGGCTTCAGAGTATAAGACAGAGTTAAAAATATACAAAGGAAAAATAGGAGGATATCTATGAACAAAAAAGTAGGCACAAAAGCTTATGTGTGCGCCTTCTGCATTGCGGCCGCGTCAAACTTCGGCTTCTCAGTGATCTATGCGTACACAAGCTACTATGTCGCATTCCAGACGGCAACAGGCTTTACTAATACACAGCTTGGCCTTCTGCTTACCGTTCTCGGCATTGCATCGACCATTCTGTATCTCCCGGGCGGATATCTGGCGGATAAGTTCAGCCCCCTCAAGCTTATGACCATCGGTCTTATAGGCGCAGGCGCAATCGGCTTTATTATTGCCCAGTTCCCGAGCTATCCGGTCATGCTCGCACTCTACTTCATCTGGCCGGTATTCGCGATCCTCATTGCTTGGAACCCGCAGATAAAGGTTCTCAGACTTATAAGCGAAGATGATCAGCAGGCAAAGATCCAGACCATGCGCGCTTATGGCCGTACTCTCCCGATACTCATTATCTCGCTGGCAGGCAGCAGCCTCTTGGCTCTTCTCCAAGAAGCAACCGCTCTTAAAGTTACACTTTACATGTACAGCAGCCTTGCAATAATCTGCGCGATCATTGCAGCAATTACTTATTCTCCCGTTCCCTCCCAGCTTGCGGCAGCTCAGGAAAAGAGCGTTGACCTCAAAGAATACGGTAAGGTTCTGAAAATGCCCGAAGTATGGGCAATCGGTCTTATAGGTTTTGCAGCTTACACTGCAAGCACCGGCGTGACCTATCTCCAGCCGTACCTAGCGGATGTCTTTGGATTGAGCGCCGCAACTTCCTCTGTCTTTGCAATTATAGCAAAGAACTGTGCACTTGTCGCGGCTCCTATTATCACTTGGATTGCTATTAAGGCAAAAATTCCTGTAACCAAGGTTCTCGGCTATTCACTCATCCTTGCTTCGGTTTGCTTTATAATCTACGTCCTGATGCCGACACAGACTCTTATCCTTGCCCTGTGCATAGTGTTCTATATGGTTTCCGCACTGTGCATCATGTCCACTTGGGCACTCCAGTTTGTTCCCGTATCCGAGGTTGAGATCCCTATGGCTGTCACGGGCAGCGCAATCGGTGTTATTTCGATGTTCAGCTTTGTGAGCGATATCTTCTACTCCGCAGTCTGCGGTCACTTTATTGATACCTATGGCCTCGGCGGTTACAAGTGGATATTTGTAATGACGGTTGTTGTTCTTCTCGCGGGTGCTGCTGCCTGCATGTACATCGTTAAGAAGATCAAGGCGCGTTCCGCAAAAACTCTGTAATCATCAAAATCTGCATGATATAAGAGCGCAAGACACAAAGGAGACGTAAACATGCAAAACAACAAAATTGACTGGAAGCGTGCCATAATCCTTGGCGGTGCGTTCATGGCGACCTGCATCGGCTCTGGATTTGCAACAGGCTCGGAATTTCTGTCGTTCTTCGTTGCACACGGTATCCCCGGTGCTGCCGGAGCGATAGCGATTTCGCTGATCATCTACTTCCTGTTCACCAAAGAGCTGTTCAACAAAGGCCAGGAAGTTTCCGAAGCCGACCAGCACAACATTCTTGCCTATTACTTCGGCAAGGTAGCCGGTGAAGTTTTCGACTGGTTCAGCGCCATTCTCGTCGGCGGCTGCTATCTGATCATGCTCAACGGCGCCGGCACCACTCTTAACCAGTACCTCGACTGGGATCCCCTTATCGGCGCATGCCTGATGGCCGCAGCTTCCGTCGTCACCGTTTGGTTCGGCCTGCGTAAGCTCACCGATATCATCGGCTCTATCGGACCTTTCATCGCACTGTTCTCCGTAATCATTGGCGTTGTTGCTCTTACCAAGGCAGACTTCAGCAACGTTGACACTGTTCTTCCCACCATGGAGCTCAGCAAGGCTTCTCCCACTTGGTGGC
>OHDF01001154.1_pt1 | contig 10270 bp, 9 predicted proteins | sample 1566911 | NCBI WGS metagenome assembly OHDF01 (sample SAMEA3879504, study PRJEB24766) | human gut metagenome | biome: human-associated habitat; feature: feces | place: USA | collected 1985/1987
GATGCGTTGGTTACAGAAGAAACATGGGATAAGGTGCAAGCCATCCTCAATCAGAATAGGATTGTAGATGTTCCAAACAATGGAGTGAACTACAATGCTTTGAGATATATCCTGAAATGTCCATGTGGAAAAAACATGTATATTGTCAAACAGACGGGTACGGGGTTGCGTTATTATCGCTGTGCAGTCAAAAAGAACAAATATGATGAAACCATTTGTGCCAATGGTGGTGTCAATGCTGATATTGCATTAAAAACGATATGGGTAATAGTAAAGACTGCCATTGCCAAAGACGAGTTCATGGAAATGAGCAATGAGAAAATTGCCAAGATAGTCAGGGAAATAGACAACCTCACGAGTAAAATCCAATCGCTCAATGCTGACATCTCCACTGCAAAATCAGAGCAGGCTTCCATTTTGGAGAGTATCAGGATATTGACCAATCCGACCCTGCTTCTTCATCAGCAACAACAATATGAGAACAAAGAAAAGTTTATTTTGGATGCAGAGGATGAAATAAAACAGTTGAAGGCAGAACGGCATCAAAAAGAGGTCTCAAAAGCAGAATTAGCCAACAATGTTGCCATTGAAACACTTGATAATTTTTCCATAGAAGATAAGGCACGTCTGTTCAAAAAGTACCTTAACCGTGTCGTGTATTATTCGGAAACGCAAAGACGAGGCACATTTGTTGTTGATTTCAAGAATGGCACAAGAATAATAGTCTGCATCCATATCAAGGCAAAATCAGCAGAAGTGGTTGAACTGCCTCATTCGTTTCAATTTGACGAGAAAAATAGGTCAATTTTAGTGCCGATTCCCCATCGTGTTCCAGACAACAAATTTGCACTTCCAACAATAAAGTACACTCCTTACACTGCAAAAGAGGTTATGGATATGCTTATATATCAAAGGGAATATTGGATTGAGGGTATTGCCAATCAACCTTATTTTGAATGATTTATGTCTATTTTTCAGAGGGTCTGACTTGTCTTTATTAAGAGTGCCGGGAAGAAAAATTGGACGGACAAAAACAATGGCATAAATAGTCTATTTTAGAACTATTTTCGCTTGTAATAATGCCCTGTTCAAAATTTCAGCATTTGCCTTGATATGCACTTTTGTAAAATCATTCAGCTTGCTAATAAGTTCAACCGCTTTGCCGATTGTGGGGGCAGGCAGTTTGATATTCTGATTTGTGTTCTTCCCTATGTTCACTTGTTTTGGATTGCATTGCTTGACAAGTGACACAAATTCGTCCACGTCAAAATCCATTATAGGCTCTATCGTGACGTAGGTATCAATCCCTTTCTTTGAGATAATCTCCATAGCTTCGGCTCTGTCTTGTGGCAAAGGTGCGTTGTTCATAATATCAGGATAATGGCGGTTTGTTTCCAGTGTGGTGCAAACAACAACTTGCTTCCTTTCCACATCAAACAGTGGATGGTTGATAAAGTCCAAAAGCCGTTTTGGATTCTTTGTTTGAATCAAGAATCGTGTCCTATTCTGTTGCTGTTGGTACTTTGTCTTATTATAGCAGCAATCAAGCACTCTTGTTATCCATTCATCGGGCACGTCTCGTGCAAATTCATCTGTGGAACTGCCTAAGAATATAAACTTATTCAGACCAAAATCACCCTGCAATTCACCCTCTACAAGATTTATCGGACGTTCATAGACTACTATATTCTTCATGTAGCAATAGCTGCAATCATGGTAACACTTGCCTTTTATCGGATTCCATGTGTGAGTGATGAACTCGTACATATTGCCTTTGCTCGGATTCAGTATCATAGTCATGCAATTTTGCACAAAGGTAACAAAATCATAGAAGAAAATAGACTGAAAAGTGAAAAGTTTTATAATCAACAAGTTATTGCAGGCAAATAAAAACGGCACTCATGCTTGTTTTGCATAAATGCCGCTTTGAATATGTTTTGTCTCAATAATTCTTATCAGAAGTCCTATTGAATAAAATATAATCACTGTGATATGGCATGATGTATTTGTATTTTGATTTATTGGTCTGAATGTATTGTATCAGCGATTGAGGGTTGGGCGATAACTCGCTGAAATCTGTATTGGCTGTAATCTCTGTACCGTAAAAATCACTAAGTAACTCATAAACAACATTCATAGTCAAAGGATAATAAGCTATATTCCTTTCTTCTCTTTGATTTATGTCTATGTTTTCTTCACGTGCAATGTACTTGACAACATAATCGTTTATCCACAAATAATAACCATCTGTGTCTATGAAGTTATCTCCCCAATAAACACAAACACCTTTTGCATTAGCCGGATAAGTAGAAATATCATTATCCTTTTCATCATCATTACTGCAAGACACTGTGCTTATAAGTGCCATAGTTGCAATCATGGCAACCTTAAAATTCTGTATTGCTTTCATTTGAATAGGATTTATAAAGAGCGGCAAATGATAACTCTATCAAATGCCGCCAACGTGTGAGGTTGTCAAATGGATTATTGCTTTTGCAAAGTCATGTTATGCTGTGTGCCGTCACCTTGCACAGTACCATCTATATCATACCACTTGTATTGATAGGTGGCAGAATTACCATTGATAACAATTGCACCTTCAATATAGTCATCATCATTAAAGATTATTTTCAAGTTACTGCCATTAACAGAATATGTAACCTTTGACCACATGGACGGATTAACTGTAACAGTTTTATCTTCATTGAAAGTAAAGGTTGCACCTTCCATACCGTTTTCGTCAGAAGTGGCAATCTTCCAAGTTGTGCCTGCCAAAGTCGCAGGGGTGGTTTGTGGCTCATCTTCATCATCATCGGAGCAAGCGATGAAATTCACACTTAAAATTACGGCTAAAATAGCCATGCCGATATAACGTAATGTTTTCATTGTCTTTTCTTCTTTTATTTGTTATTGCTTGAAAATGTTGTTAATTAGGGGGTAGTCCAAAAGCTGGGGTAAGACAATAAAAAAACGTGGACTAATAACTTCGTCTATGCACTCTGTCGGTATTGGGGATAACCTTTTGCTGCAATATACGAGTAAAAGCCCACGCCATAGGCGTGAGCATCAACTTTTACTCTTTGCAGCATTCGTCCAATTCCCCAATTTTCAGAGTGCAAGAATAAAGCTAACGCTTCTTTATCTTTATGTCTATTGTCTGTAATGTTACATAGGCAGTTCTTCTTAAATTTACGGCACAAAATTACGAATTTACCTTTTCAAATGCAAGGATTGAGTATATTAAAATGAAAATCAAGTAGGTAGAAAATCCATTTGTACCCATAAAAGAGCCAAATTTGCAGATTTTCTACATACTGAAAGATTAAAAGCTAAGGCAGTCGTAAGTATTCAATAGTTCTTCCTGCCTAAGTCCAAGATAGCGTTTGGTGATGGCAACAGAACTATGATTGAAAAGCTCCATCAGTTTGACTAATGCCAATTCAGAGTTTTCACTGTTCATGTTGTAAACCTGTCTGCCAAAAGTCTTTCTAAGTGAATGGCAACTGAAATTAGCTATATGCAATTTGTACTTTTGTTTCAGCTCTTTCAGAATTATGTTTATCCGTTGGATTGAATAGACCGTGCCTTTCTGACTTACCAAAATAGGGGAACTTTTGCCTAATGGTTTGATAGCCTTGTAACATTCTGCAATATGCCTTTGCAGTTGTGGGTTAATGCGGATAGTCCGTTTCTTCCCTGTCTTGTGTTCTATGATAGTAAACTCACTCACATTAAGTATCTGATTCCACCTTAAAGCAAGTATGTCACTTATCCGCAAGCCAAAGAAACAGCCCAAAGCCACAAGCAAGCTCATGTTATAGTTGCCGTCCTTGAATAGCTTTCTTATCAAGTTCATAGCTTCATCCCATTGCAGGAAGTCTGCTGTTGTGTTGCTGTATTTCAAGCTCATAATGTTCATTTTTGAGAGTTAGACAATAAAAGTGAATGTCCGGTGTATGCTCAATAAACGTAACTAACTGAACATCAACAGAACATTCACTTTCTGTATTAGTGAATCAACATAGAATAAATTGTAGCCAATATCCAAAAGATTCCTATTGTATAAAGCGGACTGATGCAAAGGAACACGATAAAGACCACTACGAGTATAGCTCCATAAAAATTCCAATTCTCATTATTTCCTTGTGCCATAAAATTCAGATTTTAGAAGTTAGTAAAAAGTGGGAAATATCCAATTACTGAATATCCCCCACCATTGTAAAGTGAATCAATCAATAAACCATGAATAACGCTCGTCACCGTGTAAAGCCATGTTTATGCCCTGTGCCACTTCCGTAGCGTTAAGACTTCTATCCAAGAAAGAATCTATGTAGCTTGACTTGTTAGCACCTGTCAGAAGATTGTAGAATCTCCACATAGACAAGTCACCACCAAAGCCACCAAAATTCTCATCCTGAATGTAAGCCTTTGCCACAGAATTTATTTGTGTGTCCGTTATAAGCAAACGGGGTACACTTTTCTGATAGCCTTGTGGCAAACATTGATAAAGACGCATCTTGCCAAGTATCTGGGCAAACTGATGTTCTGTCAGATAGCTGTTTCCAAGTGTCTGCATCAAGTGAATGTGCTTTGCAGGGTCATAACGGTTGAACATCTCCAAAACAGAACGGAACAAGTCATTTGTACTTGAAACTTCCAAGTTGCCAAGATAACCGTCTGTATAAACACACAAGTTGCAGCAAACCAAGTTCTTAAATCCCACAAACACCTTGAATCTTTCAACAGTTTTCTTGCTGTAAAGATTCATCTGATTGTAGGCTCTGACACCGCCTATTGAAAGAGTGAGTTTGTTTCCCTCTACCGTTTCATAAATGGTAGGAACTTCAAAACAGAACATCATCCGCTCGAAGTATTGTGTCTTGTCACTCTCTAAGAGTTGGTTTGCTGGCTTATGTATCGCTTCGGGGATTCTGCCTTTCACGATGTGCGAAACACGAATGTCAGGTTTATCAATCGTTTCACCTGTAAAGAAAGTGTTTGCAGCTTCCCAAACGGTTTCAATAAAGGCGTTGTGCGAAATTGTCAGTTCGTTGTCCTTACTGAAAACGGGTACGATGCAATCACTTTGCAAGTGCTGTAAATCAATCTCCATAGTGTTTGCCTCTATGAAGTGATTTACTTTCTTCACTCTTGTGGTTTCTTCTGAAATGATAGTTGCATCTTCTGCAAACTGACCAAAGTTACCACGTCTTTTCTGTGCCATAGTTGGCAATAAAACTAAGTTTTCCATAAATGAAAATTTTTAATTGGTGAATAATTGAGTTTATCTTTTGTTTTTAGTCAAGAATGGTGGGGGGACTTGAAGTGTAGTATGCTCGCTTGTATATGGCATTCTCCTTTTTGAAAGACAGGACAACAGTATAGACGGAAGGGGATATTTTGATATTATCGGCTTATAACAGTGCGTATGTCTATTTATAGGATAGGTTCTTTTGCAGGAATAGGTTATATCTTCTTGTAAGGTCTTACTTATTGGGTGCTGCAATAAAATTGCGTGATGCTATATGTAGCCATATTATAGCCGGGAAATTTCAATTTTTGCAATTTCTGAAAAATTGGAGTAGACAGTAAAACACTCTGCAACAGACCTCCAAACATGAAATATTGAGTAGAACAAGCTGTCAGATGCTGTTTTTATGGTTGGAGCTATTTTTATTTGGAAGTGTCCTTAAAGGTGTATATATTTGCTTATATCAGGATTCAGGGAGGAAAAATTTACTGTCTGACCCTTTCTATTAGAAAATCGACATATCCATTTCTTGCAGATGGGAATAAAGCCGGAAACAATGTGTTTCGGTTTTATTTTGTGGGTGCTGTCTGATTTTCTTTCCTGATGTCCTTAGAAAGATAGATTGACTTCAAGATATTTTGGACTGTCTGATTTTTTGTCCTGACCTCCTTAATAATAAAGATTAAACCGATGGAATATCGGACACAGATTCTGAGATTCGGATATGTTGTATTTTCAATTTTGTGTTATGGTTAAAACTATAAAAGTACCAACTGATGTAAATTATTTGAATAAATGGGCAGGCTTTGAACTGCCGAGAGGTATTGTAAACAAGGGAATAACAGGGTGTGGTGCTACCACCCTTGTCATTGAAGATGAGCATAAGAGCATTATTTGCAGCCCAAGAATCAACCTGATTAAAAACAAGTGCCAGCAACATAAAGGAACTTTGGCTGTCTATGGTGATGTGAGAAATGGAGATATTGAAGATTATTTGAGAAACAGCCCAAAGCCTAAACTTTTGGCAACGTATGATTCTGTTCCACGATTGAACGGTCTTATCAAGGATAAGTCAGGCTGGAGAGTAGTCGTAGATGAATATCAGTATCTTCTAATAGACAGCAGTTTCAAGTCAGAAACGGAAATAGCCTTATTGGAAACATTAAAAGAGTTTCCGTATGTGACTTATCTGTCTGCCACTCCTATTGCAGACAAATATATGCGGCAAATGGATTGGTTCAAGGATTTGCCCTACACCGTGTTGGAGTGGAGCAATGTAGAACAGAGGTTTGTCAAAAGGGTGCAATCGAAGAATCCGATAAACAATGCCATTGAAATAGTGAGGAACTATCAGAAAGGTATTTATCCATTCATCCTTATAGATGGAGAAAAAATTGAATCGAAAGAGTGTGTTATTTTCTTGAACAGTGTAACCAACATTATAAATATCATCAGGCAAACAGGATTACAGACAGAGGATGTCAATATAGTAGTGGCTTCTACTCTTGAAAATGAACAGCTTGTAAAGAAGTTAGGGCTGGATTATGGAATAGGTGGGATTCCATTAAAAGGAGAACAGCATAAGAAATTCACGTTTTGCACTTCCACAGCCTTTGCCGGATGTGACTTTTATTCCACTTGTGCATCCACTTTCGTCATAAGCGATAACAAGAAAGCCTACACTTCCATTGACATTGCTACGGAGTTGGCTCAAATAGCTGGTCGGCAAAGGTTGGAATGCAATCCGTTCAGGAACACGACTACTTTCATTTATAATGTGGATGTTGGAGAAAATAAAGATGATTCTTATAAGTCTGCTTTGGAAAAGAAACTGCAAGATTCCAATGAATATGCCCAACTTAAAAACAGTTTGACAGGTAAGAATAGGGAATTTGCTATCAAAGAAATTCAAACTTGTCAAAAGCTGAATAAATATAGTGAGCATTATGTATGCTATAATGAGGCAACCTACTGTTTCTTTGTAAACAACATGGCTTATTTGAATGAGTGTTTTTCTTATGATGTGCAGAAAGAGAACTATTTGGACGGCATTACAGTTAGGAAGCAGTTGGAAGATAGCGGCTTTAATGTTAGTGGGAATGAGGTTCATTTGGATTATGAGGAACAGTTGGAGTGTATTATTAAAAAAGAAGGCTTTGCCGATAGGATGAAACGCTATTGCGAGTATCGTAGGAACAAAGAAACCTGTATGTTCGTATTGGTTGATGAAGTCATGGAACGTCAATGTGAGGACTTGAAGCTGTATTATGATTCGCTGGGTTATGAACGGATTAAGGCTCTTGGCTATAAGGAGCAAAAACTTAAAAATGAAATGATGAACAGACGGGAAACCAATCATCTTTATAAGGAGTTCAGGGCAATCTTTCCTGTTGGAACAAGAATGCTTACTGATATGATAAAGCAGAAAATGGAAGAAGTGTATGCAAAATATGGAATCAGGCAAAAGGGAGTTGCAAGCCATTTGGAAAAACGGTTTGGAATTAGGATAAAGCCTGTAAAGATTCCGTTGGCAGACGGTAGCCGGAAAAGTGGCTATGAGTTTATATAAAAGTAGAGGGCAAACCGTGTGATGCGGAATGCCCTCTAAATGTTTGTTGTGATTCATATTCCTTTTATTTATGCAGCATTTCTGTGCATTCCAATTTGCTTGGTAATAAAGTCTTGTATGTATTGACGTTTTTCCTCGCAACGGGCGTCTATGATTGTTCGTTTCGTCACTTCATCAATAGCATTCAGAGCTTCAATAACTTCATCCAAAGTATTGATTTTAATGCTTGTGTTCAAGGCTTTAATATAGCGAGTTTGCACAGCACATTTTGCTCCAAAGGCTTTCTCTGTTGCTTGAAACAATCTTGTTGCCTCTTCCAAAGAACGAAATTTTAAATCTTCAAATGGAGTTACCATTGTTACGGCAGCTTTTTGTAATGAAGCTATGCGGCAAGAAAGCCCGAAATAGGCTTGTGCAGCTGTTCCGTTCATTCTTCTTTCCTTAGCAAACTGAAGAATTTGGCTTAGGACATTTTCTTTGGTTGTAGCAGCACCTATCCCAATCCACTCATCCTTTGTAGGGAGTTGTGCAATGGCACAGGTTACAGCTACATAAGAATAGGCTTCGGCAACGGATTTGCACTCTACCAAAACAGATTGTAGAGGTTCTTCCAACAACTCAAACAAGTTTATTGTTTTAGGGTCATCAAGATAGACAAGCACTTGTTCGTCTAATTCTTGGGGTATCTCTACTCCATTATAATCGAACAAAGTGACTTCCTCATCTCTGAATGGCTTAGTGCTTGTAAATGCAAAGATAGTAGGCAAGATTTTACCCTTGTCAAGATTCTCTAAGATTTTACTCTTTGAGAGGTCTTTGCGTTTGATTGAAAATTTGGTGAACGCTGGAATAACATCCTTTTGTTCACCATTGATTATTATGGTGGCAGTCACAAACTTTGTGGCTTCCCCATTAACATTGAAATTTATCTTTTTCATAAATTGTTTCTTTAAAAGTTATTGAACAAAAAACAAAAACATATTCTTTAACCTATCTAAATTTTCAATTATGGATAAAAATCAATGCTGTTTGTCTTCTTATAATAACTGCAAGACGCTTGCAGAGAAACTGAATCACAACATTTCAAAGACCTCATGTAGTCTTTTCAGAAGACCAGTCAAGTAATCGGCTTGACAAATGCAAAGTTACTGAATATTTGGCACAAACAAGAATGTCAGCCCGTTAAATATGATTACTAAATAGTCTTTCGGTCAGCAAATATCAGTTAATTTGCTTTTGTGAAAAGATTCACAAGCAGAGGTATTTAGAGGAAGTTATCAGAATTTCGACTATTCTTTGAAGAATTGAGCTTTGAATGGATTAAAGGGCTTGGCTGTAAATCGGAGATAAATATAAATAAAAGTTAAAGTTACACCTTTAACGCACGATTGTATACCTGTGTAGTCTTCACACTTTTGTGTCCTAATAGCTTTTGTACCGTAGTAATATTGGCACCACTATATAATAATAAGGTGGCATTTGTATGCCGGGCAGTGTGAAATGACACACGTTTATCTATTTTCGCCAAGCCTGCTAATAAATTCAATTCTTTGTTGATATTAGAATTGTCTTTCAACTTAAAGAAGCTGTCAAGATCATCTTTATAGCGTTGCAATATCTCAATTCCTTTGCCTTCAAATAATAAATATAAAGGAAGACGTACCTCAATACCAGTTTTAACAGACTTGTATATAATCCAGGTTTCCTGATGGAATTCAACAATATTTGCGGAGGTCAGACTGGTGAAATCAGAATATCGTAACCCTGCGTAGCAACAAAATAAAAAAGCATCTTTTGTTTTTTGTAGCCTCGTATATCTTCCTGTTAGCTGTAAATTTTCAAAGCGATATAACTCTTCCGGAGCCAAGTGCGTATGACTTCCCTCTATACTTTTAATTTTATACTTTCTAAAAGCATACTTTTGTATATCCATATATTCCTTATTTATAGCAACGTTAATATATCGTTTTAGATGCTTCATGTGCTTGGCAATGGTATTAAGGTGATAGCCTTTAGACTGCAGGTGATTATCAAATGAGGACACAAATTCAAATGTCAAATCGGTGAATAATATCTCTTTCTTAAATTCCTGAAGTAATTCAAGGGTGGAAAGATGATTTTGTCTGGTGCTCTCTTTCAAAAGAGAATTAGCTACTTCTTCTTTGAAGAAAGTTAAGAATGAGCTCCCGTTACTTAGAGGCTTATCAATCGAATTCTTTAATAAATCTAGCGATATTGGCTTTCCTTGTTGCCATAATCCAAGTTCAGTATGCTCAATAGCTGCTATATTCTCATACAACATACGATTCAAAACATTGGCGTTAGGATGATTCTTCACCATCTTTCGTTTAGCATCCCACTGATCGGGTTTGAGATATATTTTGGTGGAGAAATACATTTTTTTTCTGTTCAGATAGGCCTCTACCTGTACTAACGCCATTCCTTTTTTA
>OHDF01001161.1_pt1 | contig 10239 bp, 6 predicted proteins | sample 1566911 | NCBI WGS metagenome assembly OHDF01 (sample SAMEA3879504, study PRJEB24766) | human gut metagenome | biome: human-associated habitat; feature: feces | place: USA | collected 1985/1987
CAGGTTGAGGATGTGCACGCCGATCGAAAGCCCCATCAGGTAGGCGATCAGCACGATCCAGCGCATCGAGTGGGGCTGGTCGGCCTGTTCCTCCCATTTGAGCATGAGCCACACCACCAGGGCGGTGAACATCGACGAGAGGGCATATACTTCGCCTTCGCTGGCCGAGAACCAGAAGGTGTCGGTGAAGGTATAGGCGAGTGCTCCGACCGCACCTGTACCCAATACGGCCACGATGTTGGCTTTCGTAAGCTCCGCGCCCTGACGGGTGAGGATGCGGCGTGCCAGGTGGGTGATCGTCCAGAAAAGGAACAGGATGCAGAACGCGCTGGCCAGGCAGTTCATGGCGTTCACCATGTGGGGTACATAGTACGTCGAGGGTGCCAGTATCGTGGCCAGGCGGGCCAGCAGCATGAAGAGCGGTGCTCCGGGCGGGTGCCCTACTTCGAGTTTATACGAGGTAGCGATGAATTCGGAGCAGTCCCACAGGCTCGAAGAGGGCTCCATGGTCAGCAGATAGGTCATGGCCGCGATGGCGAAGACGATCCAGCCGACGATGTTGTTCCAGCGTTTGTAGCTATTCATTTGAGTTTCGGTTTGTCCGCAAAACGGCATGTCCCCTGCGTGCGAAGTCGAACGTTCGGTTTTTTAGGGCAGTCCGTCGGATTTAAGTCTGTTGTTGTGTACAAATACGATGAAAGCCGGGTGCAAAATCGATTTTGCCGGATTTTGCCGCAACGGGTTTCCCGTGCTGTGCAAAGATAGTGAAAGCCGGGAGAAAACGGGAACTTGTTCCCGGTTTTCCGAGGCGCATCCTATCTTCTGCAAAGATATTAAGATAACGCTTAAATCGGGTGTTTATTTTTGTTTTTTGTTCGGATTCTTTATTATCGTCGGTAAAGTATGGGGTGCCGCAGGCCGGAATCCGGGTATATGAGGTGCGAGATTCGTTCGATTTTCGGGGGATGCGGGATTCCGGTTGTCTGCCGGATTCTGAAATTTCAACAGAGAGGAGTATGTGTTGGCAAAGGGAGAGTATATGCGGATCTGAATCGTGTTGTGGAATGAATTCGGAAAAATTTTTATAAGGAATGCCGACCTGTGAAAAACCGGTCCGATTCATAATCGGACCGGTTTTTTTGTCTTCGGAGCAACTCCTGAAAGATCAATAGGAGTAATCCTCGCAGGGAAGTTTTCCGGTGTATTCGATTTCGAGCTCGGTATTTTTGTCGTCCTCGTCGATGGCTTTGAATGAGCCCGTAATGGTATAGTCGTCATTGCCGTTGGCGACGATTTTGAGAGTTCCCTCCGTGATTCTGTTCTTGATGATTCCGTAGGTGGGATCGTTGTAGTTCCAGAAGGATTTCGCCAGATCGAAAGTCATGTTCTCACCGGCGGCACCGCCCGTGTAGTCGCCGCTGGCGAGTTGCAGAGGATCTGTGGGCGCGAGCGTAATGTAGAACGTGATGCCGTATTCTTTTATCGGAGAGCCATCTTTCAGGCCGAGGAAGAATACATTGTCCCCATTGTAGTAGAGGTCGCCGACGGTCATGGTTGCTTTCGGTGCTTCCGGAGCCGGAGGAGTCGAATAGTTGTTGAAAGGTACTGTGCCGGTAAAATCGATCTTAATGGCTGTTTCCTGTCCGGTGTCGCTCGCTCCCCGGAGAGTGCCGGTTACGGTGTAGTTGTGGTTCCCGTTGTTTGTCACGGTGAGTGAACCTTCTTTGATCGTATTTTTGATCCGGTCGTTGAAATTCTCCTTGTCGATGAATGTCCAAGAGGATTTGGCTGCGTCGAGGGTCATCTCTCCGCTGCCGGTCGATACGGGGTAGTCGCCGCTGACGAGCTGCAGGGTCTCCGAAGCGGGTAGTTTGAACGAGAGCGACGCTTCGTAAGTATCTGTCGGGTTGGCGTCCTTGAGGGTCAGAGTATAGATATTGCCGTCGTAGTAGTCCAGGTTGCCGATGGTCATGGTCACCTCCGTAACAGTCGGTTCCACGGGTTCCGGATCGGCGTAGTCCTCGAAAGGAAGAGTGCCGGAAAAGTTGATTTTCAGAGCTGTGTTTTTACCGGTTTTATCGGATGTACCTTCCAGTGTGCCGGTGATCGTGTAGTTGTGGTCGCCGTTGCTGACGATGTGAATTTTGGTTCCCTCCTTGAGCCGGTTTTTGATCTTGTCGTTGTGGTTGTCCTTGTCGGTAAAGTTCCAGAATGACTTGCTCGCATCGATGGTCATCTCTTCGCCTGTCGTTGCTGCCATATAGTCGCCGCTGGCCAACAACGGTGAATCCGAAGCGGGCAGCTTCAAGTAAAAGGTTGTCTCGTAGAGATCGGCGGGATTGGCATCCTTGAGCTGGAGATAATAGATGTTGTCGTTGTAACGATACAGGGAGCCGGTGGACATGGTTACCTCAGGCACTTCGGGTGCGGGATCATCCGGGTCTTCATAGTCTTCCGAGTAATCGGAAATCAGCAACCGACCTGTGAATGCGAACGCTACGCCCGCTTCGTTTTCCATAATGGAACCCCCGTCCTGAATGGAGCCGCCTTTCATGTGGCCTCTGATCGTGTAGGTCATGTTGTCGCCGATGGCGACTTCGAATTCTCCGGCTTCGGCAACGTATTGTGTCCATTTGGGGGCGACCACATTCCAGTTGGAACGGTATCTAGTCGTATTTTTATTGTTGAACGTATTTATTTCCCAAGTGGAGGAGGCGGTGTATTTCCCGGCCGGAAGGGTGAAGCTACCCTTTTCCTGTCGTGGGACATTGACATAAAAGCATACGCTACATCCGCGGGCAGAGTTGTTCAGGTCTTTCAGGTAGAGGAAATAAACGGCTCCGCCCTCTTTGCTGTATTCACTGTCATGCCCGTAGTACATCAGTTCGCCTTCGGTCATCGTATGGGCGATGTACCCGGTCATGGGCGGATTGGGATCGTCCGGAATTTGGGGTCCCTGTGGGTCGTCCGGGTCGTTCGGCTCCGTCTGTTCCATACCGTTGTCTTTGTCGCTGCATGAAGGCAGGCATCCCAAAATCCCCCCCCCCGAACATCAGCAACATCCATGCGAATCTAAAGTGTTTCATAGCGTAAAAGGTTTTAGTGCCGGGCCTACGGCAGGTTTTTAATTTTCGGCAGAAACGAGGCCGGTCTTAAAAAAAAAGCGCTTTCTGCTTAAGTGTTTTCTTTCATGTAATAGAGATGTTGTTTTTCTTTGTTGGAAAAAATAGATAAAATATTCGGTATTTGCAAATGTTTTTGTCTTTTTTAATTTATTGTGTGTTTTTATTGGTTGAAAAATTGGGACTATCTCGTTCGACGAAGTTTGAAACGATATTTTTAAGTGAGGAGACGGTCGAGATAGTCGTCTGTCGGTTGTTAAGAAGATCAGTCCGGACATTCAGTCCGGACTGATCGGGAATTTTTCGTATGGAGCCGGTCTGATGCTTTTCTCCTGAATGGTAGTTTTCAGGAGAGGCGTAGCGATCGGTGTAATTTCGACGGTTGCCGTCGTCAATGTTGTATGGATGTGTCGTTTGTCGTAATAGGGATGAATACGATGTCCGAACAGCGCAGGGCTTCGTCATCGACGGCAAAGGCATAAATGTAGTATTTGGAGTTCGGTTCGAGCGTTTCCTGGATTTCTCTGGATTGTTGGAAGGTATATTGGCTCAGGATCATTTCGGCCGTGTAGCCCATCCATCCGTAGATCTTTACGTTGTCGATCCAACTTTCCGATATTTTCTCCAAAACGGTCGCATCCGTATCGGCCGCATCGACGCTGCCGTAGATCTTTGCGACAAAATGGCCGTCGTAATCGTTCGCTTTGACAAGAACGTCGATGTTGAGACCTTCGGTCGAAACGATCTGTATGTCGAATTTTGTGTCGATTGTTTGGGGTGCCAGGGTTGTGAGCGTCTTTTTTGAGATTGGGGTCAGCCTTTCGATCGTGATGGGATCCACGCCGTATGCGTAAACGAGGTATTCGGTATCGGGTTCCATGTTTTCGATCAGCCTGTCTGCAATAGTCCCCTGTTCGAGGTATTCTTGCGCCCAGCTTTGCCAGCCGCTGCCCGTTGCGTCCATGTCTGTATAGAAGTCGATGTCGTATTGGTAGAGCTCGTCATCCGTCTTGAAATCGGCGGCAGCCCGGGAGGGGATGATGTTCAACAGATAATACATTTCCTGGTCTCCGGGACGGACTGTAGTTCGGAATGTTTTTGTGGTGATGTCCGAAATCGTTATCGTAAATGCCTCCTCCGGACGGGCCGCCTGTTTTACTGTAAAGGAAGGCGCCGGCTGGATATCCGCGTACGAAACTTCGATGATTGCTTCTCTCTTTTCCGCTGTTTCGTTTTTGGTTACGTTGAATGAGATGACCCCTGCGGTTTTGGTATCGATGTCCGTTATCCAACTGTCGTTGCATTTGGCAGATAGGGTCGCATTTGCGACGGGGTTTTCGATCGTGTATTCGATTTGGAAAGGGCCTCCTTCGGCCGGAACATTGACGCTCTCTTTGGCGAATACGATTTCAGGCTGTGCATCCGGTGTGACGGGATCGTCGTTGTTACACCCGGCGAAGAGCGAGGACCCTAAAATTCCTCCTCCGAATATCCACAACATCCAAGCATGTCTAAAATGTTTCATAGCGTAAAAGGTTTTAGTGCCGGGCCTACGGCGGGTTTTTATTTTCGGCAGAAACGAGGCCGGTCTTAAAAAAGCGATTCTGTCCGGGAGTTTTTTGTGTGTGAAGAGAAATGTGTTTTTATCTATCTGAAAAATAGATAAAATATTTTGTATTTGCAAATGATTTTTATTTTTGATTTGCAGGGTGCTTCATATTTTATTCGGGGCTTATGCGGTATCAGGTCGGGAGCGTGTTGCTCCGAACGATGGCGGAACTGCAAACTTTGTCTTCGTTTTTACTGTTTTTGTGGGAAAAATGTTAATTTTGTGGCTCGGAAGATATTGCTTGTTATGGAATCGAAATTGACCCTTTACAACACGCTCGACCGCCGCAAGGAAACCTTCGAGCCGATCAATCCCCCGCATGTGGGAATGTATGTCTGCGGACCTACCGTATATGGCGATCCGCATCTGGGACACGCCCGGCCGGCGGTGACCTTCGACCTGTTGTTCCGTTATCTCCGGTCGCTCGGCTACAAGGTGCGCTACGTGCGCAACGTGACCGACGTGGGACATCTGGAGCACGATGCCGATGACGGTGAGGACAAGATTTCGAAGAAGGCGCGGCTGGAGCAGCTCGAACCGATGGAGGTGGCGCACTATTACACGGAGCGTTACCACCGGGCGATGGACGAGCTGAACGTGCTGTCCCCCTCGATCGAACCCTGCGCCAGCGGCCATATCATCGAGCAGATCGCCATGGTGAAGGAGATTCTCGACAACGGTTTCGCCTACGAATCGAACGGGTCGGTCTATTTCGATGTGGAGAAATACAACCGGAAATACAGTTACGGCCGTCTTTCGGGCCGCAACCTCGACGATATTCTGACGAACACGCGCGAGCTGGATGGGCAGGGCGATAAGCGCCATTCGTGCGATTTCGCCCTCTGGAAGAAGGCTTCGCCGGAGCATATCATGCGCTGGCCTTCGCCCTGGAGCGACGGCTTCCCCGGCTGGCACATGGAGTGTTCGGCCATGAGCACCAAATACCTGGGCCAGCGGTTCGACATCCACGGCGGCGGTATGGACCTGATGTTTCCGCATCACGAATGCGAGATCGCGCAATCGACGGCGGCGCTCGGCCACGACTCGGCCAAGTATTGGATTCACAACAATATGATTACGATCAACGGTCAGAAGATGGGCAAGTCGCTCGGTAACTTCATTACGCTCGAGGAGCTTTTCACGGGCAATCATAAGTTGCTGACGCAGGCCTATTCGCCGATGACGATCCGTTTCTTCGTATTACAGGCTCACTACCGTTCGACGCTCGACTTTTCGAACGAGGCGTTGCAAGCCGCCGAAAAGGGACTCGACCGCCTGATGAAGGCTGTCGAGGCGCTCGACAAGATCAAGCCGTCGGAGCAATCCACGGTGGATCCTGAGGAGCTCGAAACCCGCTGCCGCGAAGCGTTGGACGACGACCTGAACTCGCCGATGGCGATTTCCGCACTGTTCGACTGGGTGCGCATCATCAATCAGTTGGTCGAGGGGCAGCAACGGATCACGGCGGCCGACCTGGAGAAGCTCCGGGAGATCGTCCGTCGTTATGTGTTCGATATTCTGGGTTTGCGCGACGAAAAGGCGGCTTCGGCCGGCGGCAAGGATCTGGTCACGCCGTTGGTGAACATGCTTCTCGACCTGCGGCAGACGGCCAAGACCGAGAAGAATTGGGCGCTGTCGGATAAGATCCGGGACGAGCTTACGGCCATCGGTATCCGGGTCAAGGACCGCAAGGACGGCTGCGACTGGGAGATCGAGTAGCGTTTCGTCGTTTTAATTAATGTATTGATAAATCGATCGTTCCTGTTCGGTGTATTCCGGACGGGAACGGTGTGTTTGGATCGTGCGGGCGGTTGCCGGGGCGGAAAGACCGTCGCAGCCGTTTCGTGCGCCGAATGATTATTGAAGGGAGGATTTGTGTATGAGTGAAGTAAAAGGAGCGGCGATGGAGCTGGGAACCGAGCGTATCCGCAAGCTGCTCGTTCAATATGCCGTGCCGGCCATTATCGCGATGACCGCCTCGTCGCTGTACAACATGGTGGACAGCATCTTTATCGGGCACGGCGTGGGGGCGCTGGCCATTTCGGGGCTGGCCCTGACGTTCCCGCTGATGAACCTCGCGGCGGCGTTCGGTTCGTTGGTGGGTGTGGGCGCCGCGACGCTGGTGTCGATGCGCCTGGGGCAGCGGGATTACGAAACGGCCCAGCGGATTCTGGGGAATGTCGTGGTGCTCAACCTGATTATCGGAATCTCTTTCGGGTTGCTGACGCTGGTTTTTCTCGATCCGATTCTCTACTTTTTCGGAGCCAGCGATGCGACGATCGGCTATGCCCGGGAGTATATGTCCGTCATTCTGTGGGGTAACGTCGTTACACACATGTATTTGGGTCTGAACGCCGTGTTGCGTGCCGCCGGGCACCCGCGCAAGGCGATGTACGCCACGATCCTGACGGTGACGATCAATGCGATTCTCGACCCGCTGTTCATCTTCGGCTTCGGCTGGGGCATTCGCGGCGCGGCCATTGCGACCGTGCTGGCGCAGATACTCGCGCTCGTCTGGCAGTTCCGCATCTTTTCGGACAGGAACGAGCTGTTGCATTTCCGGCGCGGCATCTACCGGCTGAAAGGCAAGATCGTGCGTAATGTGCTGGCTATCGGCATGTCGCCCTTCTTGATGAACCTTGCGGCTTGTTTCATCGTGATTCTGATCAACAAGGGACTCAAGGAGTACGGCGGCGATCTCAATATCGGTGCTTACGGTATCGTCAATCGGTTGGGATTCTTCTTCGTGATGATCGTCATGGGCATCAATCAGGGTATGCAGCCCATTGCTGGGTATAATTACGGTGCCCGGCAGTTCGACCGGGTGGATCGGGTGCTGAAATTGACGATCATCGGCGCTACCTGCGTCACCACGCTCGGATTCCTGATCGGCGAATTGGCGCCGCGCCTGGCGGTGTCGGTTTTCACGGACGATCCGGAGTTGGTCCGTCTTTCGGCCGAAGGTATGCGCATCGTCTTCTTCTGCTTCCCGATCATCGGTTTCCAGATGGTGACGACCAACTTTTTCCAGAGTATCGGCATGGCGGGCAAGGCGATCTTCCTTTCGTTGTCGCGGCAGTTGCTTTTCCTGATGCCGGGTCTGATTTTCCTGCCCCGCATCTTCGACGAGCTGACGCCCTGGGACGGCAGTTGGGGCGTATGGTGTTCGATGCCGCTGTCGGATTTCCTGGCTTCGCTGGTTGCCGGTGTCATGCTGTTCTGCCAATTCCGGAAGTTCAAGGCCAAGGCCGCTGCGGGGAGAGGCGAGGTTTCGGGAGCCGAAGTCGAAAACGATCGCAGAGTGAATGAATAAAAACCGTTGCACTATGGAACAGGATAAGTTCGTTATCAATATAGGCCGTCAGCTCGGCAGCGGCGGCAAAGCCGTCGGCGAGGCGCTGGGGCGTCGTCTGGGCGTGCACGTCTATGACAAGCAGTTGATCAATCTGGCGGCCGAGCAGAGCGGCCTCTGCACGGAACTTTTCGAGCAGGCCGACGAGAAGAAGTCGAGGAGCCTCTTTTCCTCGCTGATCGGTTATCTGCGCATGCCTTTTGCAAGTGAAGAGGGGAGTGTGACCGATGTGCTGAGCAGCGAGGCGCTGTTCAAAATACAGAGCGATGTGATCCGTGACATCGCCTCGCGGGAATCGTGTATTTTCGTGGGCCGTTGTGCCGACTATATCCTGCGGGATCATCCCCGCGCGGTGAATGTTTTCGTTACGGGGGCTCCGGAAGATCGGGTGCGTCGCCTTTGCGAGCAGGAGAACGTAACGCCCGAAGAGGCCGAAGCGCAGATGGAGCGTACGGATGCCCGCAGGGCTTCCTATTACGACTATTTCAGCAGCGGCAAGTGGGGCGAAGCCGCAACCTACCATCTCTGCATCGATTCCTCGGTGCTGGGGATCGAAGGTACGGCCGACTTTATCCGGGAGTTCGCGGAGCGTAAACTGAAGATGAACCTGTCCGGGCGGTAGTCGGCGGCTTCGAGCGTGTTCGGCATAATCCAAGGATGCGTCGGACGGTTTTGGGAAGGGATGAAGGAAACGGTTTTCGGACGGTCAGTGCCGGTGCGACGGAGTCTGTTTTCGATCGGTTTTCGATCGGTGGGTTGTGATAACGTTCGGTAGCCCGTCGCCCGAGGCGATCTTTTCGGTAGAAGGGTTTGGGCGTCCGACTTTTTTCGGCCAGGAGCTGCCAGGGCGGGATCGTTTTTATTGGCAACGAGCCCGGTTCCTATTTCCGAAAACCGGAAATTTTGTTTACATTTGTTGGAAGAAAGACAGGAGAGGCGGCTATCCTTGCGGGAGAGTCTGTACGGATTGCCTCGCCTGTAAAAATCAATCGGAAAATATGGTACTTGCAGAACAGATTAAAGAGGCTATAAGACGTCAGGATACGTTGGGGAGGTGTCTTTGACATCGATCAGCGAAGAATAGAACTCCAGAACGAGGAGGAGAAGACGCAGGTTCCGGGCTTTTGGGATAATCCCGACAAGGCCCGCGAACAGTTGCGCCGCGTGGCGGGAATCAAGGAGTGGGTCGAGGAGTACGATGCTGTGGTCAAGGAGGTCGAAGACCTGCGGTTGATGCCGGAATTCGTCAAGGAGGGCGTGGTGACCGAGCAGGAGCTCGACGAGCAGTATGCGCGTGCGATGCACCGCATCGAAGAACTCGAATTGCGCAACATGCTGCGCCGTGACGAGGACCGTATGGGCGCTATCATGGATATCAATTCCGGTGCGGGCGGTACCGAGGCGCTCGACTGGGCGGGGATGCTGCTGCGCATGTACACCCGCTGGGGCGAGGCGCACGGATACAAGGTCAAGGTGCTCGACTATCAGGCTGGCGAGGAGGTAGGTGTAAAGTCCTGCACGCTCGAATTCGAGGGCGAATACGCTTACGGCTACCTCAAGAGCGAAAACGGCGTGCACCGCATGGTGCGCCTGTCGCCGTTCAACGCCAATAACAAGCGGCAGACGACTTTCGCGTCGGTGTTCGTGTCGCCGGCGATCGACGACACGATCGAAATCACGGTCAATCCTGCGGACATCGAGTGGGACACTTTCCGGTCGAGCGGTGCGGGCGGCCAGAACGTCAATAAGGTCGAAACGGCGGTCCGGTTGCGCTATCACGGCAAGGATGCCGATACGGGCGAGCCGATCGAGTATCTGATCGAGAACATGGAAACCCGCTCGCAGTTGATGAACCGCGAAAATGCCATGCGCATCCTCAAGTCGAAACTCTACCAGCGGGAGCTGGACAAGCGCATGGCCACGCAGCAGGCACTCGAAGCTACGAAAAAACGCATCGAATGGGGTTCGCAGATTCGCTCCTACGTCTTCGACGACCGACGGGTGAAGGATCATCGCACGGGAGTCCAGACCTCGGATATCGAGGGGGTGATGGACGGCGACCTGGACGGCTTCATCAACGCCTATCTGACGGCGGAGGCCACCGGGAATTGGGCCACCAAGTAAAACCGGGAGGGGGGCTGAAGTGTCCCCGAATC
>OHDF01001163.1_pt1 | contig 10220 bp, 5 predicted proteins | sample 1566911 | NCBI WGS metagenome assembly OHDF01 (sample SAMEA3879504, study PRJEB24766) | human gut metagenome | biome: human-associated habitat; feature: feces | place: USA | collected 1985/1987
GTCAGTGTACGCAATGCGCGCCGTGACGGTATAGATACACTGAAAAAAGCAGTTAAAGAAGGTCTTGCAGAAGATGAACAAAAGAATGCCGAAGCCAAACTGCAAAAGATTCATGATAAGTATATCAAGCAGATCGACGACATGCTGGCTGAAAAGGATAAGGAGATAATGACAGTGTAAATTTAGTTGAAAGTTGAGAGTTGAAAGTTGAAAGTTACTATTCAGCGTGATTGCATAAGTAATTTTCCACTTTTAAGTGACGGGTAACTCTCAACTATCTAAGAATTCTCAACTTTCAACTCTCAACTTTCAACTAAATAAAATATGCGTGGATTAGTTATAAAGAATACAGGAAGCTGGTATCAAGTCAGGACAGATGACGGACAATTTATCGAGTGTAAGATAAAGGGGAATTTCCGTCTGAAAGGAATACGGAGCACAAATCCTGTGGCAGTAGGCGACCGGGTGCAAATTATACTGAACCAGGAAGGTACTGCATTCATTAACGAAATAGAAGATAGAAAGAATTATATCATCCGCCGGTCTTCGAATCTTTCCAAGCAATCACATATTCTCGCCGCCAACCTTGACCAATGCATGCTGGTGGTGACAATCAATTACCCCGAAACATCCACCATCTTTATCGATCGTTTTTTAGCTTCGGCGGAAGCTTATCGTATACCTGTCAAACTGGTATTCAATAAAGTCGATGCATATGATGAAGATGAACTTCATTATTTAGACAGTCTCATTAACCTTTATACCCATATCGGCTATCCCTGCTTTAAGATTTCCGCTAAAAGCAAACAAGGAATCGATGCCATTCAAAAAGAATTAAAAGGACGGATTACGCTCTTCTCCGGACATTCGGGAGTAGGAAAATCCACACTTATCAATGCCATACTTCCGGGACAAGAAGTCAAAACGGCAGAAATATCTACTTATCACAACAAAGGAATGCATACTACCACTTTCTCCGAAATGTTTCCCGTTGAAGGAGGAGGGTATATCATCGATACTCCGGGCATCAAAGGGTTCGGAACATTCAACATGGAAGAAGAAGAAATCGGACATTACTTCCCCGAAATATTCAAATTTTCTGCCGACTGTAAATACAACAACTGCACCCATCGTCAAGAGCCTGGTTGTGCAGTAAGACAAGCCGTAGAGCAGCACTATATCAGCGAATCACGCTATACCTCCTACCTCAATATGCTCGAAGATAAAGAGGAAGGAAAATACCGAGCAGCCTATTAATTTATTAACTCTTTTTCACGCTACACATATTAAACTTTCCTGCCATACTCCTGTCTAACCTACAAGATTATCAATTGCTATATTTAACAGGTGCACTGCCACATGTACCTATATAACATAAAACATACATGGACAAGAGAATTAAATGGGGTATTATTATTCTTGTAGGTGCCGGATTAATAGGAGGTGGCATCTACTCTCAAATGCCTAAACAAAATGAAGAATTGGCTGCTGCCGATAAAGTATCCAAAGCTCAGAAAGGGAACAAGAGAATTCTAAATGTAAATGCACGGATTATCAAACCGCAACTGCTTACTGATGAAATCCGGATTAGCGGTAGCCTGCTGCCGGATGAAGAGGTAGACCTTTCATTCGAAACATCCGGAAAGATTGTAGAAATAAACTTTGACGAAGGTAGTACCGTTCAGAAAGGACAGTTACTGGCCAAAGTCAACGACCGACAGTTGCAAGCCCAACTTCAACGTCTCGTTTCCCAACTGAAACTGGCGGAAGACCGCGTATTTCGTCAGAATGCACTTCTTGAAAGAGACGCCGTAAGTAAAGAGGCTTACGAACAGGTAAAAACAGAACTGGCTACCCTGAATGCCGATATTGAAAATATAAAGGCTAGTATTGACATGACAGAACTACGCGCTCCTTTCGATGGAATTATCGGACTGAGACAGGTTAGTGTCGGAGCTTATGCCTCTCCCACTACCGTAGTCGCCAAACTGACTAAAGTAAGCCCGCTGAAAGTTGAATTTGCCGTGCCCGAACGTTACGCACGCGAAATAAAAAAAGGAATGAATCTGGACTTCAGAGTAGAAGGACGGCTCAACGCTTATCCTGCACAAGTATATGCCACAGAATCCAGTCTGGATATGGAAACTCACTCACTGAACATTCGCGCCATCTATCCTAACCGGAACGGAGAGTTATTGCCGGGACGCTATGCTGATATTCAGTTGAAACAAAAAGAAATAGCAGATGCAATAGCTATCCCGTCAGAAGCAATTGTACCCGAAATGGGGAAGAACAAAGTCTTTGTGTATCGCAACGGAGTGGCAGAACCGACCGATGTAGTTGTCGGCATCCGCACCGAATCCGAAATCCAGATTGTTCAGGGTTTGGCTATCGGTGACACTATCCTGACTTCGGGTACACTGCAATTACGAAAAGGTATGCCGGTTGAAATCCAGGCTCTTAACTAACCACAAAAAAAATGCTTCAATGAATATATCCGAACTTAGTATTCGTAGACCGGTGCTTGCTACCGTACTTACGATTATCATATTACTTTTCGGACTGATTGGCTACAACACATTGGGAGTTCGTGAATACCCGTCTGTGGATAATCCTATCATCTCAGTTACTTGCAGCTATTCCGGTGCGAATGCAGATGTTATCGAGAACCAAATCACCGAACCCCTGGAACAGAATATCAATGGTATTCCCGGTATACGTTCCCTATCCAGCGTCAGTCAGCAAGGCCAATGCCGCATCACGGTAGAGTTTGAATTGTCCGTCGATCTTGAAACGGCAGCCAACGATGTGCGCGACAAAGTTTCCCGTGCACAACGCTATTTGCCGCGCGACTGTGACCCTCCCACCGTATCGAAAGCCGATGCCGATGCCGTCCCCATCCTGATGGTAGCCATCCAAAGCGACAGCCGTTCACTGCTGGAGCTTAGTGAAATAGCCGACTTAACGGTAAAAGAACAATTGCAGACCATATCAGATGTAAGTAGCGTTTCCATCTGGGGTGAGAAACGTTACTCCATGCGCTTATGGCTTGACCCGACTAAGATGGCAGGATACGGCATTACTCCGGTAGACGTAAAAAATGCAGTTACCAAAGAGAACATCGAATTACCATCCGGCAGTATCGAAGGAAATACCGTTGAACTGACATTGCGTACCATGGGACAGATGCATACAGCTAAAGAATTCAATAATATTATATTAAAGGAGATAAACGGCAATGTCATCCGTTTCAGTGATATAGGTTACGCCGAACTTGGTCCTGCCGATATCAAAAGCTACATGAAAATGAACGGAGTTCCGATGGTAGGTGTCGTTGTGATTCCCCAACCGGGTGCTAATCACATCGAGATAGCTGATGCCGTATATCAGCGCATGCAGCAGATGCAAAAAGACCTTCCAGAAGATGTGAAATACAGCTATGGCTTTGACAATACCAAATTCATACGCGCTTCCATTGACGAGGTAAAGACAACGGTATATGAGGCTTTTATACTGGTTATCATTATTATCTTCCTGTTCTTACGCGACTGGCGTGTAACGCTGATTCCCTGTATCGTGATACCGGTATCGCTTATCGGAGCTTTCTTCGTCATGTATATTGCCGGATTCTCCATCAACGTCCTCACCATGCTGGCCGTCGTGCTCTCTGTCGGATTGGTGGTGGATGACGCTATTGTAATGACCGAGAATATCTATATCCGAATAGAACGGGGAATGAAACCGTTTGAAGCAGGAATCGAAGGAGCCAAAGAAATATTCTTTGCTGTAATATCAACTACCATCACGCTGGTTGCTGTTTTCCTCCCCATCGTATTTATGAAAGGAACCAGCGGACGACTGTTCCGCGAGTTCAGCTTTGTTGTAGCCGGTTCTGTCATCATCTCCTCATTTGCGGCATTGACATTTACCCCGATGCTTGCCACCAAACTACTGGTTAAACGTGAAAAGCAGAGTTGGTTCTACCGCAAAACAGAACCGTTCTTTGAGGGAATGAACCGCATCTATGCCCGTTCATTGGATGCTTTCTTAAAGAAACGTATATCGGCTATCCCTATCACGCTGTTAATGGTAGTTGCCATCGGCATATTATGGAGCTATATCCCGGCAGAAATGGCACCGATGGAAGACCGTTCGCAAATCAGCATCAATACCCGTGCTGCCGAAGGAGCCAGTTATGAATATATCCGCGATTATACCGAAGATATCAATCATTTGGTCGACTCCCTTGTGCCTGATGCCGAATCGGTTACGGCACGTGTGTCGAGCGGTAGCGGTAATATCCGTATCACACTGAAAGATATAAAAGACCGTAACTACACCCAAATGGAAGTAGCCGAACGTATCTCAAAGGCTATCCGCAACAAAACAAAGGCTCGTGCCTTTGTCCAGCAACAATCTTCTTTCGGCGGACGCAGGGGAAGCATGCCTGTACAATATGTATTGCAGTCCGTCAGTATTGAGAAATTGGAAAAAGTGTTGCCTGAGTTCTTAAGCAAGGTATACGATAACCCGACATTCCAAATGGCTGACGTCGATTTGAAATTCAGCAGCCCCGAAATGCGAGTCAACATTAACCGTGACAAAGCGGGCACAATGGGTGCCAGCGTACGCGACATCGCAGAGACACTGCAATACGGCCTCAGCGGACAGCGCATGGGGTACTTCTATATGAATGGAAAACAATATGAAATCTTAGGACAGATCAACCGTCAGCAACGAAACAAACCTTCCAATATCAAATCCATCTATATCCGAAATGATAAAGGAGAAATGATTCAGCTGGATAACTTGGTGGAATTCGTAGAGTCTGTGGCACCCCCCAAACTTTACCACTACAACCGCTTTATCTCGGCTACTGTTTCTGCCGGACTTGCCGACGGAAAAACAATCGGACAAGGATTGGAAGAGATGGATAAAATTGCCTCCGAAACCTTAGATGATACTTTCCGTACCGCACTTTCGGGTGACTCTAAAGATTATCGCGAAAGTTCGTCCAGCCTGATGTTTGCCTTTATACTGGCACTAGTACTTATTTACCTCATTTTGGCGGCACAGTTCGAGAGTTTCAAAGACCCATTCATCATTATGCTGACAGTGCCATTGGCCATTGCGGGAGCACTCATCTTTATGTTTGCCGGTGGCATTACAATGAACATCTTCAGTCAGATTGGTATCATCATGCTGATTGGTCTGGTGGCAAAGAACGGTATCCTGATTGTAGAATTTGCCAATCTGAAACAAGAATCGGGTGAAGACAAAATGGCAGCCATCCGAAATGCGGCCTTGCAGCGTCTCCGCCCCATCCTGATGACCAGTGTCTCAACCATATTGGGGTTGATTCCTCTGGCCTTTGCAACCGGTGAGGGAGCTAACCAGCGTATTGCCATGGGTACGGCCGTTGTAGGTGGTATGCTTGTTTCTACTTTACTCACCATGTACATCGTACCGGCTATTTATACCTATATTTCTACTAACCGAAAAGTCAAAACAGAAACCGTATGAAACGAATTATTATAGTAATGTGTATCTGCCTGGCAGGAATAACCGAGATATATGCACAATATCCTTATACACTAAAGAAATGCCTGGAAGAAGGACTTGCCAATAACTATTCCATCCGCATCACCCGCAATGAAGAGCAAATGAGCCACAACAATGCCACACTTGCCAATGCCGGTTATCTGCCTACACTCGATCTGTCGGCAGGATACAGCGGTTCATTGGACAACACAGACAGCAAAAACCGCAGCACCGGAACCACTACCGGCGAACGCAACATCTACGACCAAACCCTGCAAGCCGGACTGGACGTAAACTGGACGCTCTTTGACGGATTTAATATCAGCACAACCTATAAACAATTAAAGGAGCTGGAACGGTTGGGCGAAACAAATACCCGCATCACATTAGAAGATTTCATAGCCGGACTGACCGCCGAATATTATAACTACGTCCAACAAGAGATACGCTTGAAAAATTTCCTGTATGCCGTATCACTGTCCAAAGAGCGTCTGCGCATTGTGGAAGAACGCTATCATATCGGTAACTTCTCCCGACTGGACTACCAACAGGCAAAAGTAGACTTTAATGCTGACAGTGCACAATACATGAAACAACAAGAACTGGTAGTAACTTCTCGCATCAATCTGAATGAGCTGATGGCCGTGCAAGAAGTCAACCGCCCTTTGCGCCTCAATGATTCTATCATTACAGTCAATGATGCACTGAATTATGACGAACTGTGGTCTGCCACCCTGTCGACTAATGCCGGACTACTCCGGGCAGACCAAAATACGACTATCGCTCAATTGGACTACCGAAAAGTATTGTCGCGCAACTATCCCTACGTGAAATTGAAAGCCGGATATGGCTACACATTAAATAAATATGAAACCAACGCCACCAGCCGAAGAAGCAACTGGGGACTGAACGGAGGTATCACGATAGGCATCAACCTGTGGGACGGCAACCGCCGTCGGGAAAAGCGCAATGCAAGTCTCGCCATTCGTAACTCCCAATTGGAACGTGAACAGCTAGAACTGGGACTGAAAGCCGACCTGAGTAACCTGTGGCAAGCCTACCGCAACAACCTGCGTCTGTTGAATCTGGAGCGTCAAAACCTGGTAGCCGCCCGCGAAAACCACGAAATAGCCAAAGAACGTTACCTGCTCGGTGACTTATCAGGTATTGAAATGCGTGAAGCACAAAAAAGTCTGCTCGATGCAGAAGAACGTATCCTTTCGGCAGAATATGATACCAAAATATGCGAAATATCTCTGCTTCAGATAAGCGGCAAAATAACGAAATATCTCGAATAATCGTTATAGACTTTACTACAGGTTTGTATTTCATGACGGTAATCCGTACCTTTGCACCCAATTATCACTAATTAGGTTATAAAAAGATATGGGATTATTTATTAAGAAACCTTTTTCCATGCTTCAGGCTGAAGCAAACGAATCGGGCGCAAAGACACTTAAAAGAGTGTTGGGCGCATGGAGTCTGGTAGCATTGGGAGTAGGCGTAATTATCGGAGCAGGATTATTCTCCATCACAGGAACAGTAGCCGCAGGATATACCGGTCCTGCCATAACACTTTCGTTTGCCATTGCAGCCATCGGATGCTGTTTTGCCGGACTATGCTATGCCGAGTTTGCCTCGATGATACCCGTGGCAGGTAGTGCATATACCTATTCATACGCCACCATGGGAGAGCTGATAGCGTGGATAATCGGCTGGGACTTGGTTCTGGAATATACAGTGGCAGCCACCACAGTCAGCATCAGCTGGAGCAGATACCTCGTCGTCTTTCTCGAAGGAGTAGGAATCAACCTTCCGCATGCACTTACAGCCTGCCCGTGGGACGGAGGAGTGGTTAACATTCCGGCTTTCCTTATCGTAGTACTGATGAGCATCTTCCTGATTAGAGGCACAGAAGGCAGTTCCATTTTCAACGGCTTTATCGTATTTCTGAAAGTAGCGGTTATCCTCACCTTCGTAGTACTAGGCTGGAAATACATCAATACAGAAAACTATACTCCTTACATTCCTGCCAACACAGGGACATTGGGAGAATTCGGTTGGTCGGGCGTATTGCGCGGAGCAGCCATCGTGTTTTTTGCCTTTTTGGGCTTTGATGCCGTGAGCACGGCAGCCCAAGAAACCAAGAACCCCAAACGGGATATGCCCATAGGGATACTCATGTCATTGTTCATCTGTACCATACTTTATATGGTCTTTGCTCATGTAATGACAGGAGTTGCCCACTACACCGATTTTGCAGGTCAACAAGGTATCGCACCCGTAGCCGTAGCCATCGACCACATGGGACATGCCGATGCCGCCGGCATCATTCACCCCGATTATCCGTGGCTGAATCGCGCCATCGTACTTGCCATCCTTTTTGGTTATTGTTCCGTCATTATGGTAACCTTGTTGGGACAAAGCCGTGTTTTCCTCAGCATGAGCCGTGACGGATTATTACCCCCTTTCTTCTCACATATCAATGAGAAGTTCCGCACACCGGCACGCAGCAATCTATTGTTCATGGTCGTCGTAGGATTATTGGCAGCATTTGTTCCGGCACGCGTAGCAGGTGAAATGACCAGCATCGGAACACTATTCGCTTTCACTCTGGTTTGTGCAGCCGTGCTGATTGTCCGTAAAAGCATGCCCGAAGTGCACCGCGCCTTCAAAACACCTTTTGTGCCGGTCGTACCGATTCTCGGAATCCTGACTTGCCTGTGCATGATGCTTTTCCTTCCGGCGGATACTTGGATTCGATTGGTATTATGGATGCTAATCGGTCTGGACGTATATGCCTGCTATGGAGTAAAACACAGCAAACTGGAGCAACACATACCGCGCCGACGCGGACTTACCATACTCAACATGATAGGTATTGCCTTATCTGTCTTATCTGTTATCACTGGATTATGGCATCAGCAGACCGTGGGTTGGGACGAAGATAAGACCTTACTCATTATCTCATTTGTCTTCGCTTTTACTCACTGTGCTTTCTATATGATACGCATCTGGAAACAGACCTCCCAAAAGAAATAAAGACCAAGAGAGATAGAATATCATAAAAGAGTTTCAAAAGAAATAGGCATCCGTCGTTAAAAAGCGGATGCCTATTATTATTTATAAAAAAAGGATATTGCTTATTTACAATTACCCAAGCAACGCGGTTTCAACTGCTTGAAGAAATCGTTACCCTTATCATCTACCAAGATGAATGCAGGGAAGTCTTCCACTTCAATCTTCCAGATAGCCTCCATACCCAATTCAGGATATTCCACACATTCAATGCTCTTGATATTGTTTTGTGCAAGGATAGCAGCCGGTCCGCCGATAGAACCCAAATAGAAACCACCATGTTTCTTACAAGCATCAGTTACTTGCTGGCTCCGATTACCTTTTGCCAACATAATCATGCTGCCTCCATGCTCTTGGAACAAATCCACATACGGGTCCATACGTCCTGCAGTAGTGGGACCCATAGAACCACATGCCATACCTTCCGGTGTTTTTGCCGGACCTGCATAATAGATAGGATGATCCTTGATATACTGAGGCAAATCTTCACCGCGGTCCAAACGTTCTTTCAACTTGGCATGAGCGATGTCGCGACCAACAATAATTGTTCCGTTCAATGAAAGGCGGGTAGCTACCGGATACTTGGTCAGTTCTTTCAAGATGTCTGCCATCGGCTGGTTCAGGTCAATCTTCACAGCATCACCTTCACCTGCTTCGCGAAGCGCTTCCGGAATCAATTCACCCGGTTTGTCATCCATCTTTTCAATCCAGATACCGTCCTTATTAATCTTACATTTGATGTTACGATCGGCAGAGCAAGATACACCGAGCCCGATCGGACAAGAAGCACCGTGACGGGGCAAACGGATGATACGAACATCGTGTGCCATATATTTACCGCCAAACTGAGCTCCCAAACCAATCTTGTAAGCTTCTTCCAATACTTGCTTTTCAAGTTCCACATCACGGAACGCACGTCCGTATTCGTTACCCGTAGTGGGCAACTCATCATAATAATGAGTGGATGCCAACTTCACTGTCAGCAAATTCTTTTCAGCAGATGTACCGCCAATTACGAATGCGATATGATAAGGAGGACAAGCAGCCGTACCCAAAGTCTTCATCTTTTCTACCAAGAATGGTACCAAAGTAGCCGGATTCAGCACAGCTTTTGTTTCCTGATATAAATAAGTCTTATTGGCAGAGCCACCGCCTTTGGTTACACAAAGAAAGTGGTATTCCATACCTTCGGTAGCCTCCAGGTCGATCTGTGCCGGCAAATTACATTTAGTATTCACCTCATCATACATATTCAAAGGAGCATTCTGGGAATAACGCAGATTCTCTTCTGTATAAGTTTTATAAACACCTTCGGAAAGTGCTTCTTCATCACAATAACCGGTCCATACCTGCTGACCTTTTTCACCGTGGATGATAGCCGTACCGGTATCTTGGCAAAGCGGTAATTTACCTTTAGCAGAAACTTCCGCATTACGCAAGAAAGTCAATGCTACATATTTATCATTGTCACTGGCTTCGGGATCGTTCAGAATCTTAGCAACCTGTTCGTTGTGCGAACGGCGCAGCAAAAACGAAACGTCACGGAATGCGGCATTTGCCATTGCAGTCAAACCTTCTTTTTCAATCTTCAAGATAGGTTT
>OHDF01001193.1_pt1 | contig 10040 bp, 10 predicted proteins | sample 1566911 | NCBI WGS metagenome assembly OHDF01 (sample SAMEA3879504, study PRJEB24766) | human gut metagenome | biome: human-associated habitat; feature: feces | place: USA | collected 1985/1987
GACGCACCAGCCCCAGCGCACCCACTGCATAACCGCAACGCAGACCTGCCAGCCCATAGGCCTTGGAAAAGGTGCGGAAAACCATCAGATTGCTGTAGCGTCCGACCAAGTTCAAAGTAGAGCCTGCTACCAGCCACAGCTTGTGCATCGGACGCAAATCATTCGGTGCCAGCTCCTTGCCATCGGCAAATTCCATGTAGGCCTCGTCCATAATAACAGGGCAATCTACATTAGCGAGAATTTTTTCCATAGCTGCCAGGTTGTTATAGTTGCCTGTCGGGTTGTTCGGATTGCAGACAATCAACAGCGAAGGCTGCTGCTCCTTGCAAAAAGCAATAACACTGTCAGCATCAACAAAGCCTTCGGCTGTCAGCGGATAGCGCACCTCCTCGCTGTCGGAAAGGGCAGCGTACTCGCCGTACATGGAAAATGACGGCCAGGGTACGGCAATCTTTTTGCCCGGCCCGCCAAAAACATAGCAGGCCTTTTCCAACAGCTCACTGGAGCCGTTGCCTATTTTTACACAGTCAATATCCACATCCAGCTCTTTGGCAATCACCTCGCACAGGTTTTCCGATTTAATCGGCGGATAACGGTTAAAAGGAAAGCGCGCGGTGCGTTGGGTAATTTTTTCCGCAATCTCCTGCGGCAGCGGGTAATTGCTTTCGTTGGCGTTAACAATAATATCCGCCGCCACGCTTTCTACGGCATATTCCTCCATCGCCTCAATACTTTGGCGAACAGTAAAGCTACTCATCTTCTGCCTCCTTATTTACCCACACGTTTACGGATAGCGTTGGCATGAGCCTGCAGGCCCTCTGCTTCAGCCAAGGTAATAATATCGTCAGCAGCAGCCATCAATGCCGGAGCAGTGTAGGCAATGATACTTGTTTTCTTCATAAAGGTTTCTACGTTCAGTACGGAATAGAACTTCGCCGTACCGCCTGTCGGCAGAACGTGGTTCGGTCCTGCATAGTAATCGCCCAGCGGTTCCGGTGAGTAAGCCCCCAGGAACATAGCACCGGCATTACGGATATACGGCATAATTTCAAACGGTGCCTTAGTCATGATTTCCAAGTGCTCAGGTGCAGAAAGGTTAGCCATTTCTATAACGGTAGGCATATCCTTGGCAAGGATAATCTTGCCTGCCTGCTGCAGTGAGGTACCGGCGATTTCCTTACGCGGCAGCTGTGCCAGCTGTACTTCGATTTCCTCGCCCACAGCATTAGCTACACGCTCGCTGTCGGTAATCAGGATAGCGCAGGCCAACGGATCATGCTCTGCCTGGCTCAGAAGGTCTGCTGCCAGATAGGTCGGGTTAGCGCTGTCATCTGCTACAATCAAGATTTCGCTCGGGCCGGCAAGCATATCAATATCAACGTGACCGATAACGGCTTTTTTAGCCAAAGTTACGAAGATATTGCCGGGGCCGGTAATTTTTTCTACCTTCGGTACGGTTGCGGTGCCAAAGGCCAGCGCAGCAATCGCCTGTGCGCCGCCCATTTTATAAATTTCGGTAACGCCGATTAATTTTGCTGTTACCAGTACGTTCGGATTAACCTTGCCGTCCTTTCCGGGCGGTACGGCCATCACAATGCGGGGAACGCCTGCTACCTTTGCCGGGCAGGCATTCATCATTACAGACGAAGGATAAGCAGCAGTGCCGCCGGGAACATAAATACCGACGGAATCAACCGGGGTAACCTTTTGGCCCAGCAGTGAACCGTAAGGACGGTTCGTAAGCCAGGTTTTCGGCATCTGCTCCTCATGGAACTTCATAACATTGGCGATGGCACGCTCCAAAGCAGCCTTCACTTCCGGTTTGACAATAGCTTCCGCTTCCGCAAATTCTTCCTCGGTTACACGGATATTTTCCGGTGTCAGCTCTACGCGGTCAATCAGCTTAGTATAGTAAAAAAGGCTTTCATCACCGTTTTTGCGCACATCAGCAACAATCTGTTCAACAACCTGTGCTGCCGTCATGTGTCTGCCGAACATAGCATCCGTACCTGCCTGAATGCGCGGAGATAATTCCACCTCGTCAAAAGCCTTCTTCTTCATTAAAGCAGCAATCTCTGCTGCGCTCATCTTTCTTGCGTCTGTAACCTGCATTTTATTTATCCTCCTCATTTAAAACAATACGTAAATCCTCAACCAGCTTGTGCAAGCGGACAAATTTCAGCTTGAAGCTGGCGCGGTTGGCAATCAGTCTGGCAGTAGCGGTAAAAATAGAATCAACCTCCGCCAGTTTATTTTCTTTCAGGGTGCGTCCTGTTTCTACTATATCTACAATCATTTCGCTCAGGCCCACGATAGGTCCAAGCTCAATCGAGCCGTTGAGCTTCACAATTTCTGTCTGAATGCCCAGTTTATTGAAATAAGCCTTGGCGCAGTTAGGATACTTTGTTGCTACCCGCAGGTGAGCGTAATCCGTCAGCTTGGCGCGTCGCTTAGCCTCCGGCACCGCCATCATCAGGCGGCAGCGACCAAAGCCCAAATCCAACAGCTCCACCACGTCCTTATCCTGCTCCAGCAGCACATCCTTGCCAATGATGCCGATATCTGCCGCACCGTATTCAACATATGTCGGCACATCAACGGTTTTGGCAATAATGAAGCGTACCTTGGTTTCCTCGTTGCTGATTACCAGCTTGCGTGAATTCTCGGTAACATTTTCGGCGCTGTAGCCTACCTTCGCCAGCAGGCGTACAGACTTATCGAATAGCTTGCCCTTCGGCAATGCTATAGTAATGTATTCGTCCATAAAAATACCCCTCTATATTTCCCAGCTATAAGCTTAATGTGTATACTATCTTTTCTGTTAAGCTTATTCTACATATACTAACGATTTACAGCCATATTCCTTTACTGCGAGCGCTGCTCCCTGCAGGTCCGCAGCCTCGGTCAGCAGCTTCACGCTACGGCCTTCGCGGCGCAATGCTGTCGCTTTGGCAATTGCCTCCGGCAGCTTGCCTTCGCTCCAGGCTACCAGCACGTCCCAGGTGCGGTTATTGGTAACAACGCCGTTGCGTTCCAAAGCCAGCAGTACGCGGTCCACGCCAACGGCAAAGCCTGTTGCCGGGCACTCCAGACCGAAGCGCTGCATCATCTTGTCGTAGCGGCCGCCGCCTGCCACCGGATAACCCATTTCCGGCAGGTACACTTCAAAAAGCATGCCCGTGTAATAGTCAAACGAACGATATAAGCCAAGATCAAAGCTCAAATAACCTGCTACACCGTAAGCATCCACCAGCTTGTAGATTTTGCGCAAATCATTCAGAGCGCCTTGGCACTTAGCGTTAGTTACTTTTGCAGCAACTTTGTCCAAAAGCTCTATGCCACCCTGCAGGAAGAGGAAATCGGCAAAAAGCTGCTTGATTTCCGGACGAATATTTTCCATCGCATCTGCCATCTGCTGCATACCCACAGCATCATGACGGCGCAGGCAATCCTTCAGCTGCTGCAGTTGAGCAGCATCAAAACCCGCTTCCTCCGCCAGGCCGTTGATAAAATCAACGTGGCCCAGGCTGATAGCGAACTTCTGCAAGCCTGCAGCCTGCAATGCTTCGGCTGCCAGCACGATAACCTCGGCATCGGCAGCGGCACCGCTGGCACCCAGCATTTCTACACCAGCCTGCTCGAATTCGCATTGGCGTCCCGCCTGAATTTCTTCATAACGGTAAAGATTTGCCAGATAGCAAAGACGTTTAATCTTTTCGCCGCCCTGCAGGCGTGTCGCTGTCAGACGGGCAATCGGTGCCGTCATATCATTGCGCAGCGCCAGCAGATTATTGCTGCGGTCAAAAAAACGAAAGTCCCCTTTGCTACCTGCGGCGCCAAAAGTATCAACATATTCGAAATCAGGTGTTTTTACCTCATCATAGCCCCATTTATCAAAAACGTTGATAATCGCATTTTCAATTCCGCGGCGTGTCTTCATCTCTCCCGGCAGAATATCCTTTGTTCCGTATGGAACCTGGTATACCTTGTTAGTCATCTTCTTTCTTCCCCTCTTTTATAACTTGCATAACAGAATTATAACCGTCAGCGCCGTAAACAAGACAACGCTTAACGCGTGAAATGGTTGCGGTGCTGGCACCGGTTTTCTCTACGATAGTTTCATAGATACAGCCTTCATCCAACATGCGTGCCACCTCCAGGCGCTGTGCCATTGCCTTCAGCTCGCTGATAGTACAGATATCCTCAAAAAATTTATAGCATTGCTCCTCATCCTTTAAGCTGAGAATCGCTTTGAATAACTGGTCTGTTAAATGATCATGAATATTTGCTGCCATTTTTTAGTTTCCTCCTGTGCGTTACATGCATATAACGATAGTACTTTAACTCACTAACTCGTAAAAATACTTTAATACTTTATCTTGTGAAAGTCAAGAAAAATTTACAAAAAATCTTTTTTCCGCAGGTTTTGTAAAAAATTTCGCATTTCCCTTTACAATTACCTAGTATTTTGATATAATTTGAGCAATTTCTGAAATCCATTGGACGCAGCTTTACAGCTTTACAGTTTTTTAGTAAATTTTACGCAAAACTGTTGACAATATCCTAAAATAGATGTATGATTATTTCATTCAAACTTAACAGAGATTTCATCAAGAGTAGCCGAGGGACTGGCCCGATGAAGCTACGGCAACCACACATCAGTGAACGGTGCCAATTCCAACGGATAATTCCGGCAGATGAAGATTACAGATGCAAAGTATCCTTCGCCGTGCCGGTGAAGGATTTTTTTACGTCGGCCGTCGATTCCGACAGCTGACGTACACCGGAGAATGCGACTCTCAAGCAGCATCCGCTGACTTCTATTGGAAAATAATCTCTCACACTAAAATAAGGACTGCTGAAACTTGCGGTCACATTAGAAAGGAACACAAGAATGATAGAACTAGTTAATGTAGAAAAAACCTACTACAGCAAAGCCGGCGACATCCATGCTCTGCACAAAACAAGCCTGAGCATCAAGGCTGGCGAAATTTTCGGTATCATCGGTCTTTCCGGTGCCGGCAAATCCACATTGGTGCGCTGCATCAACATGCTGGAAAAACCGACTGCAGGCCAGGTATTCGTTGACGGCCAGGAGCTGACCGCCATGAGCGAAGCACAGCTGCGTAAAGCACGTCAAAGCATCGGCATGATTTTCCAGCACTTCAACCTGCTGGCAAGCCGTACTGTTTATGATAACATCGCTTTTCCGCTGGAAATCCAAGGTCTGAGCAAGAGCGAAATCGACAAGCGCGTACGTCCTCTGCTGGAGCTGGTACAGTTGGAAAGCCGTGCCAACTACTATCCCAGCCAGTTGTCCGGCGGCCAGAAACAGCGTGTAGGCATTGCCCGCGCCCTGGCAAGCAATCCTAAGGTACTTCTGTGCGACGAAGCAACCAGCGCCCTCGACCCGCAGACTACCAAATCTATTCTGCATCTGCTGCAGGACATCAACAAAAAGATGAATCTGACCATCGTGCTGATTACACACCAGATGGAGGTTGTAAAAACCATCTGTGACCGCGTTGCTGTTATCGAAAGCGGCGACATCATTGAGGAAGGCCCGATGATTGATGTTTTTACCAATCCGCAGCACCCCACTACCAAGGAATTTACCAAGAGTGTTATCAACGCCGAGCTGCCTGACATCGTTAAACAGATGAAATTAAGCGATACCTATACCGAAGGCAGCAAGCTGCTGGTGCGTATCTCCTTCATCGGCGACAGTGCCAGCGAGCCTATTATTTCCGGCATGGTAAAACATTTTGATGTTGACGTAAGCATTATTTCCGGTAATACCGACCAGCTGAAGGATGTCCTCTTCGGCACCCTGCTGATTGAGATTTCCGGTAACCGCGAGCGCATTAAAAATGCATTGGAATATCTGCATCAGCAGCATCTGAAAACGGAGGTAATTGGCTATGAGTCCTGATATGATTGACCTTTTAATAAAATCCTTTTGGGAAACCTGCTACATGGTTTTCGCTTCTACCGCACTTTCCACTTTAATCGGCATTCCGCTGGGCGTAATCCTTACCGTAACCCGCAAGGACCACATTCTGCCGAACCAACCGCTTAACACTATTCTGGGCGCGATTGTCAACGCAACACGTTCCACTCCTTTCATTATATTAATGGTAGCAATTATTCCGCTGACACGTATGATTGTCGGCTCTTCCATCGGTACTACCGCAGCAATCGTGCCGCTGACTATTTCCGCAGCACCGTTCATTGCACGTATCATTGAATCTTCTCTGCTGGAAATCAACCCCGGCATTATCGAAGCAGCTCAGGCTATGGGTGCAAGCCCGATGCAGATTATCACTAAGGTACTGCTTCCCGAAGCAATGCATTCCATCGTACTGGGCGTAACGCTTGCCATCATCAGCTTAATCGGCTACTCCGCAATGGCCGGCACCTTAGGCGGCGGCGGTCTTGGTGACCTGGCAATCCGCTACGGCTACCAGCGCTTCCAGATGGATGTTATGATTGCCACCGTTGTCGTGCTCATCGTCATGGTACAGGCAATGCAGTCCTTAGGCGACTACGCATCCAAAAAGCTTAACAAAAACAAACTGTAATCTACAAGCCAAATGAGGATTTACAACGATGAAGCGAGTTTCATCGACGTAATAAAGAAAAAAGCCGCTGCTGTCTGACAGCAGACCACCATTATTTTAGGGAGGAACAACTTATGAAGAAAATTACCAAACTTTTACTCACCGTTGCGCTCTGCGCACTGACCATCATCGCCGCAGGCTGCGGCGGTGACAACAAGGCAGCCGACAAAAAGGCTGACCCGAACGCACCTGTTAAAATCGGCGTAACCGCAGGTCCGCACGCTGAAATCATGGACAACGTTAAAAAGCTGGCTGAAAAACAAGGCCTGAAAATCGAAGTTGTCGAATTCTCCGACTATGTAACCCCGAACGTATCCCTGGCACAGGGCGAGCTGTTTGCCAACTCCATGCAGCATGCTCCGTATCTGGCAGCAACTCTGAAAAAAGAGCCTAAATTCGAGCTGGTTGAAGCTTTCAAAACCGTAAACTTCCCTATGGCTATCTATTCCACCAAATATAAAAAGGTTGAGGATATCCCGGCAGGCGCAACCATCGGCATTCCTAACGATCCGTCCAACGGTGCTCGCGCACTTCTGGTTCTGGCTGACAAAGGCTTCATCGAAGTTAAGGATAAAAACGATGTTTCCACCTCTGTAGCAAGCATCACCAAAAATCCGAAAAACTACAAGATTCAGGAGCTGGACGCTGCTTCAATTCCTAAAGCAATGGGCGACCTTGATATTGCCGTAATCAATGCCAACTATGCACTGGTTGCCAAGCTGAATCCGTCTAAGGACAGCCTGCTGGTTGAACGCGCCGATAACCCGTTTGTTAACATCTTCGTAACCACCAAGGCTAACGAAAAGGATCCGCGTATGGAACAGCTGAAGAAGATTTACACCTCCGCCGAAAACAAAAAATTCATCGAGGATCACTTCAAAGGCTCTATTACTCCGGCATTCTGATTTACCGAAGCAAAACTCCAAAGCTCCCGCAGACTTCTGTGGGAGCTTTTCTTACACTAATAGAATTTCTAAAAAAAATTCGCGTTTAGCACTTTACAAATTTAGCGTACTAAAGTATAATGGGTACATAGTTAAATGCTAATTAACAAATGAGGTGTGGAAAATGAAAAAATTAGTAGCTTTAGTAATGGGCCTGATGATGATGCTCATGATGGTTGCCGGCTGCGGCAGCGACGGCCCGAAAAAAATGGTAATCGGTCTGGACGATAACTTCGCTCCTATGGGTTACCGCAATGAAAAGAATGAAATCGTCGGCATGGATATCGACCTTGCACGCGAAGCCTGCAAGCGTGCCGGCATGGAAGTAGAATTTAAACCAATCGACTGGGGTGCAAAAGAAGCAGAGCTCAAATCCAAACGCATTGACGCTATCTGGAACTGCTTCACCGTTAACCCGGAGCGTGAAAAGGTATATGGCATGTCCAAGCCTTACATCAACAACTCCCAGCTGGTTGTTGTTCCTAAGGATTCTCCGATTAAAACCCTCGAAGATTTAAAGGGTAAAATCGTAGCGGTACAGGATGACAGCACAGGCTCCTACCTGCTCGAACAGCCTGCACACAAAGAGTTGGCAGCTTCCATGAAGGAAGTTCGCAAATATCCCGACTTCGCAGCTATTTACATGGAAATAGACAACAAACGTGTTGATGCTGCTATCGTAGACGCAGTTCTTGCTCGCGGCTATTATGACAAAAAGAAACCCGGTGCCTACAGAATTCTTGAGCAGAACATGGGCGATGAGGTTGTAGCAATTGCCTTCCGTAAGGACGACAAAGACTTCAAAGACCGCATCGACAAAGCTATGGATGAAATGAAAAAAGACGGTACCTGCAAAAAGATTTCCGAAAAATGGATGGGCGCAGATATCACAAAATATTAATTTGTTATCACTTGAGGGCTGTCGCATTTAGCGGCAGCCCATATTATAATTATATGGAGAGAAATAATTTATGGATTACGTTTTAAATATCATCCCTCAGATGATGGATGGCTGCCTGGTATCATTTCAAGTTTTTATTATCACCATCGTACTGAGCATTCCGTTGGGCATTCTGCTCAGCCTCGGCCGTGTTTCCGGCATTAAACCCCTGCAGGCCCTCATCGGCGGCTACGTTTGGATTTTGCGCGGCTCCCCGCTGATGCTGCAGATTTTCTTTGTTTACTTCGTACTGCCGTCCGTCGGCATCCGCCTGCCGGACTTTGAATCGGCCATCGTAGCCTTTGTTTTAAACTACGCTGCCTACTTCTGCGAAATCTTCCGCGCCGGCATTCAGGCTATTCCTGCGGGCCAATACGAAGCAGCGCACACTCTGGGCATGAACTATGTACAGACCATGCGCCGCATCATCCTGCCGCAGGTTATCCGCATCATCCTGCCGCCTATCAGCAACGAAACCATTACTCTGGTAAAGGATACCTCCCTGGTATACGTCCTGGCAATGAACGATCTGATGCGTACCGCACGCAATCTGGTACAGCGTGACTTTTCTATTACCCCCTTCATCGTTGCTGCTGTCTTCTACCTGCTGGCAACTCTGATTTTAACCATTGTTTTTGAACGTCTGGAAAAACGCTTCTCCAGATATGACCAATAGGAGGAGTAACCACCATGACAACTAAAATCAAAGCAACCAATATCTGGAAAAAATTCAATAACCTCGAAGTACTCAAGGGCATCGACCTGGAAGTAAATGAGGGCGAAGTTGTTGCCGTTATCGGCCCTTCCGGTGGTGGCAAGAGCACCCTGCTGCGCTGCCTCAACAAGCTGGAAACAATCGATAAAGGCAGTATCACCATCGACGGCGAAGAGCTGTGCCGCGAAACCTCCGGTGGTACGGAATATGTCAAGAACAATGATGTCCGCCGCATCGCCTGCAAAATGGGCATGGTATTCCAGCAGTTCAACCTTTTTCCGCATATGACTGTTCTGGAAAATCTGATTGAAGCGCCTGTCAACGTACAAAAGCGCGATAAAGCAGAAGTTATTAAGGAAGCAGAGGTTCTGCTGGCAAAGGTCGGCCTTTCCGAAAAGCGTGATGTTTATCCGCGCAAGCTCAGCGGCGGCCAGCAGCAGCGTGTAGCTATCGCCCGTGCTTTAGCCATGAAGCCCGCCATTATGCTTTTTGACGAGCCTACCTCTTCTCTGGACCCGGAGCTGACCGGTGAGGTTTTGCGCACCATGCGCGAGCTGGCAGACGAAAAAATGACCATGGTAGTCGTAACGCATGAAATGGGCTTTGCCCGCGAGGTGGGCGACCGCGTGCTCTTCATGGCGGACGGCATGATTCTGGAAGAGGGCACGCCCGAGCAGCTCTTTGAGCACCCCCAGAACCCCAGACTGAAAGACTTCCTCTCAAAAGTTCTCTGATCCTTTGTATACAACACCACATAAAATTATCGCCCCGGGGCAGACTATACCTGCCCCGGCCTTTTATTGCACACTTTTAGCACTCAA
>OHDF01001206.1_pt1 | contig 9987 bp, 8 predicted proteins | sample 1566911 | NCBI WGS metagenome assembly OHDF01 (sample SAMEA3879504, study PRJEB24766) | human gut metagenome | biome: human-associated habitat; feature: feces | place: USA | collected 1985/1987
AGTGATGTACATAGTTTGCTTCTATCCGGTTGTTACACATTCCGCTCTCCAGCGATGTCCATCCCCAGCCTACACAAATCCCTGAATAGTTCAGATGGCAGACTTCATTATGAGAAACATCCATGTTTCTGACATATCCGGCGCCGATACCTACACATCCCCAGTCTTCATTAGTCACATTACTTATGAAATTGTTTCTGATAGTAATATGGGAACATAATTCCCGTACGTCAGCAGGAATAAAAGGGATGTGCGTCTCAAATCCTCCGTCCGGAAATGCGCCGACCAGTAAAGCCGTTCCTCCAATATCCGTAAATTGACAATCTTCGACGCTCGATGCTGTGACTGCCCATTCATAATCCAGTCCGGTGGACGATAAATGACGGAACGTGCAATGCTTGAAATCAATATGCTCGGCACCTCTTACACATATCGCTGTTTCGGGACGGGTGATCCAGGCTTGGTTCTCCAGTTCCGCTTTTTCCGGAAGCCCCGGTTCTTGTAGTTTATAGGCATCCAATAAAGGAAATCCCCCTTGCAGAGTGACGTGTCCCTGATAAGAAGGACGCATCCAGGAGGTATGCTCAAAAGTAATTCCGTTAAATTGTATATGTTTTACCGGACGAGACAATGTACCGTCTATGGTCACTAAAGTTTCCAAGGCAGGGATAATCACTTCAGCTGTTTCCATATTTTCGCCCGCCTGCGGATAATAGTAAATCGTGCCGGAAGGATATTCCTGGAACCATTCACCGGGTTGGTCCAGCAATTCCAGTGCATTGGTCAAGCAGAAAGAAGAATTTCCTTTCTCTCCTCCGATGATGGGTTGCGGCCAGGGATGAGCAAACTCCAGGTGATTTTCAGGTTCATGGAAGCGAACTACAGCTTGTCCGTCTTTCACGTCTATACTTTTCACGCGCAAAATAGCAATCGCCCAGCGTTGATGGACAATCATTTCCAGTTGGCCGGCATTTTGTAGTCTTTTCGGATTTACACTTTGAGAAACGGGGATCGTTATTGTCTGCTTTTCCGGATTGAAGTCAATCATTCGTTCCAATCCTCCGCCAGGAAATTGCGCAGCTCTTTGAACTTTATGACCGTTCACCCACATTTGCCGGGTTTCTACCCTTCTATTTCCTATTAGGGGAGCCTCTGCCGACCATATCTTCTGCTTTAGCTTTTCAGGAATTGCCGGATGATTACATCCACGCTTCCACCCCGTAACAGCAACTCCACCACTAATCACAGGATGAGCACCATCTACTGCACAAATCACTGTTGGAGAATCGGGTGTCCCACTATCTTCTGGACGAAGAAATAGAGAATTGCGCTGGGCATAAACACCCTCTTCCAAACGAATATAAATTCCTCCGGCTATTTCCGGCCGATTCAGTCTACGCCATTCACGAGCCTGCTTGATTGCCCGGTTTAATGTATAAAACGGAGCTTCCTTTGTCCCGGAATTCTTATCATTCCCCTGCAGGGATACATAAATTTCTCCCGCAAAAAGCGAGGGAAACCACCCCAAGAAAATGATAAAAGAAAGATAAATAAAAGTCTTTTTCATGGTACTACCTCAATGTGCTACTTCAATAAAGACGAACACACATCGATTTAGTACTCTATGTAAAGGCAATAGATAGGTTATTCTTACGAATGTTTTACAACATCAAATAGGTTACCGAATAAGACCTATGATAAATTGATAGCAAAAATAACCGCAGACAACGAACTTCAGTAAAGTTCCGAATATAAATCCGAGTAAAGAGCCCACACCTGATTTAAGTGCCTGCGAGAACTCTTTATTTCCTAATAGTTCACCAATCACCGCCCCTAGAAACGGACCGAGAATAATGCCCCAAGGCAAGAAAAGAAGACCGACAAGAGTTCCTATGATACATCCCCAATTCCCCCATTTACTACCGCCACTATATTTACTTCCCAGCATCGGAGTGAAATAATCCAATACCTGCAAAACAGCTACAATCAATAACCATACGATTAATTGTGTCGTAGAATATTGTACCTTATCCGTGAAGTGCAGAATGACCAACCCCACATAAGCAATAGGCGGACCAGGAAGAAACGGCAGAATACAACCAGCTAACCCGGCTATCATACAAAGGGCACTAATTACAATCAAAATAATGTCCAACATAATCTGTTTTTTTAGTTCTGCACAAAAATACAGTATCTTTCATTAAATACAAGCTAACCCCGAGAATTATTTCCACCCCTTCACTGCTGTTTCAAAATAGCTTTGCCAGGGTTGCAGTTCTTAGTGTGAATGAGTTTTTCCAATACTTTTTTGAGGATGCCTCGTACCCAATAAGAACTTTTACTATCTTTGTGTCGTTAACGCTAAAGAAGCAAGTTGTTAAATAAGAAATCAGCAGGAGGACAGAAGATGGATCCAATGGAATATATAGTACCCAACAGAAAGCGTTTACCTTACGGTATGATGAACTTCGCAGTCATCCGCCGCGAAGACTATTATTATGTAGACAAAACCCGCTTCATTCCTATGATAGAGCAGGCAGACCGGTTCTTTTTCTTCATCCGTCCCCGCCGCTTCGGCAAAAGCCTCACGCTGAACGTACTGCAACACTACTACGATGTGCGTACCCGCGATAAGTTCAACGACTTATTCGGCGACCTCTACATTGGGAAGCATCCCACAGCAAACCGCAACAGCTATCTGGTGCTTTACCTCAACTTTTCAGGTATCACCGGCGAACTGAACGATTATCGAAAAGGACTGGATGCACATTGCCAAATCCGCTTCGACTTCTTCTGTGAAGTCTATTCTGACCTCCTGCCACAAGGTATCAGAGAACGATTGGACGAAAAGGACGGGGCTGTCAACCAACTGGACTATTTGGTTTCGGAGTGCGAACGTGCCGGACAGAAAATGTATCTCTTCATCGACGAATACGACCACTTCACCAACGCCATCCTTTCCGATGCCAAAAGTTTGCACCGTTACACTGATGAAACGCATGGCGAAGGTTATCTACGTGCTTTCTTCAATAAGGTGAAGGCAGGAACTTATTCCAGCATAGAACGTTGTTTCATCACCGGCGTAAGCCCCGTAACGATGGATGACCTGACGAGTGGCTTCAACATCGGCACGAACTACTCACTTACACCCCAATTTAACCAAATGATGGGGTTCACCGAAGAAGAAGTGCGCGAAATGCTGACTTACTATTCAACGAACAGCCCTTTCCGCCATACTGTTGACGAACTGATGGAAATAATGAAACCGTGGTACGACAATTATTGCTTCGCGCAGGATTGTTACGGTGAAACTACCATGTACAACTCCAACATGGTGCTCTACTTCGTGAAGAATTACATAGATAACGGCAAAGCACCACGAGAAATGATAGAAGATAATATACGTATCGACTATGAAAAGCTGCGTATGCTCATTCGAAAGGATAAGGAGTTTGCACACGATGCTTCCGTCATTCAGACTTTAGTGAGTCAAGGCTATATCACTGGTGAACTGAAGAAAGGTTTCCCTGCCGTCAACATCACCAATCCGGACAATTTTATAAGCCTGCTCTACTATTTCGGAATGTTGACCATTAGCGGAATGCATGAAGGAAAAACCAAGCTGACCATTCCCAACCTGGTGGTTCAGGAGCAACTATACACTTATTTACTGAATACATACAACGACGCAGACTTGAGTTTCAGCAGCTATGAGAAAAGCGAACTTTCAAGCCAGCTGGCTTATCGAGGCAATTGGCAAGCCTATTTCAGCTACATTGCCGACTGCCTGAAACGTTATGCATCCCAGCGTGACAAGCAAAAGGGCGAATTCTTCGTTCACGGCTTCACCTTGGCCATGACTGCGCAAAACCGCTTCTACCGTCCTATCTCCGAGCAAGATACACAAGCGGGTTACGTCGATATTTTCCTCTGTCCCATGTTGGACATATATTCTGACATGAAGCACAGCTACATCGTTGAGTTGAAGTACGCCAAATATCGCGATTCTGAAAACCGTGTGGAGGAATTGCGTCAAGAAGCCATCGCCCAGGCCAATCGCTATGCCGACACAGACACGGTGAAACAAGCTATTGGCTCCACGCAACTACACAAGATTGTAGTGGTATATAAAGGTATGGAAATGCGGGTATGCGAAGAGTTATAATGAACAATCTCTTCACCCTTCACTTTTCCTTGTATTATCCTATCTATAAGCAGTTTATAGGTGAAGGGTGTTCCCTTCACCCATCCTTTCACGTTTTTTCTTTTTCAAATTGTACCTTTCCACAATAAAAGCACTACCTTTGTCAATCATGTATGTAATATACAATATAAAATGAACGACAATAAATTAAAAAACAAAACAGTCCCTTTCAACTACGCCCGCTGCTACAACGAGCAATGTCCGAAAGCTTGTAACTGCCTGCGTCGGGTGGCTGCACTTCTCACTACCGCTGACACGTCCTACATCAGCATCGTAAACCCAATGTGTATTCCGGCCACCGGAATTGACTGTCCCCACTTCCAAAACGCAGAAAAGATACATGTGGCATGGGGTATCAGCCACCTGCTGGACAACGTACCTTATAAGGACGGAACAAACATCAAGCAACAACTGATCGGACATTTCGGAAAAACGCTTTACTATCGCTTTTATCGCGAAGAACGCTTCCTAAGCCCCGCAGATCAAAACTATATCCGCCAACTTTTTCGCCGGAAAGGTATCACCGAAGAACCAGCCTTTGACAGTTACACAGATGAGTATAATTGGTAAAGCCGCGTTCTAACCAGTTTCCAGCCTGCTGAAACTTTTTGTTTCAAGCGCTAGAAACTAAAAGTTTCAAAGGGTGAAACGATTCGTTTCACACCGAGAAACAAACTGTTTCACTACGGGAAACCATTCGTTTCAAGGTATGAAACAAAAAATGGAACTAGTTAATGAAAGCAGAAGAAGTATCAGTGAAGGATATATCGTCTAAAAGTTATATGTAATACAAGTGTTATTGGTGAATTTTCAGAATGTATGTGAAAGATCAGAATAAAGAGTTGAAGTGTACAGCGTAAAATTCTCCAATATTGTAATCAAATAGACAAGAACGGAGTGAAAAAATATTTAGAAAAAATAATTCAATTGCAACTCAGTTTACCATTTCCTCAAAAAAATTCACTAGAAAACTATTTCTTAAAAAAGATGAATGAGATAGCAACAGATGTTGAACTATCGGATAACGATAGAGAAATATGGGGAAATGCATACACAGAAATCATAAAAAGACATATAAGAAATCCAAGAGAAATTAATAGACTATATAATGCTCTTATTACAACATATCCAATAATACGAAATGAAGTAAATTTTATAGATTTTGCAATTATTGAATTTATAAGAATTTTCTATAATCAAATATGGCAAATAATATCGAACAATCAAAAATTTTTTTCCGAAGAAGATATACGGTATGAAAATAAAGACCAATATAAAAATCAAATTGATACTCTATTGATGAATTTAGAAGAAAAAGAAAAAAACATTGCTCTAACTTTAATCAAAATATTATTTCCAAATTTAGGAAGCATTATCAATCAAAGTGTATGGTATGGAAGCAGTATATTATCATACAACTCGTCTTCATTTATTGAAAAAGAAAAAGAAAAGAGAATTTGTTCAGTAAGGCGGATTAGATATTATTTCACATTAGATATTTGTGAAGAAGACATTTCAGATATAGAAATAAGGCAAATACTACAAAATATAAAAACGACCAGTGATTTAATATCTTTATTCCATAATTATAATGAAAAAATTCTAAACAACGGACGAAGTAGATTGTCTTATCTTTTGGAAAAACTATGGTTCTATGCTGACGAAATAAAGAAAGCGAACTTAGTCGAATTATTTTTAGAAAGTATCTATATAAGTGCAAATGATTATAATAACGAAAAAGATAATGAATTCAGTTTTATTACAACCAATAACGATACCCGTTTGGGGAGACTCCTTTTTAGCCTTTATAGAGTTAACTCACCTGATGAAAACTACAATTACCTCCTAAAAATTGTAAAAAATCCTTTATGTATCAGTGAGGCAAGTAATAAAATTGCAGTTTTAGGACAATGTTTAGGTCATTTCAGTTCCTCAAATAAACACGATGAAACTTATATAACGGAAGAGCAATACCAAAACATTGCAAGAACATTAATTCAGATAATTAAAAAGAATTTTACCAATATTATCGATGTAAAAATGGCAAAAGAATCTATCCGATTTGTTAAAGAATTTGAACCTGAACTTGCTCAAAGTCTATTATCACAGCTAGTATCTACGGATAACAAATTTATTGATTTTTTATGTTCGCTATATGGCACAAGTTATCGTACCGCGTTTGGTGGATATCATACAAAGAAAGAAACTTACATCAGCACGAAAAGCATTTCTTATTGGTTTGATGTTAACCAAGTAAAAGAACGGTTAGAAAAAATATCTAAAAATAAAAAATATAAAAAAACGCAACAAGAAATGGCAGCTAAAATATTAGAAGACATAAATTATCCAAGGGATGAAATTCTTTAACTCTTACTTCGTTTTAGAAAAAATTGTTCTTATCACCTGATGCATATTGGTATACGGGAAACCAGCTTCTTCCAATTCCAAACTGTCAGCATTAGCAATTGCAGAATCCAAATTATCTTTCAAATCATTGAAAATATCTGTTTTTGCCTTCAACTGTTTAACTGTATACTGGGTTTGGAATTTTCTATTATATTCGGATTGGAATGTTTCACAGCATTCTTTGGCATCTCTAAACGGCTGATTGGTTTTCTTCAAATGCAATAAAAGCCAATATTCATAACAAGGAATCGAAACAGTTTCTACGAAACCAGCCTTCTGACATTGAGAGATAACTTTCTTAAATTTTTCATCATCACAATCGTCTTTATCAAAAAGACAATAAATCTGCACAAATTCCTTATCAGTAAAAGATTTTAATTTTTCTTTTGCACTTCTCAAAACATTTTCAGGGCTTGTCCCATCTGCTTCTTCGGCTTTAATATTAATACCTTTGGCTTTCCCTAATCCCTGCATATAGTATTTTGAAGATTTACTGTCCTCACAAATAAACAGATGCAAAGGGCGTAATTGTTTATTCTTTGGAGTTCTTGCCATCGTTTAATCTCCACTGATATTAGGAACGGCACCAAAGATGCCATACATATATTCATTATAAAAAGCACCTTTTTTTCTTTTGATTTGTTTGAAATCACTCAAAGAATATAAGTCGCTGGAATAACCATTTTCCTTGGATACAAACCAAATTTGGTCTCTGGTCAGATGCTCTCCATCCATCAAATAGTGGGCGTGAGAAGTGAAGATAAGCTGTGCTCCTTTCGGATTCGTTTCTGGATTATTAAACAGTTCAACCAAATATTTTACTAAGTGAGGATGCAAAGATTTATCTAACTCATCTATAAATAATATTTTACCCTCTTTTAACACAGGTAAGACATCATCAGAAAGCGCCAATAATACCATTGTTCCCTCAGATTCTTCTTTCACTAAATCAAAGGTGATTTCTTGACCAGTTTCACTTTTATGGATAGCAAAAATCCCATCCTTATTGACAATAATTTTAGATATAGGAATATCCGCTCTATTCAAGAAATCTGTTTTCTGTTGTAAACTTATCTTTTGTGAGATTGGTTTTTCTTTAAAAGATAGCCTAAATAAACCACAAATTAGCACTAAATCAAAGACAAACCAATTATAAATATCCAATATATACTTATCTTGATTATTTCTGTTGTTAACTAGTTCGCTAATTAATAGCCTTGTTTGGATGGTTTGCTTAGCAATTTCTTTATCAAGCCCGTAAGGACTGTTAAAATCTGTTAATGTTCTCTTGAATAAGCACTTTTCTCTTTTATCATCTTCTAATTCTGTATAATAAGCTTCTTCTCTGACAATTTCTTTGTCATTCAATTCCACGAAGTACTTATATGCGATGTTATTCTTAATAAATTCACATTCAAATGTTGAGTTTTCTTGCTTATCTCTGAGTTTATATGAAAATAAATCTAAGGAATCATTTACTTTTTTAAGACAACTGCTTTCTACTAAATTTTGAAAATAATTTATTGCATCAATAAAATTTGATTTACCAGAAGCATTAGCTCCAAAAATTGCGGATGTTCTATAAACACTAGGTGCTTTTTTATAACCAGTTTCAATAGCATTACTAATAGAGCCATTATTTGTTAATGGTTCCATTGAAAATTCTTCCTTATCTTTAAAGCTTTTATAATTACTAAATTTGAAATTTATAAGCATTTAATCACCATTCTTTGTAATATTTTTACATAGATTTATATCTAATATAGACATAACCGTAAAATAAGTCAAGATATTCTTGATAGCTGCTGCCCAATATTGAAAAGGTCATAAAATTAATGGAAATTTTTGAATGCTTAATATGTGATTTTATTTTTGAAAATATAGAAGTAAATGAAGATTTGCGAAAAGACATACTGAAACAACAGGAAAGTTTATGTTTGTTGCAGCGGATATAAAATTACATATCTAAATTCACATTTTCTTCACATAAGAAATTTTGCTACAATAACATATTGACAAATCAATATAAAAATTATCTATCAGTTCTCCAAACGTTAATTGGCGCGTGGGATTGTATCTCCTGAGGCTGCGGAAACGCAGCCTTTTTATATTGCAATGTTTTTTTTGATATTCACAGAAGAGGATAAAAAACTTGACTTTATAAAATTGGCGAGTCACTCTTTTTGCAGAAAGTATCCAAAGTTAAAGGCCGATTATGAAAAACAGTCATATAAGCAGGAACCGGCAGTTGAATATCCCGATAACCGTGAAAGATGAAGTCGGGATGATTAATACGGTTGCTGACAGGGTGGCTGCTGATGAAGCACATGCTACGGCGCATGACCGGAAGTTGAACCGGGAGGTTTCCCGGCAAAAGGCTGAAACGGAAGATGCCGAATGGAAACGAATATCCAAAATTCCTGAATCTTCCAGTGATTTAATCGTTATTACAAAAGTTAAAAAGCTCGGCGCTTATGTAATAGCCGCAACAGAAAAGTCGCCGGCAAAATATCGCGGAGTATTTGTTAACCGAATGCAGAATTATTGTTTGGATGCGCTTCAGGATATGCTGAATGCCAACTTCATCCGTCCGGCCGATGCAGAAAACCGCCGTCTGCGGGCACAATACCAGACTGATGCCCTAATCAAATTGAAGATGCTTGCTTATGTGGCAATGGTTGCGCAAAATGCCGGCTGTATTTTGTTGCGTCAGTATAAGCAGATATCGCTGCAGATTGGCGAAACGGTAAATCTGTTGTCTGCGTGGAAAAAAAGCGACGAAGAAAAATGGAAACGAACACAAGAGGTGTAAAGAAAGATTTGATAACACAACGGAATTTGCGGTATCAGCCGCAGATAAGGGAAAACTTATAAAAGAGCTTTAGCCTGGTCGGCGTCTTCCAACAATAATGGAGACGTCCGCACCGTCATCTTTCACGGCGACATGTACGGCAATAACCCTAGCGAACGAGAAGCCGCCTGCTGTCCCGCTTTGCCGTTCTCAGCAACATCTTTAATCCGCCCGAACAACGTGAGGGCAATGCGTCTTGCCAACGGCAAGACGGTACAAATTTGCGAATACGGAGCCTATCCGCAAACCGTGGCGCCCAAGTCTGTCAGCCAGGAATTGGAAGCTCAGTACCAGAAAAATGCCCTTAAAACCACCGGCAAAACCTATACTTTCGATTCGGCGGAGCTTGATGCCTACAGTACCGGTTTTACCCCGCGAAACTGTGCGGAGTACAGTTTTGCGGGCAAAAAATATGTCCGTATCGAGGGCAAGCCTTATGACAGCGATTCTATCCTGTCCGACGGCACATCAGTTCAGAAAGGTCAGGCGTATTGGTTTGAGGTTCAGCCGATAGAATGGCTGATGG
>OHDF01001209.1_pt1 | contig 9977 bp, 7 predicted proteins | sample 1566911 | NCBI WGS metagenome assembly OHDF01 (sample SAMEA3879504, study PRJEB24766) | human gut metagenome | biome: human-associated habitat; feature: feces | place: USA | collected 1985/1987
TTTTCAAAATGATAATACGACCACCTATTCCTATACTTCCACCGCTTTGACCGGTAGTACGGAAATCAAGGCGGTGTTCAAGGCAAAAGAGCAGGTGACAGTCACGATCTCTCCTGAGTATGCCACCTTGGATGAGATAAGGGCGAAGGTGAATTTGCCCAAGGTTACTTTTGACCCGGTTATTACGGGGTATAAAGTACAATACAGGGAGGATGGCTCTGCTGCTTTGACGGATGAGTTACCCGAAAAGGCTGGACTTTATTATGTTGTCGTAAGTCGGAGACTGATACGCAAGCCGCCATAAACAAGGAGATTCTATTCAAGGTACAACCGCCCCATACGCTTTCTTACTCGTTTGAGGAGGCGCAAGGATCTGTAACCGCTTCTATGGATGGCTCCATTATCGCCAGTGGTGATGAGATCGTTTATAATAAGCCAGCCGTATTGAAGATTACCTCCAAGCCCGGTTATGTGTTGAGCAGACTTACCGTAGATAATAATGAGGTGACTTTGCCGAAAGGAACTTTTAATTCTTTTACGAATGAGACTTCCTACGCAGATTATACGACATCGGCGTTGACCGCTTCTACGGTTATTGACGTGCGATTTGCCGCGAAGAAAACCGTATCTGTAACAGCCAATCCATTATCTGCCACGAAGGATGAGGTTTTGGCTGGTAAGAATCTTCCGGTTATTACATTTACCCCCAATACGATAGCGGGGCAGAAGGTTCAATATAAGAACGCTTCCGGAGCTTTATCCGATAAACTTCCTGCGGCGGATGGTGTTTACTCGATCGTCGCGACCAGTCCCGAGACCGCGGAATATGCCGCCTTGAAGGATGAGAACATGAAGTTCACGGTATCTAAAGCGAATGTATTAAATTATAACGTGGAAACGGCCGGACAAGGTACGGTTACCGCCAAGATGGGCTCTACGGACATGGCAAGCGGTAGCGAGATCATTAACGGGCAACCTGCCGTATTTACAATTATCGCTAACCCCGGATTTCTATTGAATAAGATTGTTGTGAATGGAACCGCGGTATCAGCCTTGCCAAAAGGTGCGCTTAATAAGGATAACACCATCTCTTATACCTATACGACCGCCTCGTTAACCGCCTCTACGACCTTATCGGTAGGTTTCGCCGCAAAGAAAACGATTGCTGTTAATGTAACAGGTTCTTCGGCGACAAAAGATGAGATCGTGGCCGGGAAGAATTTGCCGGTTATTAAGTTTACGCCGGAAATAGCGGGACAAGCGGTTCGATATCGTGCGGCCGATGGTTCGGAGACTTCCACGTTACCGCAGATAGTCGGAGCTTATAAGATCGTCTTATTTAGTCCGGAGATCATGGAGTATGCCGCGTTAGAGGATTCCTCTAAAACGTTTACGATCCGTAATGCCAATACCTTGGCTTACGCTGTCGATGGTGGACAGGGCACGGTTACCGCCAAGATGGATAACAAGGACATCATGAGCGGTGGTGAGATCGCTTACGGTAAGCCCGTCATTTTCTCGATCGTATCGAATGCCAACTATAGGCTAGGGGCTATTAAGCAAGCCTCTTCGGACGTGGATATCTCGAAGATCAAGGGAACGTATGCCAATGGAAATACCTCTTACACGTACACGACCCCGAGTCTGACGAGTGGCGATAGCTATACCTTTGCGTTCGTCTCCAAGGATACGGTGAGGTTCGTGGCTAACAACCTTGTCCAGACGGTCGGCTCCATCAAGCCGGTCACGGTAACAAGCGCTGTAGAGGATATCAAGATCGAATATCAATTGAGCGGTACGGCTTGGGTTACGACATTGCCTTCCACGCTGGCCGTGGGTTCTTATAAGGCCCGTTTGAGCCGTGCGGAGGACTTGACATACCGTAGCCTCTCTGATACGGTTACGTTAGTGGTGGAGAGCAAGAAAGAGGTGGAGAGTTTGGTGTTACCTACTCCGGGTCGTATTGAGGAAGGACAGGCTTTATCGGCGTGTACCTTGATCGATGGAACTTCTTCCGGATCATTTATCTGGAAAACTCCGAACGAGATCGCTTCTCCGGATAAGAAAAAGTACGACTTGATATTCGAACCGAATGATCCTGTTCTCTATGCGGCTAAAGATACGTTTATAACCTTGAACGTAATTCCTGTTTATTCTATGAATGTTACCGCCGGTAATTTCGGTACTGTCATCTTGGAGGGGCGTACCGCAAATGATAAATACGCGAGAGGCTCGGTTTTGAAAGCGACAGCCGTCGCAGATAAGAATTACCGGTTTGCCGGCTGGAGTGATGGGAATACATCGGCTACACGGGAGTTGCAAGCGAATGCGAACTTGGATATCGTAGCCCGTTTCGATTCGATCGTTTATGGCGTGACGTTTACGAATCCGATGAATGGTTCCTTGAAGGTCTTCGCGAATGGCGTGGAGGTAAAGAATGGTGCTGAGTTTTTGCAGGGAACCTTATTGACTATCACGGCGACTCCGGATCCGGGCTATATGGTTCAGTCCGTGAAGGTGAACGGGGCTTTGGTGAATAACGGTTCTTATACTTTGATACAAGCCGCTGATATATCGGCCGATTTCCTTCAAAAAGAACCGGATAAACATTTGGTAAAGGTTGGGGAGTTGAAGAATGGTAGCGTGAATCTGATCGAGGTGGATACGAAGGCACCCGTTACTCCCGGTGAGGCTATCTCTGAAGGTGTGAAAGTGAAGGTGATAGGAAATGCGGATTATGGCTATGAGCTGGCATCCGTGAAAGTGGAAGGCGCGAATTATAATGAGGCTGATGGCTCATTTATGGTTGGGACCGGAGATGTTACGGTGAACGCGAGTTTCCAATTGGTGAAATATCAAATAACCTCGGCGTTGAATATCCCCAATGCGGGTAAAGTCGTATTGAAAGATAAGGCCGGTAAAGAGGTGGCTTCTGGTTCTAAGGTTCCTTATATGACTCAACTGACCGCTTCTGTTGAGACGGAAACGGGATATCGTTTTATGAATATGATGGTGAACTCTTCCGAGATCAAGGATGGAGACGTATTCACCGTTTCTGGCCCTATGGTTGTTACCGCTAATTATGTGGAGAAGAAAGATTTGGCTTCGCTGATTGATAAGACGACGCAAACGGTAGTCTATAATAAGCAATACCGGAATTTCGAGGTTAAGATTACGGGCTATTCCGGTTTGGACTTTAAGGTCGCATATTCCCGGAGTGGGGTAGAAATGACAGAGAATCCTAAATCGGCCGGAACTTATAAAGTTCGGATTACCCGTGGCGAGGATGATTTATTTAAAGCCGTGGATGTAACTGCCGAGCTGATTATCAAGAAGGCTGGTATGGCATTGCTGAAAGAACCGACTATAGAAGGGGAGGATTATTCAAAGATTGACGCTAAACTTACTCAAGACTTCGAGGATGTGGAATGGAATCCTTCTACACAAAAATCGGCGCTTCGTGCGAACGTGACTGGAAGCCCGACAAAGGATCAGGTAAATATTCTGCGCTTTACCCCACTTGACAAGAGTAATTATGAATCGGTAGATTATTCAATGCCGGTTGGTGAAGTAAAAACGTTTTCTTTAAGTGCCTCAAATACGGAGGTTACGAATGGAGGCTTGGTTATTAGCGATTATTCTAAAATTCCGGAGAATACGGTTATAAAGTTACGGGCGGTAGCTCCTAGCGAGAATCAGCGTTTTGATTCTTGGGGTGAAAATGTCTCAAGCACCGATAGAAAGAACCCAGAGATAACGGTTACTTTGGCGGCTGATGCGACATACACCCCGAATTTTGTGGATAAACCTAAAATAACGGCGAATCCTTCAGATTTGGAGTTTGTTTATAATGGTTCCGTAAGGCTTGTGGAATTGAAAGACATTTTGAGCGGTAGTTATCCGACAGATGTAAATATTAAATATTCAAATACGGATGGATCGGTTGCTACCCCATTGAACGCAGGTACTTATCTTGTGACTGTAACACGTACCGGGGACGAGAACTGGCGATCTTTCGAGGCAACCAAGAAATTAGTGATAAAGAAAGCGAAGGTCGTAGAGGTAGTAGCTCCTACCGCATCTACGATCACGGAAGGTCAGTCCTTGTCGGAATTCCTATTATCCGGTGGTGTTGCGAAAGGTGCCGATGGAACTACCATATCCGGTAAATTTGAATGGGCTGATGCGTCAGCTATATTGAAACCCGGCGATAGCCAGAAAAAGGAAGTGATCTTCACGTCGTATGATCCGAATTATGAGGATGCGACTACGAATGCGGAGGTTACGGTGAAAAGTTCGGATGCGTTAGTTGTCACGTTCGCTCAACCGGAAAATGGTTCTTTGAAAGTCTATATGTTGAAAGGTGAGGGCGAGAAGACCGAGATAACGAGTGGAACCGCTGTGGCGAAAGCGACTAAGCTAACCATTGAGACAGAAGCCAATCCGGATTATGAATTGGCCGTTATTCAAATAGGCGAAGAGAAGTATACGACTTCGCCTGTAGAGATTGAAGTCGATAAGTCCTTGGCTATTATAGCAGAGTTCAAGCCGGTTTCTACACCTCCGGGAACAGATGTGGCTGTTACGGGAGTTTCTTTGAATATCACGTCCAAGGCATTGGCCGTAGGTGAATCTTTTGCCTTGCAAGAGAAAGTTACCCCTAATAACGCCACTATGAAAACCGTCTCTTGGAGTAGCAGCGACGAGACGGTGGCTACTGTTGACGCGGATGGTGTCGTTACCGCATTGAAGATCGGTACTTGCAAGATTACCGTGGCTACCGATGATGGAAACAAGACGGCGTCTTGTGTGGTAACTGTCTCCGGTACGGTAGGTATCGAGCAAATCATCGACGATCATCAAATCTATTGCGAGCGAGGTGCGATAACCGTTCATCCGGCCCGTCCAATCTCGATCCGTATCATAGCGGTGACTGGAGTTAGCCTGTATGGCGACTCAATTATCGGACCTACCCGCATCCCGGTATCGACAGGAATCTATCTGATAGAGATCAACGAGAATGGCAAGCATATAACAGTGAAAGTAAACGTTCGCTAACAACCTTATTTTAAGAAACTAACCCTTGAGTCTTTAATGTTGGGGAAGGCCGCTAGGAATACTCAGTTCCGGCGGTCTTCTTTTTTATCATTGTATATGTACGAATAGCCTTTGTTAGAGTTGTAGAGGTTAAATATTCTAAAACCCTTTCGGCTTACTTATTTTATTCGTTCTTTTGCAAGAAAATTGGGAGGTGTGTTCTCTGTACGCATCTCCTTAATTTATTTAACGTTAATAAGTGAGAGTCTGATGGCTGAAAATAAAAAAGTTAGTTCTGTTTCTTTCTTTAACTCCCGGCTTACGTCTGTTATTAGTATCTCCTTGGTACTATTCTTGCTAGGACTCATTCTATTGATAGGGATGTTGGGTAATAAACTCTCCGTTTATGTGAAAGAGAACTTATCTTTCTCCATCGTGCTGAAAGATAACCAAAAAGAAACTGAGATAAAGAAAATGCAGAAGAGCTTGGATGCTCTTCCTTTTATAAAATCAACCGAGTATATATCGAAAGAGCAAGCCGCAAAAGAGTTGGAGGAAGAACTGGGCGAGAATCCGGAAATCTTCTTAGGCTTTAACCCTTTACAGGCCTCGATTGAGGTGAAACTGCATTCGGAGTACGCCAACCCCGATAGCCTCCAAGTGATAGAGAAGAAGATTAGAAACTATACGTCGGTCTCGGAGCTGCTTTACCGAAAGGATATGATGGAGATAGTCCATAATAATATGAAGCGGTTGGGCTTGATCCTGCTTACCTTGGCGGCGGTACTGATGATTATCTCGTTCGTGTTGATCAGTAATACGATTCGCCTGTTGATTTATTCCAAACGATTCTTGATTCATACGATGAAGCTAGTGGGGGCTACTTCCGGCTTTATACGTAGGCCTTTTGTGAAATATAACATAGTAAGTGGCATTTTCGCCTCTATCTTGGCAATATTGATGCTAACCGGAGCGTTATATTATTTGCAAAATGAATTGAAAGGTTTTATCCAGATATTGGATATGCAAACATTATTATTGGTTTATGTGGCAGTGTTTGCTTTAGGTATTGTCTTGTCCGTGATCGCAACCATTTTTGCCGTGAATAAATATTTGCGGATGGGGGTCGATAAGTTGTATTATATTTAATGTACGAATAATAAAGAGTTGAGAAAGATGGCTAAAAGAGATTTTGCTTTCGGAAAAGAGAATTTTATACTGATTGCGGTAGCGGTTGCCTGCATCGTGCTTGGTTTCATATTGATGAGTGGTGGAGGTTCCGGGGATAATACGTTCAATCCCGATATATTCAGCGCCCGCCGTATCGTGGTAGCTCCGGTGGTTACGGTTATCGGTTTCGTGATGATGATTTTTGGAATCTTGAAGAATAGCAAAGATAAAGAAGTAACAGAATGAGTTGGTTTGAGGCCTTGATACTGGGTATCGTACAGGGATTGACCGAATATCTGCCGGTGAGCAGTAGCGGTCATTTAGCGATTGGCTCAGCTTTGTTTGGTATAGAGGGAGAGGAGAATCTTGCGGTTACGATCGTCGTGCATGTGGCGACCGTATTCAGTACGTTAGTGGTTTTATGGAAGGAAATCGATTGGATATTCCGTGGTTTATTTAAATTTCAGATGAACGCAGAGACGAAGTATGTGATCAATATCTTGATTTCCATGATTCCGATCGGGATCGTTGGGGTATTCTTTAAAGATACGGTAGAACAAATCTTTGGATCGGGTTTATTGGTCGTTGGTTGTATGCTGCTATTGACGGCGGCTTTGCTGGCATTTTCGTATTATGCCAAACCACGCCAGAAAGAGTCGATCTCGATGAAAGACGCTTTTATTATCGGTCTGGCTCAGGCTTGCGCCGTGATGCCGGGTTTGTCTCGTTCCGGATCAACGATCGCTACCGGTTTGTTATTGGGAAATAATAAGGCGAAACTGGCCCAGTTCTCTTTCTTGATGGTAATTCCTCCGATCTTAGGAGAGGCGTTGCTGGATGTGATGAAGATGGTGAAAGGTGAAGATGTGGCTGGGGACATTCCTGCGTTATCATTAGCGGTAGGTTTCATGGCCGCTTTTGTTTCCGGTTGCGTGGCCTGTAAATGGATGATCAACATCGTGAAAAAGGGGAAACTGATTTATTTCGCTATCTATTGTGCGATTGCGGGATTGGTGACAATTGCTTGTACATTACTGAAATAAAGAATGGATTTTATAGCTGGAGAGATTTTATATTTTAATAAACCGCTAACGTGGACTTCTTTTGACCTAGTTAACAAATTTCGCTATAAGCTAAGTCGGAAACTGAAGGTAAAGAAGATTAAAGTTGGACATGCGGGGACACTGGATCCCTTGGCTACAGGTGTGATGATCGTTTGTACCGGAAGGGCTACGAAGCGAATCGATGAGTTTCAATACCAGACGAAGGAGTATATCGCTACGTTGAAGTTGGGAGAGACTACCCCGTCTTTCGATTTGGAGAAAGAGATAGACGCCGTGTATCCCACGGAACATATAACCCGTGAGCTCGTGGAGGAGGTTTTAAAGACATTCGTGGGTACGATCCAACAGATTCCCCCGGTGTTCTCCGCTTGCAAGGTGGAAGGTAAGCGTGCTTATGAGCTAGCTCGGAAAGGAGAGGAGGTTGAACTAAAATCCAAGACATTGGTTATAGACGAACTGGAGTTGCTGGAGTGTGATTTGCCTGTTATAAAGATACGGGTGGTATGTAGCAAAGGTACCTATATTCGTGCGTTGGCTCGTGATATCGGGAAGGCCTTGGGTTCCGGCGCTCATTTGATTGGCTTGGAACGGACTCGCATCGGAGAGGTAACCTTGGATATGTGTATGTCTCCGGAGGAGATCGATGATTTCTTAGAGCAGAATGTGGTAAAAATAGAAGAAGAAAAATAAATAGAGTGCATTATGAAGCTTTCGAAATTCAAATTTAACTTACCGTCGGAATTAATCGCTTTACATCCGGCGAAGAACAGAGATGAGTCGAGGTTGATGGTCGTTCATCGTGATACGGGTGAGATCGAGCACCGCGAATTCAAGGATATTCTAGACTATTATGGAAAAGGTGACGTGTTTATCTTTAATAACACGAAAGTTTTCCCCGCTCGCTTGTACGGTAACAAGGAGAAAACAGGGGCGCGTATCGAGGTGTTCTTGTTGCGCGAGCTGAACGAGGACTTACGTTTGTGGGACGTATTGGTGGATCCGGCTCGTAAGATCCGTATCGGTAATAAGTTATACTTTGGCGAGGATGATTCCATGGTCGCGGAGGTAATTGATAATACGACTTCGCGTGGTCGTACGCTCCGTTTCTTATATGACGGGAACCACGACGAGTTTAAGAAGGCTTTGTATGCCTTGGGCGAGACTCCGCTGCCTAAGTATATCGAACGTGAGGTGGAACCGGAAGACGAGGATCGTTATCAGAATATTTTCGCTGCGGAAGAAGGTGCGGTTGTGGCTCCTGCTGCGGGATTGCATTTTAGCCGTGAGTTGATGAAACGTTTGGAGATCAAGGATTGCCAGTTCGCTTTCTTGACATTGCATTCGGGCTTGGGTAATTTCCGTGAGATCGACGTGGAAGATTTGACAAAGCATAAAATGGATTCTGAGCAAATGGTCGTAAATGCCGATGTAGTGGATATCGTGAACAAGGGAAAGGATGAGGGGCACAAGGTTTGTGCGGTCGGAACTTCCGTGATGCGTGCGATCGAGACGGCCGTAAGTACGGATGGTCATCTGAAAGAGTTCGAGGGCTGGACGAATAAGTTTATCTTCCCTCCGTATGATTTCAGCGTGGCTACCAGCATGGTGACAAATTTCCACATGCCGTTGTCTACATTATTGATGATGACAGCTTCTTTCGGGGGATATGATCTGATTATGGATGCTTATGACGTGGCGTTGAAAGAAAAATATAGTTTCGGTGCTTATGGCGATGCCATGTTGATCCTGTAAAAACGGGTACTTATGGCGATTGCATACCTGGGCTTGGGAACCAATATAGGGAATAAGCGACGGAACATGATAACAGCTGCAGCATTGCTGGCTGAAAGGGTGGGAGATATTCTCGCCCTTTCCGGTTTCTATGAAACGGAACCGTGGGGGTTCGAGTCGGAGAACTTTTTCTTGAATGCGGCTGTTAAATTGAAGACTTCTTTTTCTCCGTTGGAATTATTGCGGATAACCCAGCGGATCGAAAAAGAATTGGGGCGCGCGGAAAAAAGCAGCGGAGTCTATCATGACCGTATTATCGATATCGATATCCTTCTGTATGAGGACGAGGTTTTGCAGATACCGGAGCTTACCTTGCCGCATCCTCTTATGCATGAACGGAAGTTCGTGATGGAACCTTTGGCCGAAATAGCTCCGTTTGTCGTGCATCCTGTGTTGAAAGAACGTATAATAGATTTGAAAGAACGATTATGAATGATTTTGAAAAGATATTGACCGGCGGTGGCATGGTCTTTAAGAAAAAGGGAAAAGACGAAAATGCCGGAGAGAAAAAGATTAAGTTTTCGGACTTCTTGCGTGGTACGCATAAATCGGGTGCTGCCAAGATGAGAGCTGAGTTCAAGTATAAAAAAGCACTGCGTAACACTAAAAAGAAAAAATAATTGTCAATTATCAATTGTCAATTATCAATTGTTTCGTACTTTTGCATGCGAATTGATGTGGATAGATTTGTATTGCTTGCAACCACAGGAAAAAATGCTAAAAACAAGCCCTTTTTAACTGCCGTCCGGCAAAGCAAATTTCCCCTCGTCAATCCATTCATTTGATTTATTAACCGTCAATTGTAAATTGTCTGTTGGCTTTATTGGATCGCTCCATTACTTGCCAATTGTCAATTGTCGATTGTCAATTCAAAAAACAATGAGTTATTTATTCACCTCCGAATCGGTGTCTGAA
>OHDF01001211.1_pt1 | contig 9962 bp, 9 predicted proteins | sample 1566911 | NCBI WGS metagenome assembly OHDF01 (sample SAMEA3879504, study PRJEB24766) | human gut metagenome | biome: human-associated habitat; feature: feces | place: USA | collected 1985/1987
GGTATCCGACCGCCTGATCCTGATTCCGAGAATCTACACCAATAAGCCCCGTACCACCGGTGACGGCTACAAGGGCATGCTCCATCAGCCCGACCCGAACAGCTCGCCGGATATGCTGCGCGGCCTTATCGCGATACGCAAGATGCACATGAAAGTGATTGCCGAAACCGGCTTTTCCTGCGCAGACGAGATGCTGTATCCGGAAAACCACCACTATCTTTCGGACATGCTCTCCTACGTTGCGGTCGGCGCAAGATCGGTTGAAAACCAGCTGCACAGGCTCACTGCCAGCGGCCTTGATCTGCCGGTCGGCATGAAAAACCCCACCAGCGGCGATCTTTCCGTTATGATGAACTCCATCACCGCCGCCCAGCATCCGCACACCTTCGTTTACTCCAACTGGGAGGTGCAGAGCAAGGGTAATCCGCTTGCACACGCAATTCTGCGCGGCTCGTCAAATAAATACGGAAGAACCATACCCAACTATCACTACGAGGATATTAAGATACTGTGCGAGCTTTACGCAAAAAGCGGACTTAAAAACCCGGCGGTCGTCATCGACACCAACCACTCCAACTCCGGCAAGCAGTGGGATGAGCAGCCGCGCATTGCAAAGGAAATTCTGCACAGCACGCGCCACTCGGACGATATCCTGCATCTGGTCAAGGGCCTTATGATCGAGTCCTACATTGAGGACGGCAACCAGAAGCCCGACGGCGGAGTTTACGGCAAGAGCATCACCGACGCCTGCATCGGCTGGGATAAGACCGAGAGACTCATATACGAGCTGGCAGACCTCAGATAAAACAACACACACGATAAATCGGAAAGGAGCAGCACCATGATAGCGAAGAAAATGCTTGCACTCGGCAAAAGCGATTCGGCAATACGCGCCATCGCAGCCTACGGCGACGCGCGCCGCAGCGAGATAGGCAGCGAAAATGTTTTTGATTTCAGCATAGGAAATCCCAATGTTCCGACGCCCGAAAAGGTGAAAAATACGCTTATAGAGCTTCTCCAAAATGAGGAGAGCCTCGCTCTGCACGGATACACGGCAGCCCCCGGCGCAATGGCGGCGCGCAAGGCCGCCGCGTCGCAGGAGAGCAAAAGAGCCGGATATGATATACCGGCCGAGAGCATTTACCTGACCTCCGGTGCTTCCTCGTCGCTGTCGATAGTCCTGTCGGCGCTGGTGTCCGAGGGCGAGAAGGTCGCGGTGCTCGCACCGTTTTTCCCCGAATACAAGGTGTTTGCCGAAAATGCCGGAGCGGAGATTCTGATAGTTCCGCCGGCAGGCGACGATATGCAGCCGTTCATGGCGGCGTTTGAAAACGCTGTCGAGCAGGGCGTTGCGGCGGTCATCATAAACTCGCCGAACAATCCCTCGGGTGCGATACTCAGCGAGCAGACGCTCAGGGTCATGTCCAAGATCCTTCAGGCCGCGCAGGAGGAAAAGGGAAAAAGCATTTACCTCATTGCCGACGAGCCTTACCGCGAGCTTGTTTACGGCGACGTGACCGTTCCGTTCGTGCCGAACATTTACCCCAACACGATCGTCTGCTATTCCTACTCGAAGTCCCTGTCGCTGCCGGGCGAGCGCCTCGGCTATATAATGGTGCCGCCCTGCGTCAAGGACAGCGCGGAGGTTTTCGCAGCCGTGTGCGGAGCCGGCAGAGCGCTGGGCTATGTCTGCGCGCCGAGCCTTATGCAGCACATGCTCGCGCAGTGCGCGGATGTCCGGCCTGATATCACGAGCTATGCCAAAAACCGCGACACGCTGTATGATGCCCTTTCCGGCATGGGTTTTGACTGCGTAAAGCCGGACGGCGCGTTTTATCTGTTTGTAAAAGCGCCCAAGGGCGACAGTGCCGGGGAATTTTGCGAAAAGGCCAAAAAGTTCGAGATACTGCTTGTGCCGTCTGACAGCTTCGGCGTTGCCGGCTATGCCCGACTTGCCTACTGCGTGTCCGAAAAGATGGCCGAAAATTCGCTCCCGGCATTCAAAAAGCTCGCCGAGGAATACGGCCTGTAAATCGTAAATTAGTAAAAATTCCGTATCGAAAGATACGGAATTTTTTCATTTACCCTGTCTGATTCGGATAATATTGAAGATATTTGAAAGCACTATGCAGATAAGCGAGGCCGCAAGCGGCCATGTGCCGTCGAATTTGCCGGTGAACGCTATGACGAGAAATATCACGCCTGCTACGGCAAGACCTACGCTTGCTATGATGAGCAGCTTGTTTAAAATATCCTTCATCACAGATATCTGAATATCTCGCTGCCGCGTGTGTTTATCCACTTAAGCTCCAGCGCGGATAAAAGCGCAAGCAGCACGACTGCAATGCACAAAAACACCGTCGAGCCGATAACCGCGTACAGCAGGTAGTAGGCAATGCCGAGGGCTGCCGCGATCACCCAGCCGCCGAACATTGCGATGAGAACGCCTATGCTCTGCTTGACGGCAATGGCCTCGGTCTGCCAGTTGAGGTTGGGCTTTTTGAGGTTTATTATCAGGCCGAACGCGGCAAGAAACAGCGTGAACACCGGCGGCAGAATGACGCACAGCAGGCCGGAGACAAAGTCGGGGCGGAACACGATGCAGATGCATGCGCTGCAAAACAGCTCGGGGATGACCGTAAAAAGCATGTGCAGCCTGAGCTTTGCGTGGAGGACGGCCTTGGGCTGCACAGGCAGCGACTGCGCTATCCAAAGGCCCTTGCCCTCAAGCGAAACGGAGGGCGCGGTAAGGTCGTTCATTGCGCCGAGGACGCACACGCCGAATGCAAGCAGGGCGGTGAAAAAGCCGTCGGGAAGAGCGAACATTTCAAATATCGATACAATGTCCGCGCCCTTTATGAGCAAAAACACACCGGCAATGAGGAGAATCGGAGTGGCGAGGGCACAGTTGAGCATGTATGTCGGGCTTGAGAGCAGGTGGGAAAGCTCGCGGTGCAGAAGCGCGGAGGATGTGCTGCGCATTTTAGCCGTCTGCGAGCGGTATTCGCGCTTTGCAACCTTGTCGGAGGTCGTTGCGATCTTGATAAAGCTGCGCGCGAGAATGCGATAGGTGAGGATAAACAGCACGGCAACGGCAAGCGTTGTGTACAGCATCGACAGCCAGCCGCCGGCACCGCAGTCGCCGATGATGTACAGAACATATGCCGAGTTCATGAGCTTCTCACCGACGGTCACGGCGTTCAGGATAAGCTCCTCGATAAGATCATAGGCGTTAAAGCACACAAAGTAGTAAAGACCGAAGAAAACAAGCGAGATGATAACGACGATGAGAGACTTGCTCTTGAGATGAACGCTTACCCTCGCGACCACCCAGCCGAGCAGGCAGGAGAGGATGAACACGAAAACGCTCACAAGGATCGTAAGCAGGATGCTGCCGAAAACTCCGGCGAATGCGGGCTTTGCGACGATGAAATAAACAATGATCGCCGGAAGCATGACAACGGCGCTGAACATAAGCCCCATTAGGTACACGCCCATAAGGCGCGACAGAAGAATGTACTTCGTCGGCACGGGCAGCGAGAGCATAAGGTCGTTGTCCTTGGCCTTGTAAAGGCTTGAATATGTGTTGAAAACGCCGCCGAAAACGCCGAGAAACAGCGCCATAAGCGTCATCATGTCAAAATACAGCCAGTCAAGTCCCAGACCGACAAAGGGCTTGCACAGCATGAAAGACATCGCGGCGAACATGCCGCCTATGACGACGATCATCAGCAGCGCGTACAGAACGATGAACAGGATGCTCGTCGATTTCGCGCGCGCCTTGCCCTTTTTGCGGTCGTAGAAAAAGCTGCTGTTAAGCTCGTAAAGCTGCTTTTTCAGAAGAATTTTCAGCATGACTCATCCTCCAGCTCAAGGAATACTTCCTCCAGACTGTCATCGCCCTTGACCTCGCTCATCGTGCCCGAACGGATGAGCTTGCCGCCCTTTATGATGGCGACCTGATCGCAGAGCTTTTCGGCGACCTCAAGAACGTGGGTCGAGAAGAATATCGCGCCGCCCTCGTCGCACAGCTCGCGCATCATGCCCTTGAGAATGTGCGCGGCCTTCGGGTCAAGGCCGACAAACGGCTCATCCATGATGATGAGCTTGGGCGCGTGTATCCATGCCGAAATGATGGCAAGCTTCTGCTTCATGCCGTGCGAGTAAGCGGAAATGGGCTGAGCCAGATCCTTTGTCAGCTCAAAAAGGTCTGCGTATTTTTCGATGCGCGCCTTTCTGTCCTCGGGGCTTACGCCGAAAATATCGGCAATGAAGTTTAAGTACTTTATGCCCGTCATGTACTCGTACAGATCGGGGTTATCGGGAATGTAGGCAAGTACCTTCTTGCACGCGATGGGATCATTCTTGACGGAAACGCCGTTAATGCGTATCTCGCCCTCGTCAAAATCGAGTATGCCGACAACGGATTTGAGCGTTGTTGTCTTACCGGCACCGTTATGGCCTATAAAGCCGTAGATCGTTCCGGGGGCGATGTGCAGGCTGAGGTCATCGACAGCCTTTTTCTCGCCGTAGCATTTTGTCAGACCTTTGATATCGAGCATGTTTTATATCTCCTTTTCTAGGCGCGTTAAGGCATACAGTGCCGCTGAGCGCGTTAATTTCTTGTTTGTCATCTGTCGCCGTATCTCGGGCGGCACAGTGCGTTTATGAGAATGTAAATTGCCGTCACGACAAGCACCGACCCGGCAACGATCAGAAACATTGCAGGTTCTGATACGGCCTTGCCGGAAAAATAAATGTTGCAGTCGATGCCGTCGCGTATCGCATCGATGACCTGCGAGGGCACGCCGCTGCTGCCCATTTCGTCGAGCGCGCCGCGCATCCAGTGGTTATGCAGCAGGCTCGTGCCGTAGGTGCCGGGGAGGAACGACAGCGCCTTCTGAAGAGCAACGGGGAAGTTTGACATGGGCATATATGCGCCGCATACAAAGCCGTAGCCTGCGCTCACAAGCGTTCCGACGGCCGAAAGCTGCCCCTGAGTCGTGAGAAAATAGTGCAGGCAGGATGAAAGCGCCGTGCCGAACAGGGTGAGCAGGAAAACATCCAGAAGTATCAGCGCAATGTCGCCGCCGCTTAAAAACCATCCGCCGATCGCGGCGAGATATGCAAAGCATATGCCGCAGGTGACGAGACACACTATGAGCGTGACGAGTGCGGACGAGGCAAAGTAGCCCATTGCAAGCACGCTGCGTCTTACCGGCGTCACGGTGAGGTCGCGCACCGAACCCGTGACCTTATCCTGGATCATTAAGAGGTTCGAGCAGAACGCAATGGTAACGCAGCAGACCGCCAAAAGCGACGAGGCAAGCTGACCGCCGACAACGCCGTCAATGATGCTGTCGGAAAGCGCAAAGCCCTCGGGCAGCGCGGATAAAAAGCTGTCGCGATAGACGTTGGATAAAAACGTTACATACAAAACCAGCAGTATCGCCGGAGTTATCAGCGAGGAAAAGAACATGCCCTTGTCTTTGAAAAAGAGCTTTGAGTTGCGCTTTGTTAGAATTAAAAGCGTTTTCATGAATCGCCACCTCCCGAAAGAGCTTTGCCGGTCACGGCGAGGAAAACATCGTCCATTTTGCCCTTGGTGATCTCATAATCGACAAAAAGCTCGGGGTGCTCGGTTATGAGCTTCGTGGCCTGGGCGGTGTTTGGAACGGCCACCCTGTACGCATCGCGCAGAGCTTCGTATTCAAGCCCCAGCGCGCTCAGCGCCTCGGGCTGCGCTCCGTAGAAGGTTATGTAGTCGCCGGTGTAGGCGTTTTTCAGCGCAAGGGGCGTGCCCTCGGCTGCTATGCGGCCGCTGTCGAGAATAACGACATAGTCCGCGTCGGCGGCCTCCTCCATATAGTGCGTCGTGAGGAAAACGGTCATGTTCTCTTTCTCGCGCAGCGAGCGCACAACGCTCCACAGGAGCCTGCGCGTCTGCGGGTCGAGGCCGGTGGTCGGCTCGTCGAGAATCAGGATCTCCGGCCTGTGCAGCAGGGCACGGGCAATGTCTATCCTGCGGCGCTGACCGCCGGAGAGCTTGCCGACGCTGCGGTCAAGAAGCTCGGAAAGCTCAAGAAGCTCGCACAGCTCACCGAGCCTTTTTTCAAACTCCGCGCCCGTTATGCCGTAAAGCGCGGCGCGGCTTTCAAGATTATCGCGCACCGACAGCGGCTTATCAAGCACACTGCTTTGGAACACGACGCCGAGCTTGCGCGTTATCTGCGCAATGTCGCGGTCGGCATCGTGGCCGCTTATGATGACGCTGCCGCTGTCGGCCTTGAGCTGGCCGCACATGATGGATATGGTCGTGCTCTTTCCGGCACCGTTGACGCCGAGAAATGCGAAAAGCTCGCCGCGCCGCACATGAAACGAAAGATCGCTTACGGCCTTTATGCTGCCGAAGCTTTTATTCAGATGTGATATTTCAATTATATGCTGCTCCATATAAGCTCCTATCTCTTGCCGCCTTTGCGGACAAAAACGTTTTTAAATGCAACGATCGCGCCGTACAGAACGCCGGCGACGGCCCAGATATACCACAGCGTGCCGGGCTGACCGTTGCCGCTCGGACCAAAGCTGAGGTAGAGGAAAAGCGCCGTGACAACGAGCCAGTAGGCTGTGCTTATAGCGCCGAAAACCGGACTTTTGCGCTTGTTCTCGCGCGTATAGTCGCCCTCCTCGAGAAGCTTATCCATTGCCGCGTTGTAAACCCCTGCGCGGATAAAGGCATAGCAGCCGAACGAGGCAATAAGCAGAAGCACTGCGACGGAAATGCCGGCCCATATGTCGGGCGCGGAGAAAGCCAGGGCGGCGAAGATCGGCAGGACCGAGAGTATGCACAGCGCCGTTCCGACGGCGTTCAGGCGCGAATACTGCTCACCGAATTCCTTTTTGCGCTCTTTTACCATGCCTGCAACGCCGTATTCGGTCTCAAACTCTTCTTTTTCGAGAAATTCAAACTCGGCCGATGCGTGGCCGGTGCGGATGAAGATGACCACTGCGGCGGCAACGATGCAGAACATAACGCAAAGTCCGATACCGGCCGCGGCGTCCTCGCTTATGCCGAAATAAGAGGACTCGCACGCGCATGCAAGGACGATCAGAACGATCGGCGAGACGATGCACAAAAGCGTTGCAAGGGCTATCCTCGGCGCGGCTGCCTTGCGCAGCGCCAGATAATTTGACGCCTGCTCCATGCTCACGCGGCGCAGTGAGGTGCCGGTGTCGGCATCGGCGGAGGAAAACTCCTCGGTCTCAAGCTCGTCTTTTAAAAGATAGTCCGTTGTCACGCCGAATAGCCTGCTCATCCGGACGATGCGCTCCATATCCGGAATCGACTGTGCGCCCTCCCATTTGGAAACGGACTGGCGCGTTACGTTGAGCTTTGACGCAAGCTCATCCTGCGACCATCCGGCCTTTTTGCGTAGATCGATGATTTTGTCTGCGAGTATCATGGTTGATTTCCTCCTGTCAGTTGGATTGTGTGCTGACAGTAACATTTTTTGCGGTTGCAGGCAATAAAGCCGGGCGGAAAATGTGTCAACCGACGGTTGCTGTTGGTTGCGCAGGGCGTTTTTTGCCTCGATAATGGCGATTTTGACACTAAAGTACAACACAAGGGCAACAAAAAGGCAAACATGCGCACATCGGCAGAGCTTAGGCCGGTTCGTCAAAGCTCCGAGTGTCGGGCAGCGCGCCGTCGCCGCGCTTAATGGGGCGGATATCGGTCATGGCCTTGCCGTACATGCCGGACTTTATAAAGCTCATAATGGCCATGAATTCGTTGCCGAGCATGCTTACAAGCTCATCCTCGGAAAAATCACACATTCCCGTTGCACTCATTGCGCTCACACCGTAGGTGAATGTCCAGACGTACTGGAACAAAAAGCGCGCCTGCTCTTCCGTGAGGCCGTAGTCGTCTGTGACAAACTCTATGCTCAGCTTTGCCGTTTCGCCCAAAGCATCGAAAACATCGTCAAAACGCCGCGCCTGCGCATTTTCGGTCATGAACAGAAGCTGAAAGAGCTTCGGCTGCTCCTTGGCGTAACGCAGCATGAGAATGCCGATGGCCTTAAACGACGGATAGTAGTCGCGTGCCCGGCTGACGTATTTGTCATACCGCCGCTTTGCTTCGTCGCGGATAGCCTGCATGACCTCATCCATGCTTTTGAAAACGGTGAAGATAGGGCTTGACGAGCTGCCGAGCTTTTCGCCAAGCTCGCGCGCAGTGAGCGCCGCGACTCCGTCCCTGCTTACGATATCGAGCGCGGCATCTATTATCTCTTCTTTTGAAAATTTGGGTTTCGGCGGCATTAAGATCTCTCCTTGAATTAAAACTGACGTTTTAAAACAAATGTTTTGTAACAAGTGTTTTAGATTATATGCGCATTGCAGCGCATTGTCAATAGCCTTGCTGCGCAAAAACGATATTTTATTAACATTTTACAATGACAATACAATAAAAAAGGCATGTGCCGTATGACACATGCCTTGAAAAGATAGATCTATCAGCCGCCGAAGACAGAAAGCAGGAAGCCTGCCGCGATAGCGGAGCCGATAACGCCGGCAACGTTGGGACCCATTGCGTGCATGAGCAGGAAGTTCGTTTTGTTGTACTTTCTGCCGACGTCCTGGGAAACGCGTGCGGCCATGGGGACTGCGGAAACACCGGCAGAGCCGATGAGGGGGTTGATCTTCTTGCCGGAGGCGTAGTACATGACAACACCGCCGAGCAGACCGCCGATGGTAGAGATGGCGAATGCGCACAGACCGAGGATAATGATCTTGATCGTTGCGCCGCTCAGGAAGTTCTGAGCGACCATCGTTGCGCCGACTGAGGTCGCAAGGAAGATGGTTACGATGTTCATCAGCGCGTTCTGAGCGGTATCCGACAGACGGTCGGTCACGCCGCACTCACGGAAGAGGTTGCCGAGCATCAGGCAGCCGACCAGCGGAGCGGTCGAGGGCAGAAGCAGAATGACGAAGGTTGCGACAACGATCGGGAAGATGATCTTCTCGGCCTTGGAGACCTCACGCGCCTGCTCCATTTTCACCTCGCGCATTTCCTTTGTTGTGCAAAGCTTCATAAGAGGCGGCTGAATGAGCGGGATCAGAGCCATGTAGGAATACGCGGCGATGGCGATAGGTCCTAACAGATGAGGCGCAAGCTTTGTTGTTAAGAATATTGCGGTCGGGCCGTCGGCGCCGCCGATGATGCCGATGGAAGCGCCCTCGGGACCTGTGAAGCCCAGAGCGATAGCGCCGAGGAATGCGACGAAAACGCCGAGCTGAGCCGAAGCGCCGAGAAGCAGGCTCTTGGGGTTAGCCAGCAGCGGCCCGAAGTCGGTCATTGCGCCGACGCCGAGGAAGATAAGCGAGGGATAAATGCCGGCCTTTACGCCGATGTAGAAGAAGTCGAGCAGGCCTGCGTTCGCCATTACATGTCCGTAGCTATGATAATAGGGGCTTGCCTCATCGAGGAATGCCTCCCACAGCTCGGGGTGATACAGCGCGTTCTCGCCCATGCCAATGAAGTAGCTCAGGTTTGTCAGCAGGCAGCCGAAGGCTATGCCGCACAGCAGCAGGGGCTCGAACTTTTTGACTATGCCAAGGTACAGGAGCACAAAGGCAATGATTATCATGATGAGGTTTTTCCAGCCGCCGTCGGTGACGAAAAACGCGGCGAAGCCGGATTCCATCGAAAGCTTTTGGAGAGTACCCAGAATGTCCATCCGTTACCTCCTTATGCTATGACAACAAGAGGAGCACCGGTCTCGACTACTGCGCCCTTGGCCGTGACGATCTGAGCGACGGTGCCGGACTTGGTTGCGACGATCTCGTTTTCCATTTTCATGGCCTCAAGGACGATAAGCACGTCGCCCTCGTTGACCTTCTGACCCTGCGCAACATTGATCTTAAGAATGTTGCCGGGCATTGGGCTTTTTACGACCTCG
>OHDF01001213.1_pt1 | contig 9957 bp, 6 predicted proteins | sample 1566911 | NCBI WGS metagenome assembly OHDF01 (sample SAMEA3879504, study PRJEB24766) | human gut metagenome | biome: human-associated habitat; feature: feces | place: USA | collected 1985/1987
CGTTGATGACGGGGACTTCTACACCATGAAAACAGAAAACGGGGGAGTCCATTATTTTCTCCCGGAACTCTTTCCGCCGCTCGGGAGTATTCACCATCAAATCTATATCGATGCAATGCAACCCCACCCCATATCCGGTCACATTCCTCTGAATGTGTATATATGGTGTATTATTCAATCTTTTTCCTAGTTCTTCGTGAATGGCAAGCAATTGCCTTTGCAAGCAGTCACCATCATCCGCAATCCCTATCTTGAGGCTATCGCTCACTATTTTTTCTCCCATCCATTGGCCTATCCTTACTGTACCTACGGAATCTTCAAGCGTTTCCACACGTTCCGTTTTATTCATTCGGCAAGATGACAAGCAGCAAAGCAATAGGAGAAAACAAACTCTGTTCATGGCATTTTGTATTTCAAGTTCATAGCATCAGATACAAATATACTCATTCCTGCAATCACAATCAAAAAGAAAACTCCTAATTTCGTAAGACTATAGAAGGAATACATGCAATAGCGGCATGAGAAAAGGAAAGATAACGGCTAAATCGGCACTGTATCGCCACTGCAAAGTCACTGCATTCCTTTTGCAGTGATACTGCAACACCTTTGCAGTGGCATTGCAAAAAGTTGGCAGGACTTTGCAGTAAGAAAGAGCTGATAACTAAGATAATAGCATCAATGAAAGACGTATGCAGTACAATCGGAATGGGAACGAAAATGGGCGTGATAGATACTTGTAAGAATATTTATCTATCACACCCATCTATCACGCGACAAGCCATTTGTAGTCAGGCGAATCCCCCCCCTCGCGTGATAGCATGACAGATGTTTTGCAAAAACAAACTCTGTGGAGGAGTAGCAAAATGAGATTAGAAATAGAATCCGAAACCTACCTTCAGGCCGAATTTAGAACGGTCGTCGTTAATATTCCAATAAGCGGCAGGTTCGATGGTCACCGTACGCGTCAGGAAAAAAGCATAACCGGCTTCCAGACCGAAAGAGAACTTGGTATCATCCAAATCATGTCCCCAGTCCCAACGGTCTACATTGACATCGGCACCCAGATACACGCCAATCTTGTCGAAATAATAACGTCCGCCTACACCCAACGTATAGACATCGAGGTCAGACCCTCCGGAATTCCAAGCAGCTCCGGCATGCACCAGCAAAGCCACATTGTCGAGCAGGAAAGCACCTCCTTTGGCTTCAAGCCCGAAACTTGTCTTGTCGGTTCCCGTGTCATGAGAGAATTCCAAACCGGTGATGGACGGATTCAAAATCCACTTACCTTTTTCAAACTGTGCCTGAGCTGCCACTGTGACAACAAGCAAGCAAACGAATAATGCCAGTTTTTTCATCTTGTTCTGTTTTTTGAGTGAATAATCAATGTTGTTTATTGTCTTCTTCGAATCGTTTGCGTTGCAGCGCCTCCTTCTTGCGAAGTACCAGCCACAACACAAATACAATGAGATACGAGGCAGCTACAGTGACATACTTCTCAGTATCGCTGATTTCCGATTGCGGGGAAGGAAATAAGCGGCAGTAGCAGAAACGTAAATAAGCAGGGCCAACGTAAGCCCGGTAGATTTCTTTATTTTTTTCATTACCAAAGTTTTTTAGTCGTCTTGAAATACCAGATATTAAACCAGAAGCCGGCCAATACAGCAGCCAAAAGAGCTATCGGCAGCGCATACTGCGGCTGAAGTCCGAGTCCTTCGGGAGCAATGCAAATATAAGTGGTGCATACAGCCGTCATGAACAATGCGGGAAAATAGGTGATATAAAAATAATGCCCTTTTTTCTCACGCACCAGATAAACGGTAATTGCCCACAAGGTGAAAACAGACAAAGTCTGGTTGGCCCAAGCAAAATAGCGCCAAATCATATCAAAGCCATCCTTGTCGCGCAGGCTGTAAAGCAACAACCCGATGGCCACCAGGAACATCGGTATGCAGATATATAAACGACTACGCATGGATTTTTGTTCCATTCCCAAGAAATCAGCCACGATAAGACGTGCCGAACGGAAAGCCGTATCACCACTGGTAATAGGGGCGGCAATGACACCCAGAATAGCCAATACTCCACCTACGGCGCCCAGCCAGTCTTTTGTAATGGCATCTACAATAATGGAGGCATTCGTCTCTTCCATGCCATTCTGATGGAAAAAGTAAGTGGCGGCGGCAGCCCAAATCAAAGCTACAATGCCTTCGGTTATCATGGCTCCGTAGAAGACGGGACGTCCGTGGCGTTCACTTGTCATGCAGCGTGCCATGAGAGGGCTTTGAGTAGCATGAAAGCCACTGATTGCACCACAAGCTATACTGACAAACATAATAGGGAAGATAGGCAACAAAGCCGCATTGGGATGTGTATTCTGCAAGCCGTTCCATATTTCAGGCAACTCGGGATGGTTGACATAGAGCATCACCAAAATACCGACAGCCATAAACAGCAAGGCTATGGCAAACAACGGATATATCTTGCCGATAATCTTATCTACTGGCAACAAGGTAGCCAGAATATAATAAGCAAATACTACAATAATCCAGAAAGTGGTATCCAAGCTGTCGGGGGTCAGCTTGGCAAGCAGTCCGGCAGGGCCTGCCACAAAGACAGCTCCCACCAATATCATCAGGACAACGGTGAAGCCACGCATCACCTGCTTAGTGGTCAACCCCAAATAACGTCCGATGATTTCCGGCAGGCTTTCCCCGTCATGCCGCAAGGAGAGCATACCGGCAAGATAGTCGTGCACTGCACCGGCAAAGATACTGCCAAGTACAATCCACAGATAGGATGCCGTGCCGAACTTGGCTCCCATGATGGCGCCGAAGATAGGTCCCAGTCCGGCTATATTAAGAAACTGTATCATGAAAATCTTCCAAGTAGGCAGTGGAATGTAATCCACACCATCGGCTCTTGTAAGGGCAGGTGTTTTGCGGTCATCGGGACCGAAGACGCGTTCTATAAAGCGTCCATAGATAAAATAGCCGGCTATCAACGCCAGCAGGCAAAGCGTAAATGTAATCATGGCGTGTTAATATCTTTAATCTATGCAAATGTAACAGTTTCCAAGTAAACAGCACAAAATAATCGGGTGTTTTGCTTATCTTCGCCGAGAAAAATGATAGAAATAAAGAAGAAAAGAGAAAAATGAAACGAATTATTTCCATTTTACTATATATAGCCATCTTGCTGCCGCTTGCCGCACAACCGCCCAAACATGAAGTACGTGCCGCCTGGATAACCGCCGTCTATGGGCTGGACTGGCCGCAGACACGCGCCACTTCGCCCGAAAGCATCCGCAAGCAGCAGGCCGAACTGATTGAAATATTGGACAGACTGAAAGCCGCCAACTTCAACACCGTACTGTTCCAGACCCGTACACGGGGAGATGTCCTCTACAAATCGGCCATCGAGCCCTACAACTCCATACTGACCGGAAAGGTAGGCGGCGACCCCGGCTACGACCCGCTGGCTTTTGCCATAGCCGAATGCCACAAGCGCGGCATGGAGTGCCATGCCTGGATGGTGACCATTCCTCTGGGCAACCGCAAGCATGTGGCCGCCCTCGGTAAAGAGTCCGTCACCAAAAAGAAACGCGCCATCTGCGTACCCTACAAACGCGAATACTTCTTGAATCCCGGACATCCGCAAACCAAAGAGTACCTGATGAGCCTTGTCCGCGAAGTGGTGGAACGCTACGATGTAGACGGGGTACACTTCGACTACCTGCGCTATCCGGAAAACGCCCCCCGTTTTCCCGACAGCTACGACTACCGCAAATACAGCAAAGGACGCAGCCTTGCCCAATGGCGCAGAGACAACCTGACGGAAATAGTGCGCTATATATATAAAGGTGTAAAAGCCATGAAACCCTGGGTAAAAGTCAGCACCTGCCCGGTAGGAAAATACAAAGACACTTCCCGCTACCCTTCCCGTGGCTGGAATGCCTTCCACACCGTCTATCAGGACGTGCAGGGTTGGCTGGGCGAGGGCATCCAGGACCAGATTTATCCGATGCTCTATTTCCGTGGCAATCATTTCTATCCCTTTGCCCTTGACTGGCAGGAACAAAGTAACGGACGCCAAATCATTCCCGGTCTGGGCATCTACTTCCTCGACCCCAGCGAAGGGAACTGGACGCTGGACGAGATTGAACGGCAGATGCACTTTATCCGCGCCCACGGTCTGGCGGGCGAGGCACACTACCGCGTGAAGTATCTGATGGACAATACGCAAGGGCTTTATGATGCGCTGGAAGAAGACTTCTATACCGCCCCGGCCCTGCAGCCCGCCATGCCGTGGATAGACAATGTAGCTCCTACACCTCCCGCCGGACTCACGGTGGAAACACCGGAAAACGGCTATTGGAAACTAAGCTGGCAACCCGCCACGGATAATGACAAGCGGAATGTTCCGATGTATGTAATCTACGGTTCGGACACCTATCCCGTAGATACCTCCAATCCGGAGAATATCCTGGCACAACGAGTACAAGGCACGGAATATACCTATGCCCCCATCCGCCCGTGGACTGCCCGAAAATATTTTGCCGTGACAGCCATAGACCGTTGCGGAAACGAAAGCAAAGCTATTCAGCAGCAGTGACACAGACAAAAGCCCGGTAACGGCTCTTCGGAGTGACCGGAACCAGAGGCAGATAGCCGGAAACAACCCTGCCGTCCTTCACCACCAGCGGATAACTTTGCGCATCCTGCTCATGCCGCTCCATCAAAGCTTCATGGGTCGGAAAGCAATCGATGGAGAAACGTCCCTCCCCACCGGGGACAATGAAATGATCACTAAGCACATGGGAAACGATTCCCATATTCATCCGTAGATTTATTTCGACATGGGGGTTGATGGCATACGGATGCCCTTCCTTCTGACGGCAGACCATCATGTCCACACCCAAAAAACCCGTATAAGATGTAGCATAACCCGTTTCCAATGCCTTCTGCATCATATTGCGTATGCGCACAAATGCTTCAAAGGGCACATATTGCTGAATCCATTCCTCCACTTGCCCATCTGAAGTAAGGATATTACCACGATAAGCCCCCTTGTCATCCGTAACAAAACGGGAATAGCCGACAAAAAGAAGCTTTCCCCGGCCATCCGAATAAAATTCCATGGCAAAATCTTCCACCTTATCAAATATAGGCTCCATCACAAAACCTCCATTTTCTTTCAGCACCCTACTACACCAATCGGAAACATTTTTCGTAAAGCCATGACGGCACCAACACAATCCCTTCCCACTTCCCGACCAAAGTGATTTAAACACACATCCCTCTTTGTAACGACCAATAATATCCAGAGAGATAGCCGTAGTTCCACCATCAGCCTCCACCAAGCAACAACCGTCACCACAAGTATAATCTATTTTATTGGAATAGAAAAGTGCACGAAAAGCCAAAGCGTTACTACGGGCAGCCTTCATACGATATTTATCCAAAGCATCCGGCGTAGGAAGATTCCTTTCCAGAACACCGCCTTTCAACATCCGTTTACGGATAGCGGGATTCCATCCCCAAGGCATTACCCGCACATCAGCATAATCGGGCAGCTCCGGCTCTGTCACCAAATGTACATCCAGCCGGAACAACTGTTGCATCTGTTTCAGATAATCTGCATTATAGGCGGAAGGGGCCAGTACCCCACTACCCGGCCGGGCATACCAAATCGGTAACAAAGCCAGGTCTTCAGCCATACGGCGGATGGTAGCGGGCGCCATATAATTTTCTTCATTATTTCCCAATGCCATATCTGCATCAGGATTGAACACATAAAGTTTCATCTTTCAAATGTTAACCAATTACTCACGTTTTGTATGAGAGTGCAAAGTTATATAATATTTTGCCATCTCTACTTTGCAAATCTATAAAAAAGCCGTATATTTGTCGCCCGATAAACCGAATTTAAAGCATGGAAGCATTTTACCGTACACACGCTTATCTCGTAGAGCATACCAATGCCCCCGTACGCCGCGACCTAATGGACGAAATAGACTGGAATGACCGTCTTATCGGTATCAAAGGCACAAGAGGCGTAGGTAAGACTACTTTCTTGCTGCAATATGCCAAAGAGAAATTCGGCACAGACCGCTCCTGCCTCTTCATCAACATGAACAACTTCTACTTCTCCGGACATGGCATCGTGGAGTTCGCCGCCGAATTCCAGCGCCGCGGAGGAAAAGTGCTGTTGATAGACCAAGTATTCAAATACCCGGAGTGGAGCAAGGAGCTGCGCATATGCTACGACCGTTTCCCCAACTTGAAAATCGTATTCACCGGTTCCTCCGTAATGCGCCTGAAAGAAGAGAATCTGGAGTTGCGCGACATTGTGAAAAGCTACAACCTGCGCGGCTTCTCCTTTCGCGAATACCTGAACTTGCAGACGGGCATGAAGTTCCATGCCTATCCGCTGGAAGAAATTCTGAGCAACCACGAACAGATAGCCAAAGGCATCCTCTCCAAAGTACGTCCATTGGACTACATGCAAGACTATATGCACCACGGCTTCTACCCATTCTTCCTTGAAAAGCGTAACTTTTCGGAGAATCTGCTCAAGACGATGAACATGATGGTGGAAGTAGACATCCTGCTTATCAAACAAATTGAGCTGAAATACCTTTCGAAGATAAAGAAATTACTATATTTGTTGGCCGTGGACGGGCCGAAAGCGCCGAATGTCAGCCAACTGGCAAACGACATACAGACCTCCCGCGCCACAGTAATGAATTACATCAAGTATCTGGCAGACGCACGGCTCATCAATATGGTCTATCCTAAGGGAGAAGAATTCCCCAAGAAGCCGTCGAAGATAATGATGCACAATTCAAATCTGATGTATTCCATCTATCCCGTCAAGGTGGAAGAACAAGACGTATTGGACACTTTCTTTGCCAACACAATGTGGAAGGACCACAAAGTGAACAAGGGCGACAAGAACATCTCATTCATGGTAGATGAGGTGATGCCTTTCAAGATTTGTCCGGAAGGAACAAAGATAAAGAATAATCCGGGAGTTACTTATGTACTGCATAAGGCGGAAATAGGCCGAGGCAACCAAATACCTCTCTGGTTATTCGGTTTCTTGTATTAAGAGAGAGATTTTTTCACTTAAATAAATAATTCAATTTAGTTATGACTAAACAGAAGAAATTCATTACTTGTGATGGTAACCAGGCTGCTGCACATATCTCGTATATGTTCTCCGAAGTAGCTGCCATCTACCCCATCACCCCCTCTTCTACGATGGCTGAATACGTAGACGAATGGGCTGCCGCAGGTCGCAAGAACATCTTCGGCGAAACAGTATTGGTACAGGAAATGCAGTCAGAAGGCGGTGCTGCAGGTGCCGTTCACGGCTCTCTGCAAGCCGGTGCGCTGACTACCACTTACACAGCTTCACAAGGTCTGTTGCTGATGATCCCTAACATGTACAAGATTGCCGGTGAATTCCTGCCTTGTGTATTCCACGTATCAGCACGTACATTGGCAAGCCATGCACTGTGTATCTTCGGTGACCACCAGGACGTAATGTCTACCCGTCAGACCGGTTTTGCCATGTTGGCCGAAGGCTCTGTACAGGAAGTTATGGACTTGGCCGGTGTAGCTCACTTGGCTACTATCAAGAGCCGTGTTCCGTTTGTCAACTTCTTCGACGGTTTCCGTACTTCTCACGAAATCCAGAAGATTGAAATGCTGGAGAACGAAGACCTCGCTCCGCTTATCGACCAGGAAGCTTTGGCTGAATTCCGCGCACGTGCATTGAACCCGATGAACCCGGTTGCCCGTGGTATGGCCGAAAATCCTGACCACTTCTTCCAACACCGTGAATCTTGCAACAACTACTATGAAGCAGTTCCGGCTATCGTTGAGGAATACATGAACGAGATTTCCAAAATCACAGGCCGCAAGTACGGTTTGTTCGATTACTATGGTGCAGAAGATGCAGAACGCGTTATCATCGCCATGGGTTCTGTAACAGAAGCTGCCCGCGAAGCTATCGACCACCTCGTTGCCAATGGCGAAAAGGTAGGTTTGGTTGCCGTCCACTTGTATCGTCCGTTCTCTGCCAAGCACTTCCTTGCCGCCGTTCCCAAGACAGCCAAGAAGATTGCCGTACTGGACCGTACGAAAGAACCGGGTGCTAACGGCGAACCGTTGTACCTCGACGTAAAAGACTGCTTCTACGGTGCAGAGAATGCTCCGGTTATCGTAGGCGGCCGTTACGGTTTGGGATCCAAGGACACTACTCCCGCGCAAATCCTCGCCGTTTACAAGAACCTGGCTATGCCGATGCCGAAGAACCACTTCACTATCGGTATCGTAGACGACGTTACCTTCACTTCTCTGCCCCAGGAAGAAGAAATCGCATTGGGCGGCGAAGGCATGTTCGAAGCCAAATTCTACGGTTTGGGCGCTGACGGTACAGTAGGTGCCAACAAGAACTCTGTGAAGATTATCGGTGACAATACCGACAAGCACTGCCAGGCCTATTTCTCTTACGACTCCAAGAAATCAGGCGGTTTCACCTGCTCACACTTGCGTTTCGGTGATACTCCTATCCGCTCTACATACCTGGTAAACACGCCTAACTTCGTGGCTTGCCACGTTCAGGCTTACCTGCACATGTACGACGTAACCCGCGGCTTGCGTAAGAACGGCTCTTTCTTGCTGAACACCATCTGGGAAGGCGAAGAGCTGGCCAAGAACCTGCCTAACAAGGTGAAGAAGTACTTTGCACAGAACAATATCACTGTTTACTATATCAATGCTACTCAGATTGCACAAGAAATCGGTTTGGGCAACCGTACCAACACCATCCTGCAATCCGCATTCTTCCGTATCACCGGCGTTATTCCGGTTGACCTGGCTGTAGAACAGATGAAGAAGTTCATCGTTAAGTCTTACGGCAAGAAGGGTGAAGACGTTGTCAACAAGAACTACGCAGCAGTTGACCGTGGCGGCGAATACAAGCAACTGACCGTTGACCCGGCTTGGGCCAATTTGGCAGACGACGCCAAGGCTGAAAACAACGATCCTGCATTCATCAACGAAGTGGTTCGTCCTATCAACGCACAAGACGGTGACTTATTGCCGGTATCTGCATTCAAGGGTATTGAAGACGGTACTTGGGAACAAGGTACTGCCAAATATGAGAAACGTGGTGTAGCTGCATTCGTTCCCGAATGGAACGCTGAAAACTGTATCCAGTGTAACAAGTGTGCATACGTTTGTCCTCACGCTTCCATCCGCCCGTTCGTACTCGATGCTGAAGAGCAGAAGGGTGCCAACTTCACTCAACTGAAGGCTGTAGGTAAAGCATTCGACGGTATGACATTCCGTATTCAAGTAGACGTTCTCGACTGTCTGGGTTGCGGCAACTGTGCCGATGTTTGTCCGGGCAACCCGAAGAAGGGTGGCAAGGCTCTGACTATGAAACACCTCGAAAGCCAATTGCCGGAAGCTGCTAACTGGACCTACTGTGCTGAAAACGTAAAAAGCAAACAACACTTGGTTGACATCAAGGCCAACGTGAAGAACTCCCAGTTCGCTACTCCGTTGTTCGAGTTCTCAGGCGCTTGCTCCGGTTGTGGTGAAACTCCGTACGTTAAACTGATTTCCCAGTTGTTCGGTGACCGCGAAATGGTAGCCAACGCAACAGGATGTTCTTCCATCTACTCCGGTTCAGTACCTTCTACTCCTTATACTAAGAACGAAAAGGGTCACGGTCCTGCTTGGGCAAACTCATTGTTCGAGGACTTCTGCGAATTCGGTTTGGGTATGGAGCTTGCCAACGAAAAGATGCGCGCTCGTATCGTGAAGGCTATGGAAGATGCCATCGCAGCAGAAGGAACTCCGGCTGAATACAAAGAAGTATTCCAGGCTTGGATTGAAAACATGTACGATGCAGACAAGACCAAGGAACTGGCCGAAAAGA
>OHDF01001215.1_pt1 | contig 9938 bp, 7 predicted proteins | sample 1566911 | NCBI WGS metagenome assembly OHDF01 (sample SAMEA3879504, study PRJEB24766) | human gut metagenome | biome: human-associated habitat; feature: feces | place: USA | collected 1985/1987
GCGATATGATTCCTTTTTTTGCACTCTTATAATCGCCGGATTTCAAAACAAGATCAGCCAGGACACCGAACACGGCACCGGTAATAATGCTCCAATACCCCATGCCGGTCAGCAACATTAAAATACCGCAGATCAGTCCTGTCAGCGATACCATTCCAAACTTCTGGACTTTAGAATAATACAGCATCATTACGATTCCGCCAATCAGCGGAACCAGCACGATCAGAAGCGGAAGAAAAATAGGGATAAATCCCAGCATGGCAATCGCCATCATCACCACAAAATAGATCGCAGTGAAGATTCCAACATTGATAAGGTCTTTTCCTTGTAGTTTATTCATTATTTGGTCCTCCTGTTTGCTTTTGTGTTAGCACCAGCTAACCGCATTTCAGTATAGCAGATATGTCGGTATGTTTCTTCTCCAAAAAGGCATTTTCGTTCCAAATAGACAATTACTTTGCTTTTGCTATCTTTACGGGGAGTGATTGCCTGTGTGTGTGTGTGTGAACATAGAACTATTCAACATTGAACAGAGGCGGTTCTTGCATAATTTGAAATGGAAACAGCCAAAATCACCGCTTCAAATTGTAGTATTAGTAGAGGGAGAAATAGAAAGTAGGGTTTCGATAGCAAGCACAGCAAGCGAGTACCCGCTTGCGATTTTTCGGATTTTCAGATCCCTTGCCCGAAAATGAAAAATGCTTGTTGGGATAATCCCAAACCCTTATGAAGAATGGAGGCACCGCATGGCGAACCGAAAACGGAATATCCAGATGAATTTTTATGTCACAGAGAATAAAAACGGCTCATAGATGAGCGGATAAAACTGATAGCCTCCCTACCGCATTCTATATCATTCTCGTTTGGCAACGAACTAAAAGCTGAAATCTGCAATTCATCCTCATAGTCCAATTAGCAGCCGGAAACGCCATAATCATGGAGCAACCATGTTATCAAAAAGGAATCAGCATAATCAGTCCTGTTATCAAGCACAATAAGGTTATTCCTTTGTGCAAATCGGAACGATAAAATATATTTGAGGTGAACGATTATGCCGATTGATGATTTAACTGCTTTAGGGCAAAAAATGCGGGAAGCCCGAAAGAATAAAGAACTGACACAACAGGAGCTTGCGGATCTGAGCCATGTTTCTGTAAAGCAAATCGCCAATATCGAAAAGGGGAAAATGAATCCTTCTTATTTGATTTTGAGAGCATTGGCAAAGGTCCTGCACATCTCTTTAGATACGCTTATAAATCCAGATATTTCTCTGGAAGATGAAGGTGTCAATCAGATGAAAATGCTTTATTCCAGCTGTCCGCCAGAAATGCATGACACCCTGTTGTATCACACCCAAGAAACGGTGAAAGAACTGACAGAGTTGTCCGAGAAATTTGAAATGAATTGAGCCAGTGAGTGAAATTTAACGATTCTCTCACTGGTTCTTTTCAATTTCTGAGAAAAGAGGCAAGCAATGCCTGTGTTAATACACACAGGCCCGCAGAGAAGAAAATCCCTCCGTGATTTTCCTCTCCGCTTGCTTGTTGAGGGCAGCGCCCCCAAGCCCCTTTGAACACAGAATTTCATTCTGTGGCTGCGCGTTCTGCGAACGCTTTTGACCAGGACCAGCTTACCGCTGGCCGTGGTCTTTTTCTTTTTCAACATCCTGTTCTACCTCCATTTTCAGCACTCGATCTACATTTGCCTTTGCCGTTAAAAGCTCCCGCATTTCCTCACGGGAACGCCGGTACTCGGCATAGGTCTTTTTCTTTTCTTCCAGCAATTTCGCATACTCTGTCTGCAACTCTTTGACCTTGGGCAGCTTCTTGACGCCCATCTCATCAAAGGCATTCTTAGCAGCCTGGTGGAGCAGAATTTCTTCCTCATGTTCCTCCCGGAATTTCTTAGAGTAGCCCGCCTTGCGGTATGCCACATAGACCTCACGGGTCTTGGCATAATTTACGATGTGAGTACGCAGAACAGCGATCTCTGCCATGCGCTTTTCAGCCGCTTTGATCTGCGCCGAAAGATCATTGTGATGTGCCGTGGCAGCCGTAGCCTTTTCTTCCAAAACCGCATACTCCAGCAGATTGTTCTCTGACAGGTAATTCATGGTCTGCGCCATTTGTTTCAGATTAAAAACTTTAGCCCATCGAGCATAGCCAGCACCTTTTCCAGCCTGCAATTTTGCCTGAATGTCCACCAGCAGATTGACCTTCGGCGGCTCTGCCTGTGTGACTGTTTTCTTTCGCGGGGTATGTGCTTTCTTCCCTAAGAGAACTGCCCGCAAATCTTCCAATCCATATCCTTCGCCCAGACTGTCCATGCGGGCGGCTTTCTCCCAACCAGAGAGCTTCAGTCGATACGATTTTCCGCGCTTTGAGACTTCACAACCATACTCTTGCAACAGCTTCAGCAGTTCTTCAAAGTCAGCAGGACTTTGTGATAATGCGTTGTCAATCGCCACACGAAGCAGCTCTCGGTGAGAGGGCTTTGCCTGATCGCCCAGCCATTTGTTATAGCTCTTTCCGTGAGGTTTCGGATTCTCTACAATGGACACTTCATTCTCAATACAGATGGTGTCACTTAGCCGGCGAACCGCCTTGGTGCTGCCCCAAAAGTTTCGGAATTTCCGGTCATATTCTAAGCTGACCGATGACCAGATAATGTGATTATGAATGTGCGACTTGTCTATGTGAGTGCAGACCACAAAGGCATGATTGCCTTTGGTAAAACGCTTGGCAAATTCCACACCCAGCCGGTTAGCTTCCTCCGGTGTGATCTCACCGGGGCGGAAGGACTGGCGCACATGATAGGCAATCACATCATCTGTACCACGCACTCGTCCGGTAGCGGCAATGTACTGCCGCTTTGCCAGAAGGAACTCCGCATCCGCAGTCCGGCTGTCACACGCATAGCCGGTAATGAGCCTGCCGTTATCTGTTTTCTTTGGATTGGCCACATAGTCGATGATGTCACTGATCGCCCGACTCTCTGTGCGGCCTTTGCCGACATGAAGCGGCATGATTCTTGTAGTTGCCATAATAGAAGGTCCTCCTCTCATAAATATTTTTGTTTTCGCTGAACTCTTTGCTTCTATCGTTGCAATAACTTTCTCCGCTGGGTATAATAAAAAAGAACATTCTACAACCTCAAAGGAGGGATTTCTATGATAGAACAGCTCATTGCTGAAGCAACAGAATGTGATTTCAAAGTTGCTCTCGAAACAAAAAAGCCAAAAAGCTGGTTAAAAAGTGTCAGTGCCTTTTCCAATGGAATCGGCGGCACTCTGTTTTTCGGAGTCTCTGATGACCGGGAGCCTATCGGCTTGTCCGATGTTCAAAAGGATGCTGAAGCGATCAGCCGCTTAATCAAAGAACGTATCACACCATTACCGCAGTTTATCTTAAAGCCATTGCAGGAAGATGGTAAAAACCTGTTGGCTCTGGAGGTTTCTCCTGGCCGCAGCACCCCATATTATTACAAGGCAGACGGCGTGATGGAAGCATATATCCGTGTTGGAAATGAAAGCGTAATTGCCCCGGATTACATTGTGAATGAACTGATCTTAAAGGGAACCAATCAGTCCTTTGATACCCTAACAACAGACGCGGTAAAAAAGGATTACAGCTTTACACTTCTGGAAGCAACCTATCTGGAACGGACTGGTCTCCGCTTTGAGCCATCCGATTATGTCTCCTTCGGTTTGGCTGACAAAAATGGGGTCTTGACCAATGCCGGAAAGCTCATGACTGATCAGCACACAGTTTATAACTCCCGTATGTTCTGTACCCGGTGGAATGGCTTGGAAAAAGGCTCTATCTTTGATGATGCGCTGGACGATAAAGAATACGAGGGAAATTTGATTTATTTACTGAACAGCGGCAGTGAATTTATTCGCAATAATTCCAAAGTCCGTTTTGTCAAAGAGGCACAGTATCGTGTAGACAAGCCGGATTATGCTGAACGAGCTGTGACAGAGGCTCTTGTCAATGCGCTTATCCATCGTGATTATATTGTGCTTGGCAGCGAAATCCATATTGATATGTTTGATGATCGGGTGGAAATCACATCTCCGGGCGGTATGTTTGGCGGCGGCTCAATTCAGGAATACGATATTTACAGTATTCGTTCGATGCGACGAAACCCTGTGATTGCTGACCTGTTCCACCGCATGAAGTACATGGAACGCCGTGGAAGTGGCCTACGCAAAATCGTCAGTGAAACCGAAAAGCTGCCTGGATACACAGAGGCATATAAGCCCGAATTTTCCTCAACAGCGACAGATTTCAGAGTCATCTTGAAAAATGTAAACTACAACTTAGAGGGTGACGCCCACCAAGTTATCCACCAAGTTACCCACCAAGTTATTGAACTATCAACGGTATCCAAACAGATTTTGGCTTTTTGCACAACACCAAAATCCAAGAAAGAGCTTGCAGTATTTTGCGGCTTCAAAGATTTAAGAAACTTCACTTTGAAGCATATCAATCCGCTTTTAGAATCCGGGCAATTAGAAATGACTATTCCCGATAAACCTAAAAGTCGCAATCAAAAATATATTACAGTTCGTTCCGAATAAACAGAGAAGCAGGGCATTGGGTCTCATCTCCCATTGTCCTGCTTCTTTTTCATTCCAAATTATATTCACATCATTTACCCATACACCCAATCCTGTATCGCAAATTTCAAACTCTGCACCTTTCCCAGCAGCCAGATCGCAGCCAGCGGCAGCCCCATCGGGCTAATCAAAAATGCCATAACCAGCAAAATCACACCATTCTGCGGGGAATAGGTAATAAGCACAGCCACGCCAAGCAGAGCAATTACCGTGCTGAGCAGACCAAGCACCAGACCGGATATGTAGATCAGCCCCGTGCAGAGCCAGACAAAAAGCGTCAACACCAAAATGACCGGTGCAGTTACGATCATCAGCAGACATTTCAAAATCTTCATTCCTGTTCCTCCTTCCAACGCTCCAGATGCCGTTTGCACAGGGCATCCGCTTCTCTCTCATCATCTTCCGTCACTTCCCGTTTTCCTTTGGTCAGTTCAATCTCCAGATAAGTCCGGTAATCATCGGCTAAGAGGTCGAACAGTTCCTTGGGAGTATGGCACACCTCGCCAGAGCAATAGTGAAAATCTTGGTCAAATTCAACTCTTACACATCCATGGCGGCTGATATAAACTTCTATGGTCTCGTCTGCGGTCAGGTAATCCGCAAAAATCTCCAGCACCTTTTCAAAGGTCAGCATCTGTTTTCACTCCTTTGCTACGCTTCTTATTCTACTCATATTATCCGGTACGGACAGGCAAAAGACAAGGATACAGACAAAAAGAAAAAGCGGAGGAAGGTGCGGCGAAGAAACGCCGTTCCTCCCTCCGCAAATGGAGTATCTATCCCTGTTATGAAAGTTTGGAGAGTTGGGTAAGGATTTCCTTCACACCCTCCCACAGTTGTTCCTGCCGCTGGGATATATCCTCCAAGTCAGCATTATAAACCCGCCCGGTCTCATGCACTTTGCGGGTCAGCTGGTTCAAGTTGTTGCTGCTTCGGCGCATCAGGGAGACCAACTCCTTCAGCTCTGGCAGTTCCAGCTTGACCACATAACCATCCAGCGCCATTTTCCGCAGATAAGCGCTCAAATTCTCTGTCCCGTATTGCTGCATCTTTTGATGGATCAGTTCCAGTTCTTCTGCGGACACCCAAAACAAAACCGGCACATCCCGCTTGCGCTTTGCCATGGTTATCGCTCCGGCTCCCGTTTTTTCGGGGCGGCAGACTTATGGGCGGGCAGCTCCTGTTTGAGCTTATCCCGTACTGAGGGACGGGACGGTTCCAGTTTTTCTCTCTGGGTACGGCTGCGCTGCTGTTCTTCACGCACCAGATCAATAAAACCATCCAGCACAGCAGGGTGGCTGTTTAAGGCATAACCACAACGGACGGTTTCGGGATTATCATTAGGAATGGTCTTGGCCCATTCTTTGTTGCGTCGGGAGTAGCGCCCATCCCAGTCCTGAAGCTGGACGGTGTTAGCCAGAACCATAGCCACACGCTCCATGCCATAGGTCTCGATCACACCCTTTGCCGCATCGTGACTGAGATACATTCCGTCGAAGTGTTCCCGCACCGCCGCTTCAATGGACTCCTTGCATTGGAGATTTACATTGTTGGAAGCTCGGTACTGCTCCAGCTCCCCATGTTCTCTCGCATAGGCGGCAGAGTGGGGATAGACCGGTGTTGTTCGCAGTTCCTCTTTAGCTCTGCACACATCGTCGGCACGGTTCTCAATGCTGTCCCGGATCACATCCATATAGCCGGTCTCCAGCTTTTCAAAATAGCGGTACACATCCGCCAATGGAGAGGGAGATTCCAAAAGTGCCTTGGCCTGGGCGTCGGTCAGCTCCAGCTCCTCCATCGCCATCACGATGTCCTCACGGATGGTGTACTCATAGGTGTGGTGCAGGATTTCTTCCGGGGGCTGGCTTTTCAGCCAGTCCCTGTATTTGTCCTGCTCAGCAGCCATCTTTTCATAAAGGGCTGTATTCAGATCGTTGGTATTCATGTTATCGCACCTCCTCATGCTGTTTTGGTTTCTTGTCTGTACTGCGGGGCGGCACCGGGCGTTTCAGATGATCCAGCACCGAAGGCCGTGCGCTTTTGGCAACAACAGCCTCGGCGTGTGCCTGTCCCTTTCCGTCGATGTTGAGCAGGGTATCCAGCTCCACCAGACGGGCGTTTTTGCTTCTCAGTTCTTCTTCATAAAGGAATGGCTTTCCGACTTCCTCCTTTGCGGCAGCCTGCTGCTGATAGAGGTTATCCAGCTGGGCCTTTGCCGCCTCCAGACGCTGGGGCATCTGGGCGAGGGCATTGTCGATACGGGTAAGATTTCCGCGAGGGTCTGTACCAAGGGTTGCCCGGTGGGTCATCTGTCCTTTCAGCAGGAGCGTATATTCCTGTTTCCAAGCGGAAAATTCCACGGACATGGCATAGCCCCGGTAGCTGCCGATCTGCACCGGATCGGAGGTTTTGACCTCCTTGCAGGCATCCAAAAGGGCTGCACCGGCGTTCTCCTTATCGGTCAGCAGATCGCCACGGATTTCCATACCAGCAAAACCGTCCTCCGGGTGCGGGTGCGCTGCCAAAACCTCCAGATCGGATTCAAAGCCCTTGATAAAGCCTTTGTGCTTTTCAATCTCCTCCGGGAAGTATTTGAGCAGCTGGTCCTCCAGACGATATTGCTTGCTCTGGTGGTCGGCTTTCATCAGCTTCAGGCGGGATACCTCCACATCCAAATCCATACGCTCTTTGATACGGGGGTCTCCGGCGCACAGAGCCTTGATCTCGGCAAAACTGAGGGCGGTTTCATCCACATCATCGCAGGAGCGCACCGGCGATTTAGAAGTCATGATCTGGCTGATGAATTTTTGCTTATTCTCCACCGTCTGCCAGAGGTATGCGTCAAAGGTTCCTTCGGTCACATAGCGGTACACATGGACAAGGGGATTCTGGTTGCCCTGGCGCTCGATACGGCCCTTGCGCTGGGCAAGGTCTCCCGGTCTCCACGGACAGTCCAGGTCATGAAGTGCCACCAGACGGTCCTGCACATTGGTGCCTGCGCCCATCTTGGCGGTGCTGCCCAAAAGGACACGCACCTGACCGGTACGGACTTTAGAGAACAGCTCCTTTTTCCGCACTTCGGTGTTGGCTTCATGGATAAAAGCGATCTGGTCGGCAGGCATTCCCTGAGCAATGAGTTTCTGACGAATATCGTCATATACCGTAAAGACCGGTTCCTGCTCCGGCAGAGGCACAGCGCCTTCCAATGCGTGAAGCAGTGGATTATCCAGCGTTTTCGCCGCCTTGCTTGCAGGAGCTTTTGCCTGCGGTGTAGAAATGTCGCAGAACACCAGCTGGGTCAGCTTGTCAGCTTTGCCATCCCGCCAGATCTGCATGATGTTGTCCACGCACTGATTGACCTTTGTGCCAGGTTCATCCGGGAGCATCTGGTTGACGATTCTCTGGTCCAGGCCCAGCTTACGGCCATCCGAGGTAATCTTGAGCATATTGTCCTGGGACGGGTCAACGGTTCCGCTGTGTACCAGCGATGCGCGCTCCGAAAGAGCCTTGACCATTTCCTGCTGATGTTCGGTAGGCTGCGCCACGATGTTGTGGTATTCCACCTCCGGGGTGGGCAGGTTCAGTTGGTCGGCGGTCTTGATGTCCGCCACTTCTTTGAACAGGTTCATCAGCTCCGGCAGATTAAAGAACTTGCTGAATCTCGTTCTTGCCCGGTAGCCGGTGCCTTCCGGTGCCAGCTCCAATGCTGTGACGGTCTCCCCAAATCGGGAAGCCCAGCAGTCGAAGTGGGTCATGTTCAGTTCTTGCAGGCGTTCATACTGAAGGTAACGCTGCATGGTGTAAAGCTCGGTCATGGAGTTGCTGACCGGGGTGCCGGTGGCAAAAATCACGCCACGGTTTCCGGTGATCTCATCCATATAGCGGCACTTGGCAAACATATCGGAGGATTTCTGCGCGTCCGATGTGGAAAGACCAGCCACATTCCGCATTTTTGTGTATAGAAACAGGTTTTTATAGTTGTGGGCCTCGTCCACAAACAAACGGTCCACACCCAGCTGCTCGAAGGTTACCACATCGTCTTTTCGCCCCTCGGCTTGCAGCTTTTCCAGTCTGGCTTCCAGAGACTTTCTGGTACGCTCCAGCTGCTTGACGGTAAAACGCTCGCCGCCGCTGGCCTGCACCTCTGCGATGCCCTCGGTGATCTCGTCGATCTGCTCATAGAGAAGCCGTTCCTGACGCTCCCGGCTGATGGGGATACGCTCAAACTGGCTGTGTCCCATGATGATGGCATCATAATCACCCGTCGCAATACGAGCGCAGAACTTCTTTCGGTTATGGGTCTCAAAGTCCTTTTTGGTGGTGACTAAGATATTGGCGGAAGGATAGAGACGCAGAAACTCCGACGCCCACTGCTCGGTCAGATGGTTTGGAACCACAAAGAGAGATTTCTGGCACAAGCCCAGGCGTTTGGCTTCCATCGCAGCGGCCACCATCTCAAAGGTTTTGCCCGCGCCTACTTCATGTGCCAACAGGGTATTTCCTCCATACAGCACATGGGCGATGGCGCTTTTCTGGTGTTCCCGCAGGGTAATGGCCGGGTTCATGCCGCCAAAAGTGATATGGCTGCCATCATACTCGCGGGGACGGGTAGAGTTCATTTCTTCGTTGTACTGGCGCACCAAAGTCTGGCGGCGCTCCGGGTCTCTCCAGATCCAGTCCCTAAAGGCTTCCCGGATCGCCTGCTGTTTTTGAGCAGCCAGGGTGGTCTCCTTGGCATTCAGCACGCGGCGCTCTTTTCCGTCTGCGTCCTCTATGGTGTCATAGATACGGACATCCCGCAGGTTTAAGGAATCCTCCAGAATCTTGTAGGCGTTGGCGCGGCTGGTCCCATAGGTGGTATAAGCTGCCACATCGTTGTAGGATACAGAAGATTTCCCCTTGATCTGCCATTCAGCGGTAAAGGACGAATAGTTGACCTCGATACTGCGCTGGAGATAAAACGGGGTATTAAAGGTCTCATACATAAATTGCTGGATATATTCCTTGTCAATCCAGGTAGCGCCCAGACGCACCTCGATCTCCGACGCATCCAGGTCTTTGGGCTGGGCGGCGGTAAGAGCTTCCACATTGACTGCATAAACCGGGTCCTGCTGTGCGGCCCGTTGCGCCTGACGCAGTTTGCGGCGTACATTGCCGGAAAGGTATTCATCAGCAGTCACATAATGGGGTGTGCCGTCTTTCTCCAACTGTCCCGGTACACGGAAGATCACGCCTTGCAGTTCTCCGGCCAGTTCTTCTTTTGTTTTTCCGGTAAGCTGGCTCATATAGCCCATATCCACGCAGGCTTTTTCCGAGA
>OHDF01001236.1_pt1 | contig 9802 bp, 9 predicted proteins | sample 1566911 | NCBI WGS metagenome assembly OHDF01 (sample SAMEA3879504, study PRJEB24766) | human gut metagenome | biome: human-associated habitat; feature: feces | place: USA | collected 1985/1987
ATATATTTTATTGTATTATCTATTTTATGTATTCTTTTTCTGCAAATTCCAAAGGTGAAGAAGCACTCCTTCACCCACAAAATTCTTATTTACTGGTAATTCAGAAGAAAAATGAAGGAGTAGATTAAATAAATGTTTCTTATATATAGAGAATACAGCTTAAGCAGAAAGAAAAAAAGCAGCGTTTTAAGAGAAGGAAAGCGGCGCTTTAAGTAGGCTAAAGCATTGCTTTAGCTGCGGAAAATAGCTGCTTTTATTTGATTCTACTTCTTCTATCCACTTCTCTCTAATCTGGAAAATTTCAAAGATAAAACAATTAGATTTTCCAAAGAAATATTTTTTAAGCCAGAAACGGATATGAGAAATCATTGTAATAATCATGTCTTTTATTACATTGATATTTCGAAGTCAATATGCTCAAGACAGAATCAACTTTTGAATCATTTTCATATAGGATGAGCATATAAATACTATCTTTGCGAATATCAATCATGATAAAAGAGTACCCCAAAAGATAAAGAAAAGATATGAATTCCAACAAATTCTCCTATCAAGGACAAATCGAGACTATTCTTCATTATCTAAATTCCATGATACAAAAGAATTGGACAGGTAAAACTGCTGATGAGTTCAATCGTTTGATGTCTATACCAGAATTAGCTAAAATAGCATGCATGTCTGCTCGCAATCTTCAGCTGATGTTTAAAGCTTACACTAGCGAAACAATACATCAATATATCATTCGCACACGTATGGAATACGCCCAGCAATTACTCAAAGATAATAAAAAAAGTATAGCTGAAATATATGAATATATTGGATTTGCTAACCAGTCAGCTTTAAATAATACACTTCAAAAAAAATACAATCTCACTCCTCGAGAACTACAAAAGAAATTATTGGAAACAAGTCATACTTATCCTTCATGTATTTCTCCTTACCGCATAGTGGAATCAGAAACAATACCTGTCTTATTTTTATCTTATATTGGCAATTATGACACTTGTAGCACAGTTGCTTTTGAGACATACACTTGGGATTGCCTATATAAATATGCTAAAGAAAACTCTTTATTACCAGATAAGGAAGATTATTGGGGGATAGCTTATGATGATACAGACATTACCTCATTAGAAAAATGCCGTTTTTACGCTTGTATAGCCATTCAAAAAAGAGTAGGATCCAATCCTCCTCTTACTAATCCAATAAAACATATGGATTTACCTCAAGGTACATACGCAGTTTATATTCATCAAGGAGATTATGCATTGTTAGATGCCTTCTATGAGATAATATTGAAACAATTACCGCAATCATATTGCTTAGGAGAAACTCCAATCTTGGAACATTACTTGAACTCTCCCGCTGACACAGATGTGAAAGAGCTTCTTACTGAAGTTTGGATTCCAATCATTAAATAATTTTGTATAAGGGTGAAATATCACTCTTATACAAAATTAGTAACTATCATGCCTGATATACACTCTTTATCAAAGACTTAGGACAATACCCGAGGATATCAATAGAAATCTTTTCGGCTTCCTCTTTTGATATATTTTCATTAATAATATAGTGCTTAAAAACATTTTCCTTTTCTTTATATGCATAAGATGAAAGCAGCGGCCCTGCTATTGTTCGCAATTGCGAGTCTCTAAAATCATCACTTTGATTTCTGCCTAAACCAACACGTGTAGAATGTAAAATAATTGATTCTCTATCACGACAATCTTCAACAGCTTCTTTTAAAACAAATTCTTCCTCCAAAGTATTATAATCTAAATTCTTATCCTCAACAATGAATTTTAAAACATTATTTGGTCCGAATTTTATTGTGCCATCATCAAACTGCGCACTTCTTATCAAGATACCATAATATATATCAGTACTATCAGATAAGCAAAGATCAATACCTCCTCTGGTGCCACCTTTAATTTTTGAATTCTTCGTCATGCCTGTACGATGAACATAAAATTTTCCATAATTATTCTTTTGCAGTTCATTTCCATGCACAAACCCATCATTAAACTTTGGGTGCTTAAAATAAGCTTCTACTTCAATTGGGTAAATCCGCAACCCATTACTCAACTCAAACATATAATTTGTAACTATCAATTTATTAATTGTTTGAAGCTGTTTCTCTATTTCCTTAAAGTCACTACATTGTATTAAAATTGCAATTTCTTTTTTCAAAGTATCCATGATTATTATAATATTAAATTTCTTTGGGTAAAGATAATCTTTTTAGTAAAGAGTTGTCTGAATATATCAACTTTTTTTTATTTCTCACTTAGATGATATCAAATAGTCAACAACAGAGTCCCAATTCGGATACTGCTCCGAACCAAATAATATCAATTCACCACTAAAATTTTCCGCACCATTTTTGAGGCGATCATCTATCAAGAAGTCTCCTTTGTTTAAATTTTTATGATGGCTAAGAATTAATCGTTTATAGCTATATGTACCTAACCATTTTTTCACCCATACAAGTTTATCCGACCAAGCAGAAGGATTATTCCAAGGTGCCGTGGAAAGAATGTACACATCATAAAAACGTACTAAACGATGGAAAGCATCAATTGCTCCTTTATATGGATACATTTTCGCAAAAATGTTAGGAACTTCATCATATCGTCCCTCATATTCTTTCTTTTCGTATTCACTCAATTTGTTAATACCTGATTGGAAGTCAACTAATACATTATCCATATCAATATAAAGTATAGGTTTGAAAGTCGATAACGCTGATATCATACAATTTTTATTTTATAAATTTTGAATTTAATGAATTATCCCGTAGTGATGCTATTCTTATCCTGTTGACAACAATCTGACAAGGCTACCATTTATCCATCGATTCAGTTTTACACCAATCAAAAATAATATTGTAAATCCAATAATTAGTTCCATATTTCTTACTTATTTTATTTTTTCTACTTATTATTTAGTCACAGTCCAAGACAAACAATTCAATGCACCTCCCCATTTCTTTATAATCGGAGCTATATTAATCTGGTAAATTCGTCCATCATAGGAAGGATGCAATTCTTTTATCTGGCTTAAAGCCTCTCCATCTGTAGGTAATCCAAGTCCGGGAATTATGATTACATCACGTGTCTGAAGCATATTTATATATGCCCAACTATTTTCATCATACTTGCTAAGTTTTAAATCTATAACGGCAAAATCGTCACTCAATCTACGTCTCATTTCTCGTTCTATCTCTGGAGGATAAACTTTCAAGTTGACCAATATCTTACCATCACCAATATTATGAATAATTCCATCTGTATGACCACAGATATCATATTTGTCCCATGGTAGAAATACAATATCTGCTCCATAAAAGTTTTCCTTTAGTATTGCCAGTACTTCGCTCTGGTCAATCTGTGAATTTTCCTGAAATACCTTTTCTGTCATGATGACAATTGGTTTCCGACCTCTCATACATGATCCTATCCACTTTGAATTCGCTTCACACACGACTACATTTCCCCCATCAACAATAAGTGGAGACTGTGTAATATCCATATCTCTACTCATAGCTTTAAGTACAGGAATAATATTAGTTTTGTACTGTGGCTTATCCTTCAAATAATCAGGTTCATAGCGAAATTGAATATAAGACTTAAATCCCCACTGTATTGGCATATAATCTCGACACCAATAATCTTTAGTGTGTAGTAATGTACCATGCTCTATATGGTGGTAAACAAGAATGTCTGATATTTCTTTATAAACATTGGGATAATGCCAAGCAAAAAGACTTGAGAAATAAATGGCATCTTTATACTGTTCTGTAACCATAATCTTACCTAACGAAAAACCAATAATAATATGTTATAACTAGAAAAATGCCATTTGGCAATATCCATAGCTTAAAACGATCTCACAAATATCACAATGCAAAGATAAGTGCATAGCCAAACAATCTATTTACTCAAAAATGCAAAACGATTCGTATACCTTCATTTAAATGATTTTACATGTGATTATCTATCAATAGTATATAAAACAATTATGACACCATACCATTGGTACGATGTCATAATCTTAATAGAACCATGCCAAGAAACCGAAGTCATAATGACATGATGAAATTACACTAACCTAATTTATTTATTTTTTTTCCAAAGCTTGCTCATATCTTCCAGTGTCTTACCTTTCGTTTCGGGTACCCAACGCCAAACGAAGATGGCAGCGGCCACACAGATTATGCCATATAAACTATATGCAAACATCGGGCTGAAGTCGTACAGTGCCGGGAAAGTAGAAGATACAATGTAATTGAATATCCATTGGAATGCTACGGCGATTGCTACCGCTTTACCACGGATCGTGTTCGGGAATATTTCCGAGATCAATACCCAGCAAATCGGTCCCCAAGACATCATAAAGAATGCTGCATACACAATCACTGAAAGTACCGGGAGAACACCCTTTATTGCCATGCTATCACACATTGCTACCGCAAATGCACCTACAGCCATACCAATAGAACCGATTATCAATAGTGGTTTACGTCCGAAGCGGTCTACAGTGAAGATTGCAACCAATGTAAAGACAATGTTTACAATACCCATAATAACCGTTTGCATCATACCGCCGCCTTCCGCACCTGCATTTTCAAAAATACGAGGAGCATAATATAGCACGGCATTAATACCGATAGCTTGCTGGAATACAGATAGCAGAATACCGATCACAATTACCGCCACTCCATAAGTAAATATCTTCTCTGTCTTTTCGTGAGCGGTAGCTTTAATATCATTAAGGATTTCCTGTGCTTTTGTCTTACCATTGATCTTTTCCAGAATTGAGTAGGCCTTTCCATCCTGCTGTATCAAAACAAGATAGCGAGGTGTTTTCGGAACAAAGAACAATAACAGTCCAAAGAAAGCGGCAGGGAAAGCCTCCGAACCGAACATATAACGCCATCCTTCATAAACAGTCCACATATCAGATTCAGAACTGACAGACGGCACACCGGCTGCATCTTTCAAAATAACAGGATTCTGATGGTCACCCATAATCAGGTAATTCACAAAGTACACTACCAGCATACCGAAGATGATGGCAAACTGGTTACACGATACAAGCGTTCCACGAATATTAGAAGGAGCAATTTCAGCAATATACATCGGACAGACTGCAGAAGCCAGTCCAACACCGATACCGCCCAAAACACGATACAAATTAAAAGCAATCAGCAAATCCATGTTCGGCTTTCCATATTCGAAGAATAAGAATTCCGGATAATAGGAACCTAATGCTGAAAGGAAAAAGAGTACGGCAGCAAGCCTTAGAGAATTACGACGTCCCAAACGGGAAGCAAATATACCGGAAATCGCGCCCCCCAGTACACAGCCAATTAATGCACTGGAAGAAGTGATTCCATGCATTACTTTATTGTATTGAAAATCAGAGGCTGAAAGAAAAAAAGCTTCCAAGCCTTTCTCTGCACCGGAAATAACTGCCGTGTCATAGCCGAAAAGCAGTCCGCCCAAGATAGCGACAGAGGTTATCGAATACAGGTAGAGTTTACTACCCTCGTTCGTTGTATTAATCATGGTGATAAGTAGTGTTGTAGTAGTTAGATATATCACCACAGATTACGCAGATGAACACAGATAAATTCAAAAGAGAGAAGAAAAAATCTGTGAAATACACGTAATCTGTGGTGGGTTAACTAGCAATACATATTCAAGATTGCTTCATAAAGTTCTTGTTTGCCACTAGTCTGTTTCGGTTCACCATTTGCTTTAGCATAAGCAACCACGTCTTCCAACGTTAATTTGCCATCTTCAAATTCCTTACCTTTACCAGCATCGAATGAAGCGTAACGGTCAGCCAACATTTTCTTATAGGGAGATTCGTTCAGCAGAGCAGCTGCGCTTTCCAATGCACGAGCCATAGCGTCCATACCTGCGATGTGAGCGATGAAGATATCTTCCAGGTCAGTAGAGTTACGACGAGTTTTAGCGTCGAAGTTTGTTCCACCGTTACCCAAGCCACCATTACGGATAATTTGCATCATGGCCTGTGTCAGTTCGTAGTTGTCAATCGGGAATTGGTCTGTATCCCAACCATTCTGATAATCACCACGGTTAGCGTCGATAGAACCCAACATGCCGTTGTCTACTGCTACTGCCAATTCGTGTTCGAAAGTATGACCAGCCAAAGTTGCGTGGTTTACTTCAATGTTCACTTTAAAATCTTTATCCAGGCCATGAGCTTTCAGGAATCCGATTACTGTTTCTGTATCTACATCATACTGATGTTTTGTCGGTTCCATCGGTTTCGGTTCGATCAGGAAAGTACCTTTGAAACCACGGGCACGAGCATAGTCACGAGCGATAGTCAACATCTGTGCCAAGTGTTCTTTTTCACGTTTCTGATCTGTGTTCAGAAGAGACATATAGCCTTCACGACCACCCCAGAATACATAGTTCTGACCACCCAATTCGATAGTTGCGTCGATTGCATTCTTGATCTGAACAGCAGCACGAGCTACTACGTCAAAATCAGGATTAGTAGCAGCACCGTTCATATAACGTGCATGACCAAATACATTGGCAGTACCCCACAACAGTTTGATGCCTGTTTCAGCTTGTTTCTGTTTTGCGTATGCTACGATTGCTTTCAAGTTAGCTTCGTATTCTTCGATGCTTGCACCTTCAGAAACCAAGTCTACATCGTGGAAACAGTAGTATTCGATACCCATTTTCTGCATGAATTCGAAACCTGCATCCATTTTATCTTTTGCAGCTTGAACAGCGTCTGCGTTACCATTCCAAGGGAATTGTTTTGTTCCGCCACCGAACTGGTCACCGCCTTCAGCACACAATGTATGCCACCATGCCATAGAGAATTTCAACCAATCTTTCATCTTCTTTCCATTGATTACTTTCTCTGCATCATAATAGCGGAATGCCATCGGATTTTTGCTATCCTTACCTTCAAACTTAATCTTTTCAATTCCAGGGAAAAACTCTTTTGTTGCCATAATTAATAATGTTTTTAGTGTGAGAATGCACTAATATGAACAGCACATTACTCACGATGTTATACTTAGATTATTTACTCATTGATTTTTCTAAACGATACTTCCATTTAGCATACGCGTCCGCATATTCCTGGCGTTTAGCCATATTAGGCTCAATCACATCCAATTTGTCAAGCGTAGCAAATGCCTCATTATTATCTTTATAGATACCTGCACCAATACCTGCACCTTTCGCAGCACCTACCGAACCATCCGTATCGTAAAGCTCAATGGTGGCTCCGGTCACTCCAGCCAACGTATCACGGAAGATAGAACTCAAGAACATATTGGCGTGTCCGGCATGAATCATCTTCACAGGAATCCCCATCTGCTCCATTATATCAATGCCATACTTGAAGGAGAACACAATCCCCTCTTGAGCTGCACGAATAATGTGATGTTTGCCATGTGCGTTGAAATCCAGTCCGCGAATACTACATCCGATTTCTTTATTGTTCAGCATACGCTCGGCGCCGTTGCCAAAAGGCAGAATACTGATTCCCGCGCTGCCGATAGGAGCTTTAGAAGCCAACACATTCATTTCATTATAAGATATTCCTTCGGGAGCTATATTTCGTTTTACCCATGAATTAAGAATACCTGTTCCGTTGATGCATAGCAATACTCCCAAACGTGTTTGGTCTATTGCATGATTGACATGAGCAAAGGTATTGACGCGCGATTGCGGATCATAATTTACTTCACCGTTCACTCCGTAAACCACTCCCGACGTTCCCGCCGTAGAAGCTATCTCTCCCGGATTGAATACATTTAAAGAAAGAGCGTTATTAGGTTGGTCACCGGCGCGGTAAGTAATCGGTGTTCCTTCTTTCAAACCCAACTCCTTAGCTGCTATCACATTGACACGTCCCTGCTCTGCAAAGGTCAGTTTAATATCTGCAATCAAAGAAGAATCGAATCCGTAATAATCCATTAGGAAGTCAGCCACCCGGTTGTTCTTGAAATCCCAAAACATACCTTCCGAAAGTCCGGAAACGGTTGTGCAAATCTCTCCACTCAACTTCATGGCAATATAATCACCCGGCAGCATTATCTTGTAAATCTGCTCATAGATGGCAGGCTCGTTTTCTTTAATCCATGCCAATTTGGAAGCTGTAAAGTTTCCCGGCGAGTTCAACAAATGAGAAAGACATCTCTCCTCTCCGATCGTTTCAAACGCTTTCTGTCCGTATGGCACAGCACGGGAATCACACCAAATAATAGCGGGACGCAACACATGCTGATCCTTATCAACGCATACCAATCCATGCCCAAAGCATCCAGATAAACGGCCTTCACTTCCTCGGCACGTTCACCGAACAGTTTATCCAATACCCAATCACTGATATTGGGATGGGTAAAATAATTTTTCCGGAACCGAAGCCCATAGCCCTCAATCTCTTCCACACTCATCGGAAGCGAAGGGGAAAAATGTCCCAGCAGACCATGTACCGAGTCGGACGGAATCTCCCATATCCGGAAGAATCCCAGCACGTGGTCGATACGATAGGCATTGAAATACTCGGCCATCTTACGGAAACGACGCACCCACCAACTGCAACCGTCCTCGAGCATGACCTCCCAGTTATAAGTAGGAAAGCCCCAGTTCTGGCCGTTGACCGAAAAATCATCGGGCGGCGCACCGGCCTGGCCATCCAGATTAAAGTAGTACGGCTCCACCCAAGCCTCCACACTGTTGCGGCTGATGCCGATGGGGATGTCTCCCTTCAGAATGATTCCCTTCGCACGGGCATAATCGGAAACCGCCAACAACTGTTCATGCAAGCAGAACTGTACATAATAATAGTAAGAGACTTCCTCGTAGGCCGGAGCAGACGGACGGCAAAAAGCACGTATGTCTTCCGTCCTGTATTCCGCATACTCCGGCCATCCGTGGAAATCGGCCGTCCCGAAACGGTCGCGCAACACGCAAAACGCCGCATAGGGCACCAACCAATCTTCGTTCCGCTTGAAAAAAGCCGTAAAGCGTTCGGAGGACAGCATTTCTTTACCCTCACGACGGAACACGGCATGCAGATACTCTTGCTTCAAGGCACTTACCGCCTCGTAGTCCACTTGGAGCAAAGCATTCAAAGCCGCCCGCCGCTCTTCGTATTCCGCCATTTCCTTTTCGTCCGCAAGCTTCGGCAACTGGCGCAAATCGACATACTGGGGATGGAGCGCATAAATGGAAATACTATTATATGGATAAGAGTCCAGCCAATTCTTATGAATAGTCGTGTCGTACACGGGCAACAGTTGGATGACGCGCATCCGGGTAAGCACCGTCCAATCGACCATAGCTTTCAGGTCGCCGAAATCCCCCACCCCGCAACTGCCTTCGCTACGCAATGAAAAAACGGGTATGACCACACCGGCCGCTTTCCAACGGTTTCCCCGAATCCGTAACGGAGAATCCGAGATAACGACCACTTCGTCTTTTGCCACCCCGCTTATCGGCAGCACACGGTTTTCTCCGCCTTCCCACGCCACGAAATCGCCCGTCTTCGCATCAATGACGACATATTTATATTCCATGGGAAAAGTGACACCGGCCGCGCTCAAGGTCACACTCCACTCGTACAGCCCCGTCTCTTTCATGCGAAACGCAAAATTCGGATTCCATTCCCCCAACGCCGGTTGGTTACCAAGGAGAGCCAACGCCTGCCCTTCCTCAAGCTGAGGAGCACTCACCTTCAACATCAACGTACTGTTGAAATATGGCAGTCCTTCCGTCTCGGCCGTATGCGGACGGAC
>OHDF01001242.1_pt1 | contig 9748 bp, 8 predicted proteins | sample 1566911 | NCBI WGS metagenome assembly OHDF01 (sample SAMEA3879504, study PRJEB24766) | human gut metagenome | biome: human-associated habitat; feature: feces | place: USA | collected 1985/1987
CCGCCCGTCCGGTGATCCGCCACAAAAGTCAACAAGCAAAGCCTAAACAAGCACGGAGACGCAATGCGTCTCCGTGTTTTATTACGATCACAACTACGATCACAACACTATGCCGTTGGCCTCGAGCTCACGTAGGCGATTGTAGAGAGTTCCCCTCGACATACCGAGGTATCGCGCGGTCTTTGCCTTATTCCCATTATGCTTGAGCAGAGCGTCGAGTATTCTGTTCGTTTCGGCATCGCGCATATCGAGGGTCCGTCCCTGCTTCTGCGACGTCACCGCAGTCTGCTCACCTCCGAAATCGTCGCAGACATCGCTTATTTCAAGCTCGCGGCCGTCCTCTGCTTTTAGCAGACTGCGCTCAATTATATTGCGCAGCTGCCGCAGATTGCCCGGCCAGTAATTTGCCTTGAAGCGTTCGACGGTTTCCGCCGAAACGCTGAAAATATTCTTTCCGTATCCGGCCGACAGCAGTGTTACAAAATAATTGCTCAGCTCCTGCATGTCTGCCTGCCGCTCGCGCAGCGGCGGAAGATCAATGCGGAGAACGTTCAGCCTGTAATATAAGTCGAGTCTGAACGAGCCGTCCTTCACCTTTTGCAGTACCTCGCTGCCTGCCGCCGAAATAACGCGCACATCTGTCTGCACACTGCGGCGCGAGCCGATCGGCGTTACGATGCCGTCCTCAAGAAAGCGCAGCAAAAAGCTCTGCATGTCCTGGCTCATTTCCGATATTCCGTCAAGGAAAAGCGTTCCCCCGTCTGCCTGAATGAATTTGCCGGGATTTTTTTCGGTCCCAATCAGTATCGAATCAACCGTTTCACGCGAAAATCCTCCGCAGCTTATTGGCACAAACGGTCCGGCAAAGCGAGGGCTTGCATTGTGTATAGCCTGTGCAAAAAGTTCCTTTCCCGTGCCGGACTCCCCTGTTATCAGCACGTTCGCCGGACTTGCCGCCGCTGTGCGTGCCTCGCTTTTGACCAATTTCATTCCGGAGCTGACGGCGATTATATCTTGAAAATTATATACTGCGTTATTGCGCTGCGCTCCGGCGCTGTACTTTCTGATCTGTTCTGCCGTTTTTATTGACACCTTGAGACCGATCACCTTGTCATTTTCCTTTATGGCAAGGCATTCGACATAATAGCGCTTTCCCGTGCTGCCGAGGGCAATGTTACCGGCAGATATCTCCTTACCGGTGCGCAGAGCTTTCATAACAAATGACAGCTCCGGAAGGCTGTCGCGCAGAGCCTTGCCGATAATAGAGGTTATGTGCATATCAAATTCATTTTCAAACCTGCTGTTGGCAAAAACCACGACGCCCGTATCATCAACCAGCAGCGTTATATCCGTGCTGCACTGCACCGACTGTTCAAGCAGGTGAAACCTGCGTTCTATGTGCGGATACAGTATTCGGTTCTTATAGGTGAAGTCGCCCGCTTCAAGCATGAAAGTTGCCGAATTGAGCGAATTTTTAAAGCATTTATCCAGCGGCAGAAATATTACCGTCACCGCGTGAAATCCGGGGCCTGCCGAAGTTTCGCCATAGCGGGCAATGCAGGCATATGGCGTGAGCAGATCGCAATAGTGCCCCTGCCCTGCACTGAAGCAGGTAACAAAGGGCTTTTCCGGCGCGGTGTTTCCGGCAAAAACGCCGACATTTTCAACGGAAAACCGCGTTCCGATACGCAGGCCCTTTGCTTTGAGCTCCTTCAAAAGCGCGGCACTGCCGCTTTTGTGGAACGCAACAAGCTGCGTATCAAGATAAAACATCGCTCCGCCCATACGCTCAAGTGCCGTGCTGCGGCTTTCATAGTAATCGCGGAAATATGCGAGGTGGCACTTTGATATATCGTCTATCCTGTCAAACACATGCAGATCGCGGCAATCCTCGCCCAGGCGCACTGCGTGAGCATCGGCGCCGGCGGCGCGTGACTTCTCCCACGAGGCAACCGTTTTTTCATACTTATGGTCGTATTCGACCAGATTTCCGTTTAAAAACTGCTGCTTTAAATTTTTCAGAACATCATTTTTCGGAAGATCATTCATGTCGCTGTCTCCTTGTTGAACATTTTTGCACATCTCATTTCATATTATAATCTCTCCGCCAAATATGTTCAACACATTTATACATAAGTGTTCAAATATGTTCAACGCAAAGTCAATATTGCCTGCATTTTCTTAGCTTGATATTATATTGTCAAATCCACTACAGGAGGTTTATTCTATGAACACCGTTCTTACAGAAGAAGAACGCGCATTGCAAATGATATACAAAGAGTATGCCGACGAGCGCATTCGTCCGCACACGCTGGAGATCGACAAGGGGCTTTTCAGCGTTGAACCGCTGCTGAAGGAAATGCACGAGCTTGGCTTCTGCGGCATTGTAATTACCAAAGAGTACGGCGGTCTCGGCAGCAGCTATGTTCACTATGTTCTTGCCGTTGAGGAGCTTTCCAAGGCCAGCGGCCCGGTCGCGAAATCCGTTTCCGGACAGACAAACATGTGCTTCCCCATTCTCCACTACGGCACCGAGGAGCAGAAGCAGAAATATGTCATTCCTTGGGTAAAGGGCGAAAAACGCTCGGCATTTACGCTCACGGAGCCCGGCGCAGGCTCCGATGCTGCCGGAATGCAGACGACCGCCGAGCTTATAAACGGAGAGTTTGTCGTCAACGGCACCAAGGCCTTTATCACCGGCGCGCGCGAGGCCGACTTTTTCCAGACCTACTGCCAGTTCAAGTCTCCCGACGGCGCAAAAAGTCCCATCTGCCTGCTTATCGACGTGCATGAATGCGAGGGCATAACGATCGGCCGCAACGAGGATCTTATGGGCATGCGTGCAAGCAGCGTGGCCGAGGTTATATTCGACAACGTCCACGTTCCTGCCGAAAATCTGCTCGGCCAGATCGGCAAGGGCTTCCACGCCGCAATGTCGACCCTCGATGCAGGCAGACTCGGTATCTCGGCGGTCTGCGTCGGCATGGCTCAAGATGCAGTTGACCAGACCGTTAAGTACACCAAAGAGCGCATGCAGTTCGGCAAACGCATTTCACAGTTCCAGAACACACAGTTCAAGCTCGCCGAATACCAGACCAAGGTCGAGGCAGCGCGCCTTATGGTTTATAACTGCGCCAGCATGATGGATAACGGACAGCGCGTGTCCCATCTTTCGTCAATGGCAAAATACTATGCGTCCGACGTTCTCAACGAGGTCGTGCGCGGCTGCTTACAGCTGCACGGCGGTTACGGATACAGCAAGGAATTCGTCATCGAAAAGCTCTATCGCGATGCAAAGCTCACCGAGATATTTGAGGGCACGAGCGAAATTCAGAAGAAGATCATTGCCAAATGGATGGGCGTTAAGTGACGGAGGTTCGGAAAATGAATATTATTGTTTTTATAAAGCAGATCCCGGACAGCGATGAGGTGAAGCTCGACGAAAACGGCAATCTCATCCGCAGCGGAGCCGGGACCATGATAAATCCCGTGGATAAAAACGCGCTTGAGGCCGGTCTTTCCCTGCGCGACCGCTTCGGCGGAAAAGTGACCGCAGTTACCATGGGGCCGCCGCAGGCCGAGGACGTTCTGAATAGAGCGCTGTTCATGGGCTGCGACGAGGCAGTTCTTCTCTCCGATCGCGCATTCGGCGGAGCCGATACGCTTGCAACAGGCTACGTGCTTTCAATGGCCGCGAAAAAGCTCGGCAGCTTTGACCTTTCCATTTTCGGCAACAAAGCCTCAGATGCCGAAACTGCGCAGACAGGCCCTGTGACTGCGGGCTTCCTCGGACTTCCTCTTATCACGAGCGTTGACGGTATCGAGCTTGACAATCGTATGCCGCCGCAGCTTCACAAACGGCATCGAAACATCGAAGACTGAACTCCCGGCCGTTATCACGGTCACCCCTGCAACAAACACGCCGCGCTTCATGACACCGGCACACGTTATTGAAGGCCTGAAAAAAGGCATAACGGTCTGGAGCTGCGCAGATCTCGGCTGCGACGAGGCACGCTGCGGCGTAAAAGGCTCGCCTTCGCGTACAAAGCGCGTCACTGCGCCGCCGATCAGAGAGGTTGACTCGACCGTGATCAGCGGCAGCAGCGATGAGACCGCCGGCATTCTTGCCGGACTGCTTGCAGACATGCATCTTATCTGACGGAGGACTTAAAATGAGCAAAGATATATGGGTTTATGCCGAAACCAATAACGGCAAGCTTTGCGATATAGTGCCCGAGCTTCTCACAAAGGGCAGACAGCTCAAGGCTCACAGCAACGGTGATCTCGTCGCCGTCGTTCTCGGCGCAGCCGATGAGCAGGCGATCGGCACATTGAGCGAATACGGTGCCGACAAAGTGATCTTTGGCGAAAATAAGGCTCTTGAACATTACAGCGCACGCACTTACGCGCAGGCAATGACCGCACTTGCGCAGAAATATGAGCCTGAGATCTTCATTATCCCGGCCACCGGCGTCGGGCGAGAGATAGCGCCCCTTACCATGCAGGCGCTCGATACAGGTCTTACCGCCGACGCACTGGATCTTATTTATGACGAGGACGGCGACTTTATTCAGGTCACCGCAGGCTTCGGCGGAAATATACTGGCACACATATGCATCGGGCAAAAGCGTCCGCAGATGGTGACAGTATGCGCAAAGGTCTTTGACGCCGTTCCTCTTGAGCACGCCGGAGAGGCCGAGGTCATCCGCGAGGCTGTTGACTGCGCCGCAGACCCTGCATATGCACTTATTGAAGCGGTCGCAGCCGAGAAGTCCCACGCTCAGCTCAAGGACGCAAAAATCGTTGTCGCCTGTGGCCGCGGCATTAAGAAAAAAGAGGATCTTGACATGATAGCCGAGTTTGCTTCGCGCATCGGCGCATCACTTGCCTGCTCAAGACCACTTTCCGACTGCGGATGGATGCCCCATGAGGCGCAGCTCGGTCAAAGCGGCTGCACCGTAAAGGCCGACCTTATAATAAACATCGGCATTTCCGGCTCGACGCAGTACCTTGCCGGTATGCAGAACTCCAAATGCATCGTGAGCGTGAACACAAACGAAACCGCTCCAATCATGGCGATATCAAATTACAGCATCGTTGCCGATTACCGTCAGCTTATACCGGCGCTGATGAAAAAGCTTCACTGAACATAGTATTAGCCCCTCGGTTCAAATTCGAACCGAGGGGCTATTTCATATTATTTTCTTTTCGCGGAAAGCGGCTATACGATCCTCGTCATAGCCCAGGAGCTTGGTGAGTATCTCGTCGGTATCCTGCCCGAGCTTCGGACCACCGCGCCATACCATGCCGGGTGATGCGCTCATTTTCGGCGCTATGCCAAAAGCCGTTACGTCAATACCGGTGGTCTGGTCAATGAAATTGACGAAATCTCCGCGGCTGAGATAATGCTCGTTTTTCATGCACGCCACGGCGTCATTGACGCGTGCGCACGGGACTCGGCCTCGGCGCATGGCTTCTTCGATCTCGTCGGCGGTATGAGACGCGCACCACTCGTTTATGATCCTGTCAAGCTCTCGCCCTTCGGGAGAATTGACGGCGTTTTTATCCTTTGATGTCTTCTCATAGGGGTATCTTTCAAGGTCAAGTCCGGCGGCTGTCATAAAGCGCTCAAACACGCTTTTGCCAACCGCGCCGATGCTGACATAAATGCCGTCACGGCTGGTGAACAGATCCCACGGCTGAAAGCCGATCGCTTTCGTTCCGCAGCGCTGCACCTCGGCAAGGCCGAGCGACGACATGGTAAAAGCATCGCGCATAACGCGCGCCTGAGCTTCAAACTGCGAAACATCGACCACCTGTCCGCGTCCCGTGTTTTTTGCGCTTATATGAGCCGAAAGCATGCCGAACAGCGCAAACAGCGCCGTTATATAGTCGCCGAGCGAGGGCTTGACTATAAGCGGATCCCTGTCCGGATATCCGTTAAAGAGAGCATAGCCGGAATATGCCTGACTGGTCATATCGTAGGACGCCTGATCGCAGATCTCAGGCAGACCTCCGAATTCCTTATGGCCGTAGCCCGACACATGAACTATCACCAGCCGGGGGTTTATCTTGAGCAGCTCACTGTCATGAATGCCGAGCTTATCAAGCCAGACCATGTTCTCGATAAAAATATCACTGCGCTCGATAAGCCTGAAGAATATCTCTTTAACATCAGGATCGTTAAGGTCAAGCTCAAGCGTCATCGACAGGCGGTTTCGCGCATCCTGCATCCACGATGAGCCTGCCGTTCCCTGCTCGGTTTTTTTCAGCGGTGGAAAGCTTCGGTATGTATCTCCGATCTTTGGCCGTTCTATCTGAATGACCTCCGCCCCGAAATCCGCCATCATTGTTGCCGCAAAGGGCATGGCGATCAGCGAGCCTGCGCCGATAACCCTGAGTCCCGCAAGCGGGCCAAATTCCGGTATGATGAAATTTCTCTTTTCCATAGCTTCTCCTTGCCGCATTTTAAATAGCCGATGGCGGGCAAATGTCTGCCATCGGCATGCTTAAAATTATCAGACGTTCTTCGCGCCCCACTGCTCGAGCAGAGCCTTTGCTTCCTCTTTGCTCTTGCCCCAGCTTTCGAGGATCTCGTAGCTGTTCTCGCCTATGCGTGGAGCAAGCTGCGGACGGCGATCTTCGTCGCTGACATCCGAGAAATCGGCAAAGTACGCGCAGTGCTTGTTCGATGCAACATCCGTTCCCTCCCACTCGGGATACATCGGGAAGTTGACCCACCAGCCGAGGCGGTTGTATTCCTCGTCTTCCCATGCTTCCTCGGGCGTGAGCACCGGGCAGCAGGGCACACCGGCTGCATCGAGCTTATCATAAGCTTCTTTGGAATCGTCAAAAGTGTTGATCCAGTCGGTGATGATCTGCTCGACGAGGGTGTGATGCTTGCAGCGATCGGGCATTGTCACAAAGCGCGGATCTTCCTTGTATTCGGGATGCCCCATGCAGTCGCAAAGTGCGTTCCACGTTGCGGGAGATACTGCGCCGATGACCATGGACATGGTTTTGCCGGTGTAAATACCGTAGGGGCAGAGATTCGCATTGTGGTTGCCGCTGCGCCCCTGAATATGACCCATGTGGTTGTGTATCTGCAAAGTGCTGGAGTTTATGTGCAGAACATTGCGCACGAGCGAAAAATCGACAAACTGGCCGCGGCCGGTCTTGAGCTTATGGATATAAGCAAGCAGCGTCGATGCAAACATACCCTCTGCGCCGCTGGTATCGCCTATAACGGAGCCGATACGCGTCGGTGCTCCGTCGGCTTCGCCGGTCTGGGCGTTTATGCCGCTCATCGCCACCGCGCATATATCATAGGAGGGCTTGTTGCTGTACTTCGACGGCTTCACGCCAAACGGGGTAAGCGAGGCATAGATTATGCCGGGATTGACCTTACGCATTTCCTCATAGCCCAGACCGAACTTTTCCATAAAGCCGGGCTTATTTGAAACAAGAACGATATCAAAATTTTTGACCTGCTCAAGAATGAGCTTCTGAGCCGCAGGATCGCTGAGCTTAATCTCAATTGACTTCTTGCCGCGGTCTTTTCCGCATGCATAAGTCGATATGCCGTTTGCAACATATGCAAATCTGCGTCCGGCTTCGCCGCCGGGCACCTCGACCTTTATAACTTCCGCCCCGTAATCGGCAAAATACGAGCCGACGATCGGTCCGGCAGCGTTGGTCGTAAAATCGAGAACTCTTACACCTTCAAGCATTTTCATTGTTTTTTCCTCCTATCATAGTCAGTTTAGCCCAAATCTCCCCGGACAGAATTCTGTCCGGAGAGACCGGTCTATAGTATTTCAAAGAAAGGGATATTGTTTATCAGATGTTGATTGCGCCCCACTTTTCGAGCAGAGCCTTTGCTTCTTCCTCGGTCTTGCCCCACTCCTTGAGGACCTCATAGTTGTTCTCGCCGATACGGGTGCTGATATTTGCAGGACGATTCTCGGGATGCTCATCAATGGTGGAGAAGTCTGCAAAATATGCGCAGTGCTTGTTGGAGATGATGTCGGTGCCTTCCCACTCTGGGTACATGGGGAAGTTGACCCACCAGCCGAGGCGGTTGTACTCTTCGTCTTCCCAGACTTCCTCAGCGGTCATAACGGGAGCAACGGCTACGCCGGCCTTTTCCATCATTTCATATGCTTCGCGAGTATCGTCAAAGGTCATGAGCCAATCGGTAATGATCTGCTCGACCTTCTCGTGATTCTTCGATCTCATAGGCAGAGTTGCAAAATCAGGATCGGTCTTGAGGTCGGGGCGGTTCATGCAGTCGCACAGGGGATTCCAGGTGCTCGGTGCAACGGCTCCGATAACGATGGACATGGTCTTGCCGGTGTAGATGCCGTAAGGCGACATGTTGGAGTTGTGGTTTCCGGAGCGGTACTGGATGTGGCCCTTCTTGTTGTGATACTGGAGGGTGTCGTTGATGTGAACGAGGTTGCGGACGAGCGAGAAGTCAACGAACTGGCCTTCGCCGGTGCGCTGCTTGTGGAACAGAGCGAGCATCAGAGCCGCGAAGAAGCCCTCTGCGCCGATCATGTCGCCGATAACCGAGCCGATACGGGTGGGGTTGCCGTCACGCTCGCCGGTCTGAGCGTTCAGGCCGCTCATTGCAACAGCGCAGATATCGTACGACGGCTTGTCGCTGTACTTATTGGGCTTGTAGCCGAACGGAGTCAGCGCACCGTAAACGATGCCGGGGTTTACCTTCTTAACATCCTCGTAGCCAAGGCCGAACTTTTCAAGGAAGCCGGGCTTATTAGAGGAAATAATAACGTCATAGTCCTTTACGACGTCAAGCAGGAGCTTCTGTGCGTCGGGGTCGCTGAGCTTGATCTCAACGGACTTCTTGCCGCGGTCCTTGCCGCAGGCGTAGGTGGATATACCGTTGACATAGAACGCGAACTTTCGGCCGCCCTCGCCGCCGGGGACTTCGACTTTGACTACTTCTGCGCCGTAGTCGGCAAAATAGGTACCTGCCTTGGGGCCGGATGCATTGGTGGTAAAGTCAAGGACCTTGATGCCTTCGAGCATTTTCATATCGTTTTCTCCTTGTATTTTTTAATTTAAATTATTCCGTTTTTCTCAAACTCGGCTATCTGCTCATCGCTGTAGCCGACAGCTTTGAGGTATTCCGCATTGTGCTCGCCTTTTCTCGGGGGGAAAAGCTCCTGGCGAGCCGGGGTTTCTGACAGCTTAACTGCCGAGCCTATCATTTTCACGCTGCCGTAACAGCCTGCGGGGTCGGTCATCTCATAGACCATGTCGCGCGCAAGCACCTGAGGATCCGCAAAGACTTCTTCAAGATTCTTTACGGGCGCCCAGCAGCAGTCAACTCCGGTGAGCTTTTCTATCCACTCCGCCTGCGTCTTGGACTTGAACATTTCGCGCAGACATGCGAACATCTCGTCCTGCTTTGTCAGATCACGCTGCCAGAGCTTGAACTCCTCTTTGCCGATGGCGTCGCAGAAATTTGCCCACAGATGCGGCTCTATCGCACCGATGCTGATGTATCTGCCGTCCGCAGTTTCATAGACCTCATAGCATGCATTCTGTCCGTTGAGGATATTCTCTGCCGCCTTGGGCGATACGCCCTTGACGAAATAATCGTTTGCCAGGACCGGCAGCCACGAAACCGCTCCGTCGAGCATCGACGTATCAACATACTGACCGACGCCGTTCTGCTTTACGCCCATGAGCGCAATGAGAATACCTATGGCCGCATACA
>OHDF01001249.1_pt1 | contig 9717 bp, 10 predicted proteins | sample 1566911 | NCBI WGS metagenome assembly OHDF01 (sample SAMEA3879504, study PRJEB24766) | human gut metagenome | biome: human-associated habitat; feature: feces | place: USA | collected 1985/1987
AGCCAGAAATGCAGCATACAGGCATCTGCCATAATTGACATGCCGTTTTGTGTCCGGCGGAGCGTTTTTCAGTTTGTGTTTCACGTAAAAGTACCTCCTTTTTATAAGAGCGGCAGGAGAATTACCTCCCCTGCCTTTGCTTATGGTTTTCCTGCCTCAAGAAAGGACGCAGCCCGGTCAATGCAGGCTGCGTCCTAAATCAAAGTATGAAATTGTAAAGATCCTCCTATCTTACAGAAAAAACGCAGCTTATTTGCCGCAGGAGAGGCTTCCCATACGGCAGTGCTGCGTTTCGTTCTGCATATAATTTTGACAATATCAATTTTAACATGGGTAAATTACCGCTACAATCGCAGGACTGTGCCAGTTACAGACGATGGAGTGCCAAAAATGTGACCAACGCTAAAAGCGTTATAAATGCAATCCTTATGGATACTGTAAGCGTGATTTGCAACCAATTATACTGGATTTACATGACTAATGCTTTAAGCGTTAGTGAATACTGGAAGGAGGAGGTGTGCGTGTGAAAGGAATGGGAAAGGCAATCCGCAGGTACAGGGAAGAGGCAGGAATTACGCAGGAGAGACTGGCTGAACTGGTGGATATCAGTACCAACCATCTGGGTGCGATTGAGCGGGAAGTGAAAACACCTACGATGGAAACATTTGTAAAGCTGTTGAATGTATTAGGTGCGGAACCGAATGAAGTGCTGAAGGAAGTGATTCCTCTTACCAGAATGGAACATACTTCTGTAGTGGAAGGAAAGCTGGAAAGGCTCACACCGAAGAAGCAGGAAAGCGTGCTTCGGATGCTGGATGTGATAATTGAAGAGATGATGAAATAGAAGCTGTCTGCGAAATTGCCGCAGGCAGTTTTTTTGAAAGCTGTATATGCAATAAAACACATAAAAATATGCGATTTATGATGAAAGTGATTGCAAGATTTGATATAGTAATCCTAAAAGCATTATAAAACTAATTCTTAAAGGATGACTATAATATGAAAAAGGGATATGTGGGATTATTGGCATGTGCGTCAGGAATTCTGATCGGACTGGGAATCAGCCGGCTGGATCTGACAGGTTATCTTGAAAAAACACAGGAGCAGGAATATCACCCGGTAGAAAGAAAGGTGCCTGAATCAGTAGAAAGCAAGCTGAAAGATCCAAAACAGTGCTGGCTGTGTGGAAGCGATGAACGGAGTATGATGGATTATTTCCGGAAGTTTGACGATCTGGGAGTGATCTGTACCAATCACTGGTATGTGATGGATATGCATATCCGGAATCATGATGAGGACGGGAATCTTACCGGCCCGCAGGGAAACGGGCATATGGGTTATACCGGGACAGGAGAAGGCGGCTGCTTTTTCCATACGGAGCAGATGTCGGATTACGGGATTTCCGAAGTATCGGTGGATTACGGGGAAGATAGTATCTTCGATGTGAAAAAAGTACAGAACCATCTGTGTCAGGAATGCCTGGATAAGCTGGTGGAAAGCATGGAGGTATTCTGTGAGGAAACGCAAAAACCCAAGCCCCGTGATCTGGTACTGGTGGATTTTCAGACATTGGAGCTGTACGCCATTCAGGAGCATAATGCGGGATACTTTATCCGGGATTATTATGTGGAAATTGAGTCGGAGGAAGATGGGGTGGAAGTAAAGGCATTTTACTGCCCGAAGCTTAATAACGGGAAAAAGGATGGAGAATAAATTGAGGTTTGCATTGGTGAGGAGTATAATGTAAGTACGTGTTATGTATTGGAAAAACTTGAATTTAGCAGAAAGAAGGATTGTTATGAAATTTATCAATACTAGAAAATTCACATGGATAATTTGTATAATAGGATTTTTGCTTGCTCTTGTAAGTATATTTTTCTTACCGAGTATTATTCCAGTACATTTTGCAAATGGGATTGCGGATGATTATGGAAGAAAAATACAAATATTTTTATTTCCTATATTACAAGTGCTTATCACTTTTTTGACTGGACGAGAAAAAGTAAAATATTGCCTGACACATTCAAAAACTTTCTTAACGGACATTCAGTTTAATTGGATGATAGATGGTGTACTTTTATTGGTAATGTTTGCAGAAATATGGGTTATCTATGATTCATTTGCATAGAAATACTTGCATAACAATTTACATTTGATTGAGCAGATAAAAATGATTTGAGGTGGTAGCAATGAAAAAGCGATTGGGAATCATAGCCGGAATTTTAGGAATTGTATTGGCAGTCATTGGCATTGTACTGAAGCAGAAAGAAAACACAGCCGTTTCTGTTATTGGTGGTGCGGATGGCCCGACTTCTATTTTCATAGCAGGGAAGTTAAATGGTGATAATTTTATTTTTATGATTGTAGTTGGAATTATTTTATTGATTTTGGCAGGAGTTATTTTTTACAAACGTAAGCATTAAGTTACAGTTTTTTAGACTGTGTATGGCGGAAGAACCGGGAAAGTGTAGATATATCATGGGGATTTTGGAAAAAAATAAAAAAAGTAAGGGTACAGCGTTTGTCTATGATGAGAATAATGATTACTATAAGATGGAAATAAACGGGATTGAATTTGTCTGTGACAGTATACATTCCGATTATGAGAAGCATGCAGTTGAACTGGCACAGGCGTATGAGAAAAGGCTGCCGGATATCGTGGATTATCTTATGCCGGATATAAAGGAGATGTTTGGAATTACAAATCCAGATGTAATAGCAAACTCACTAGGAAAGCCGAGTATAGATTTGGATAGAGGAACACTGACTTATCTGGAGCACACAATGGACAGCCTACATATTATTGAAATGGAATTTGACGGTATCTTCACGGCATTCTATAACTCCTGTATTGATGGATAGGACTTTAGTAACATAGAGCTGCAGTTGTCTACAGCTTTTATCCAGACTTCGGATGTTACAGAGAAGCAATCAGAAATGGATTGATCGATTTCTGAAGCAGTATCCGGTGAAATCCTTGAACATATGAAGGAAAAGTATGTATGTTAATTTTATTTTTATTGTAGACAAAAGATAGGACTGATATGATAAAAGAACAGGTTATTACAAATAGAGGTGGAGTATTTGATGCAGAAAATATTATTACTGGAGGATGACTTGAATCTAAATCGGGGAATTGCCCTGTTACTTTCACGGGAAGGGTATGAGGTTCGTCAGGTTTATACAATAAAGGAAGCAAAAGAAGCATTTCAAAAAGGAGATTATGCTCTTGTTATCAGCGATATTACATTGCCGGATGGTACAGGACTGGATTTTGGAAGGATGGTACGTGCAGGTGGAGATACATATCTTATCTATCTTACGGCTTTGGATCAGGAAATAGATATTGTAAATGGTTATGATACAGGGGCAGATGATTATATTACCAAACCATTTTCACTGATGGCTTTGGTGTCGAAGGTGAACGCATTGATGAGACGGCTTTCTAAGGTACAGGCACAGATTATGTCTTCCGGAGAGATTACGGTGCATATGAAAACGATGCAGGTGTATAAAGGGGATGAACCAGTTACTTTAAGTAAGAAAGAATTCTCTCTGTTGCTGTATCTCTGGGAGAATGCAGGACAGATTGTTTCAAAAGAAAGTATCCTGGAGCATGTATGGGATATAGACGGTCAATTTGTCGATGATAATACGGTTACTGTCAATATAAGCAGACTGAAGAATAAACTTGGAACAGAAGAGATAGCGAATGTGAGAGGACTGGGATATATATGGACCGGAAAGGTAAACAAAAATTAAAACGGTATTTTATCGTATATGTAATCTTTGCAGTATTTTTTACAGTAGGAATGTATCTGATAACAAAGTATGAGGAAAATGCGAAAGCAACGCAGATAGCACTGCTCCTTGCAGAACATCCTGAACTGGAAGGGGAAATAGTTGCAATCTGGGAAAAGTCAGGAACAGTAGATTTTATAAGAGACCGGGACGATCAGAAGAAACTTATGGTTATCACTCAGGGAGTGGATCTTCAGATGTGGTTATAAGGATTATCTGGGGAATTGGATTACTAGTGGGAGTCATAGTATGTAGCCTGTTCTTGTACCTGGACCGAAGAAAAAACTGGAGCAGATACGGTGATGAGGAACAATTACAGCAATTATATGAATGTCTGCAGGAATTCAGAAAAGGAAAATTCCAAACATATCCTGAAGAAACATCAGAATCGGAACAATGGTTAAAGGTGTGGGAATCTGTAAAGGAGCTGGGGCAATATTTCGAAGATTTGAAGGAACGTCTGGAGCAGGAAGAAAATGGTACGAAGAGTCTGATTACAGATATTTCCCATCAGTTGAAGACTCCGCTTGCATCACTCCGGATGAGTCATGAGCTGGTGGCAGAAAATCGGGTTACAGGAGAAGAACAGAGGGAGTTTCTGGAGCAGGAATCACAGGAACTTACCAAACTGGAACAGCTCTTGAATGAACTGGTAAATCTTTCAAGGCTGGAAACACATATGATCCAGATACATTCGCTTCATGAAAGCCTGAAGAAAACGCTAACAGAGGCTGTCAGTCAGATTTATATGAAGGCAAGAGGAAAAGATATTTCCATTCAGGTGGAGATGGATGATGATATAGTTGTGAACCATGATTCAAAATGGACGGTAGAAGCATTAACGAATATCCTTGAGAATGCAGTCAAATATTCACCGGAACATACAACGATTACAGTGAGGACGCAGGAGCTAGCAAGCAATGTGCTTATTGAAGTAGAAGATGAAGGAATGGGCATTCCTGCGGAGGAACTGCATAAGATCTATCAGAGATTTTACCGGGGAAGGAAAGCAAAGGAACAGGTAAAAGACGGAGCGGGTGTCGGTCTGTATCTTGCCAGAAAGATCATAGAAGAACAGGGGGGGACAATAGCAGCCAAAAGAAAGGCTGAGAAAGGTATGATATTTAAAGTGACACTGCCGCTCATAATAGGAGAATAGTCGGAACCCTTACAAAACTGTTATGGTTGTTGTAAGGGTTTTGTAATGCAGGAATGTTATAGTAGGGGTATGAAATGGAAAGGGGACTTGAAGATATGAGTAGTATTTTAAAAGTAGAAGATCTAGTAAAGTATTATGGAGAAGGCGAGAATCAGGTGAGAGCCGTGGATCATACAAGTTTACAGATAGAGAGAGGCAAGTTTACAGCTATCGTAGGACGTTCCGGCTCCGGAAAATCTACACTTCTGCATCTGATTGGAGGGCTTGACAGACCGGATTCCGGCAAAGTATGGATTGATGGAACCGATATCTATTCTCGAAAAGATGATAAACTGGCACAGTTTCGAAGAAAGAAGATAGGATTTATCTTTCAGGATTTTAATCTGATTCCATCGCTGAATGTGTGGGAGAATATCGTTCTTCCGCTGGGACTTGATAATCGCAAGGTAAAGCCGCGGGAAGTGGAAGATATTCTCAAAAAAATCGGACTGCAGGATAAGAAAGATGCGATGCCGTCTGCTTTGTCTGGTGGACAGAAACAGAGAACTGCGATAGCCAGGGCATTGGTGACAAGACCGGCGATAATTTTGGCGGATGAGCCGACGGGAAACCTTGATTCCCAGACTGAGCTAGAGGTTATGAGCCTATTGAAAAGCTGCGTGTCGGATTTCGGGCAGACGCTTATCATGATTACCCATGATGAAACGATTGCCCAGATGGCGGATGAAATGATTATCATTGAAGATGGCAAGGCGGTGAGAAGATAATGAAGATGACGACCAGAGTTGCATATTGCAATATGCGGCATTATAAGAGCAAAAACATACTGATTGGAATTGCCATTATCCTGACAACATTACTGCTGTTCGTAATCCCATCAATCGGAAAAGATATGGTGGAAGTGAACTTTGCGGTAATCAATAAGATTTATCCAACATGGCATGCCCTTTATCGGAACGTGGACGAGAGTACAGTTATGAAACTGGCGGCACATCATGATGTGAAAACTTACGGACTCCGCAGCGATGCGGGGTACATGAATCTGGAAGATGCGACGGTTTCCATGATGTATATGGACAGAACAGGGATGGAACTTTATAAAGTGAAGCTGAAAGAGGGGCAACTTCCGCAGAAAGAAAATGATATTGTGGTTTCAAAAGGAATACTGGAAGCATTAGGACAGAATGGGAAAATCGGTGACACTATCACAGTACCTTATCAGATTCTGAAAGATGACGGACTGGATTATACGAAGGAGAAAGACTTTCGAATCTGTGGTTTTTTAGCAGATAATGAGAGCAGCAAAGAACAAAAACAATATACATCATTGGTTTCAGAGGCCTTTCTGAAAGCGGAGATACCGGTAGAACAGGTGAAATATCGGTTTTTACTTCAGGTGAATGGACAGAAAGGAAATACGACTGCAGATTATACAGAGACGATACAGAATATTGCCAGACAGTTCGGGATTTCCGAGGATGACATGAATATTAATAAAGAGTATCTTGCAGCAAATTATGTGGATCCGGCTACAATTCCGGTGATTGTAGGAATCATGCTTATTGTTGTATTGGCGGGCATTATCACAATTTATAGTGTTTATTATGTATCTATGAACCAGAGGGTTCGGGAATTTGGAAAGTTAAAGGCAATCGGGGCTACGAAACGGCAGCTTAGACAAATCGTACTAAGAGAGGGAATGGGAGTGGCGTTGTTTGCCATTCCGATAGGACTTTTGATCGGAACAGTTGCTGTGAAAGTTGTACTTCTCCAGTTTGTAGAACATGCAAAGGATTCAAACGTACTTATAACAGAGGCATACAAGGTTGTAGCTAAAGGAGAAGTCCAACTTTATTATTGGTGGATTTATCTGTTGGCAATTGCAGTGACTCTGTGTACAGTGTATCTGTCACTGATGAAGCCTATGCGTATGGCGGCGAAGGTATCAGAAATAGAAGCTATGCGTTACCAGGGAGGCAGTAAGCGACAGAAAAGCAGCAGGAAGGGATATCAATTTCTGAATATCGGACGACTGACCAAGAGAAATCTTGCAGAGAATAAAAAGAAGAGTACTATCACGATTGTATCTATGGCCGTTACCGGAATATTTGTCATGATGGTAGCAACGGTGCTGTCTTGTGCAAATCCGATGGAAAGTGCAAAGAGTTCGATTGTGGGGCAATATGAGATTTCTCCAATTGTGGAATCCGGGAATAAAGAGCATCCTGAATATGAATGGGCGGAGGTTCAAAAGAATAATCCATTAAATGAAGGACTAAAGCAGCAGATAGAGGAGCTTGACGGTGTTGAGCGGGTAGATGTGTTTACCGCGTTGAAGGTATCAGGAGGACCTTTTGAAGAAAAAATTGGAACCGAATTTATCAATGGAGTGCCGGAAGAATACGCAGAAGAGCTGAAAAAAGGAATCACTGAAGGCAATGTCACATACGAGGAATTGAAATCCGGGGATAAAGTGATTCTGGACCGCGCGCTACTTCACTGGTATCCAGATATTAAAGTGGGAGATAAGCTGAAACTCAATATTCATGATGGAGATAATACCTTTCAAAAAGAGATTGAAGTGGCAGCAATTGGTGAATATGGAACAGGTCTGACAAACTATAACTGTCTTATCATGGCAAAAGAAGGGGCAGAGAAACTTACCATAAATAATTCTTCCAGCTATTTTCAGGTGATTGCAGATAAGGATTATGATGAGGCACTGGAAGCATCTCTACAGGCTATTGTGGATGGATCAGGCAGACTGCAGATGCGTACCTGGAAGAATGAGTACGATACATGGGAAAATGCCATACAGATGACTAGAGGTGCATGTTATGCATTTATCATCATTCTGGCAGCAATCAGCATTATGAACTTGATTAACACAATGATCAATAGTGTCCATGTGCGAAAAAAGGAGCTTGGCATGATGCAGGCAATCGGAATGTCGGACCGTCAGTTGATGAAGATGCTCCAGTTGGAAGGTATATTCTATACAGTAGGCACTCTTATTATCAGTATCGGAGTGGGAAGTCTTGCAGGATATCCGTTGTTTTTATATGCAAAGCGTACAGGAATGTTTGATATCAGCACATACCATTATCCGGTAACAGCAGCTATTATTATAATTTTAACATTGTTTGTGATACAGATGTTATTGGCAATATTCATTGCAAAGTCAGTAAGGAAAGATTCATTGATAGAGAGAATTCGTTTCAGTGAGTAAGAATATAAATTTCTGATGTTTAATGCAGATACTAATCAATGTCATAATAAAAAGGGGGACTTGATTTCTCAAATCCCCCAGTGTATAATGAACTCAAGAAAGGTATTCAGATGCAAAATCTGATGCCCTCAGTTAAATTTTATATTCTATGTATAAGTCATAGCATCCAAAACTTTCCTAGGGTCGTGGATGCTATTTCTTATTATGTCGATCTATATAAGTCAAAGCCGCAAAAATTACCAATAGTAAAGTCAATACTTCCATTGTATTCATGGGCATCACCCTCCTTGGATACTAGAGGGCAAAATCGAAATGCATCCGTCTTTCCGGTTCAGTAATACCGAATCAGTATAACACGTTACCGTTTTCAGTACAATAAGGTAATGGTCTGAAAAATACTTTATTCTGTCACCTTATGTAGCTGTATCGTGAGTATTTGCTGGACTAATTGGTGCTGTATATGAAAAAAAGCTATTTAAAAATAAGGTGGAAGCCTTATATGGTCTGCTTGATGATGCGGGTGATGATGCCGAGGGCAACATTACGCTCTTCATCAATATGCGTCACCACAAAGGATACCTGATCCTTTTTCCCGACTGTCCGGCTGTCATAGCAGGAGTGGGCAATGGCATTGACACCGATGGAGAGCCGGACAAAGACGGTGCCTTTATGGATGTCTTCCACAGTTCCGGCGTATTTTCCCTGAATCTTACATTTTTTCATGTTTTCCTTGCTGGTGTTGCCTTCCACACTTTTGACATCTGCGTGGACAATGACCTGCTCCGGTGAGTCTGCCCGCACATCCAGGATGCGTACCAGGATGTGATCGCCTACCTGGAAGCGTTCTCTGGCATCACCCATCCAGTCGAAGGACAGGTCTCTGGCAAGAATGGAGGTTTCCACACCGAAAATTTCTGCCCGGACTACCTTTTCCGCAACAGCAATGACTCTTGCCTGCACGATACGGTCTTCATAAACTTTCGGCATTCCGGAAGCATCTTTATCCAGATAGAAGATCTGGCGTTTCTTCAGCATCGCTTCTTTCCGGCTGGCGACAATGCTGCGTGTCTTCGGATCTAATCCCTTAATCAGAAAATCAATCTCACATCCAAGCATATTGTTGAGGATTTTGTTCTGCCGCAGAGCAAGCTCCCCATAATCGTGTGCTTCATCCTGCATGAGATGGATCATCATCTCAGTTACTGGGATGACAGTACGGAAATCCTTGTAGTAAACCACGGCAATGAGGCTGCCGTTTTCTGTTTTCTCGATACCGCCAAGCATTCCGGTTAAGATCCGGCGGGTACGGTAGGCATTCTGGATCTCATGCCAGGTAAGGTCTGAAATGGACTGGGCTGTTTCCAGCTTCGCATCGGAATCCAGAGTTAAAATAGGTGTGTTGGTTGTTTCGTTTGGCATCATAGTGTCTCCTTTCAAATTATGACATGATAGAATCTTTATCTAAAGGAACCATGTCTGTGTGATCCGAATAGTTATCTGCTGAGAAGTCATCCGGGAAATCGTGATA
>OHDF01001251.1_pt1 | contig 9714 bp, 9 predicted proteins | sample 1566911 | NCBI WGS metagenome assembly OHDF01 (sample SAMEA3879504, study PRJEB24766) | human gut metagenome | biome: human-associated habitat; feature: feces | place: USA | collected 1985/1987
CTGTGTTCCGAAACTATCCGTTCCTTTGAACATCAGGTGCTCAAAATAGTGGGCCAACCCGGTCGTCTCTGCCGGATCGTTCTTTCCACCGGCGCGGACGGCGACATAGGTCTGAATCCGGGGTTGATCTTTATTGACCGTCATATACACCTTTAAGCCATTGTCTAAAGTATAAATCCGGGCATTCAACGGATCTCCGGGCACCGACTCATACTTAAAGCGGGAATGATCCCCGCACGCAGCGATCAGGACCAGTACACCCAATAGCCACATCGTTTGAAACATTTTTTTCATCTTATCTTTTCATTAAAATTCCTTCTCTTATTTCTTATTTTTCTTCTTCTTTTTCTCCACGGACCATCCGAATTTCCCGATCTTCTTGCCCAGACCGAAATATTCCCCATGAGTATACACCAAAGGATTTGCACGGTCGAGTTCAAATTTTCCCGTTTCGGGGTTCAGATACCGGTCATCGGCCTGTACATTCACCACTTCGGCCAGAAACAGGTCGTGCGATCCCAGCGGTAGGATCTGTCGTACGCGGCATTCGATCGACAGGGGAGCTTCGGCTACGACGGGAGCCTTGACGACGGTCGCCGGAGCCGGAGTAAGTCCCGTTTCCCGAAATTTGTCGTGGTCGCGGCCGGAACGTACGCCGCACCAGTCCGTAGCGCGTGCCAGCTCTTCGGTGGTGAGGTTGATGACGAATTCACCCGTGCGGCGGATGATGTCGTAGGAGTGCCGCTCCGGGCGGATCGAGATGTAGCACATCGGGGGATTGGTGCAGACCGTACCCGTCCAGGCGACGGTCAGCAGGTTATATTCGTCGGGGGTGGCGCCGCAACTGACCAGTACGGCCGGTAGCGGGTAGATCAGCGTTCCCGGTTTCCAGTTTTCTTTCATTGTTTTCGGAGGAATCTTGCGTGATGTCCCCTGCAAAAGTAATCATTATTTCACAAAGCCTCCGGACTGTTTTCCGACTTTGTTCCGCCGATGAACGAACGGTACCGTGCGATGGCGGCATCCAGTGCTTTGGGGACGGCATTTACCCATAAGGTCGTTTGTATGGTGACGTTCCCTCGTCCTGCGGTTCGTTTCCAATTGCCGACGATCTGTCCGTCGCAAAGGATAACCGGTTGGAAAATTCCGTGGGAGTTGAAGGCTTTGGAGGTGTGCTCTTTTGCAAGGACGCCCGAACGGTCCTTGTAGCCGATCAGGTATTGGTCGTAGGCGGGCAGCAGATGCGTCGTGTCGCACGGAGCGGCTGCCGCAGCATTGCGGAATACGAAAAATTCCCTGTCGCCGAAATGTTCGGTCGTGAGTTCTTCGGCGATGCTCGCCACGGCGCGGCGGGCTTCGGTCGCGGTGAGTCCCGACCACCAGGTGAAATCGGCGAGCGTGGCGGGGGAGTGGCTGCGGAAATAGATTCGGGCCAGCCGGGCCAACGCCTCTTCACGGGAAGGTTCTTCGCCGTGCGGAGCCCGTTCGTCGAGAAGGGCGTAGGTCGCGGTGCCCTTCTTGTCGGCGCCGCTGCAGACGATGCCGTCCGTTTCGGCCCGCATCAGCAGATGCCGCAGCGCATATTGCGAGAGCGGAATGCCCCGCTGATTCAGCGCTTCTCCGATTTCCTCTTTCGTCCGGTGTTTGTTCCCTTCCAGCGTCTTTTGCAGCAGCTCCAAGGAACGCGACAGGAGCCTGGGGGTAAATTCGGCGTCGGTGCCCCGGGCGAAAGATTCGTTGGCGGTACGGATACGGTCGGCGGTGAGGGAGAGCATCCAGCGCAGGTCTTTCGAGGAGACGAAATGCCACGTCGGGCGCAACAGGTGCGTGCGCAGGATGTCGCCCCTGTTCAGGGCGGCTTCGATCTGTGTGGCATCGGTCGATGCGGTGCGGCAGCCGACGGCCCACTTGGCCATCCGGTAGTCCTGGGCTTGTATGGCTCCCATCCACTCTACGACTTGTTGCGGAGAGTCGAAAGGCGGCCGAACCAATAACTGGTTTTGCAGTCGTAGTGTGATGAGAGGCAGCATTGCGATTTCGTTTTATACCTCTCCGGCCGTGGAAAAATCGGAGCGGATTCTATGATTAAAATATATTGATTCGAATTTTACGCCACAAAGGTACTAAATTGCATTCACGGTGGAGGATGTTCCGTACTTTTCTGTCGAATCGATTGGGATTCAATTATAAAATAGGTATGGGAATCGGCAGACAGGTTGATCGAAGAAAGGTTTTGACCGAAAACAGATTAAATCGGATATTTTTTGTTCTTTTTGTCGTTATTGTAATTTCAAAACGGGAACAAAATTTTTCTTTTCAGGAATTATTCTTTAACTTGATTTTCGAAAAAGGAGAAGTTACTTCAGGGTGATTTTTTCGATAGAGGTTTAATTTTAAAATTGTACTGTATGAAAAATCTTTACTTCGTAGTATTGTGTTGTCTGTTGGGGTTTACGACAAGTTGTAGCGATGACGACAATGCGACTGCATTGTTGCAGATCGATCCTTCGACCGACCTGGTTTTCGAAGCTGTCGGCGGTACCAGGACGATCGAGGTCAAGACCGACCAGGCTACATGGCAGGTGGAATCGAATCAGGCCTGGTGCAAGGTCGCTCAGTCGGATGGTACTCATTTCACGGTAACGGCCGAGGAGAATACGGCTTCGGAACCGAAGCCCCAGGCAGTGGTGACGGTGACGGCCGGGACGGCACAGGCCGTATTGAAAGTCGATCAGAAGGGTACCGAAACCCCTCCTGTGACAGGAACGACTTTTAAGATTACGCTCGGTGAGCCGACTCCGACCGGAGTGAATATGAAAGTGGTGCCTTCGGACAACGATGCGGTTTACTATTACGACGTTCTTTCCAAGCAGATCCTCGATCAGCACCACTCGGGCGATTTGGCCGTATATATGAAGAATATGATGGCAGAAGCGGTCAAGAATTACGGCTCGGTCGAAGAGGCTCTCAAAAAGTTGGGATCTCAAGGCGAATCGAACTATGCATTCGAGGGGCTGGATCCGAATACCGATTACCTGGCTTTTGCTGCGGGGCTCGATGCAGCGGGCGAAGTGAATACCGCGATCGAGAAAACGACTTTCAAGACCAAGGAACTGGCTGCGGGAGCTACTTTTAAGGTGGAGTTTACCTGCTATTATAACGGAGCGGACTTTACGATTACTCCGTCCGATCTCGAGTTTCCGTATTATTCGGCCATCCGTCCGGCGTTCCGCTACCAAGGACTCGACGACGATGCTTTGCTCCAGACAATCATAGCGGAGGACAGCTTCATGCTCGATTTCATGGCTGCTCCGGGCGTATATGAATACGAGAACGAAGGAGTTTATCTGCCCGATACCGAATATTGGGTGCTGATCTTCGGTTGGGCGGCCAGTGCTCCGACCACTCCGATTCAGAAATTCCCGTTCCGCACGAGCAAACCCAATATCGATCCGGCGGCGTGCCAGTTCACGGTGACCCATTCCGACCTTACTTCGCGCGGAATGAACATATCGATCAAGCCTTCGGACGATACGGTTCCCTACATGTTCGATTTGATCTCCGAGGCCGATTACGAGCGGTACAAGGCCGATATGAAGGCTTATGTGACGGAGTACGTGGGACAGGATATCGACAATCTCGATAATAACCGGGTGTGCGGCCAGTCGGGTTACAGCTATACGAAGGTGCTCGAACCGGGAACGAAATATTATGTATGGGTAGCCAGCATCGACGAATTCGGCAAGCCGCAGGCGGAGGTGTACGTTTCCGATCCCATCGAAACGCTGCCTAAAGCCGTGAGCAATGCGACGGTAACGGCGACCATCGACAAATACTTCAACGGCGACGACCTCTATGCGCTCGATAACGAGAAATACGCGGATTGCCGGGGGCAGGCCTATGTCATGGTGACTTTTGCGGCCGAGAATGCGAAGGAGTGGTACGGAACGATGATCGCGGAGGATCCGAACGATCCGACCAGTGCGATTCCCGACGACGAGGTTATCGAAACGTTGTTGGTCGGCGGTACGTGGTGTCCTACCGGCAAGCTCTACCTGTGCAAATGGGATACGGAGCATACGATTCTGGCCGTAGGTGTCGCTGCGGACGAGAATCCGGGTGTACTGTTGCGTCAGAGCCACACCTTCACCAAGGCGGGAGCGTCCCCCGTTTCCGAATTCGTGGCACCCGAATCGCAGGGCGTGCGTACCGGGACGATGAGAATCGCTCCGCACGTGGCTTCTGTCAGGAATTACAAGTAACAGATGATTAACCGGATGAAATAGTTCCGGTCGGGGTAATAAAATAAAAGTTAAATGGAGGGAAAAGCGGACTGCGTGATGCGTCCGCTTTTTCTTGCGACATTAGAAATCCGCCGGTTTTTCGATCGCTATCCGATCGCCGGTCGCCGGATGGCGGAATTCGATCCGTTCGGCATGCAGAAACAATCGCCGGCCGGCTGTTCCGTACAGTCGGTCGCCCGCGATCGGAGCATTGAGTCCCGATGGATGGGCCGCATGGACGCGCAACTGGTGCGTGCGGCCGGTCAGCGGGTAGAAGGCGATGCGGGTGCGGCCGTTCCGGAATTCCAACACTTCGTACTCCGTGATCGCCGGTTTTCCGTGCAGGGGATCGACCGCCTGTCGGGGACGGTCGTGGAGGTCCGGTCGCAGGGGGAGTTCGATACGTCCTTTCGGCGGGGTTATCCGCCCCTCCAGCAGGGCGATGTAGCGTTTTCGGACGGTCCGGTGTTTGAATTGGGCCTGGAGCTCCTGGTGCGCTTCTTTGGTCAGGGCGAGCAGCAGCACACCCGAGGTGTCCATATCGAGGCGGTGGACTACGAGCGGTCCCGTAGCTGCGGGATAACGCTCCCGAGCCCAGTCGAGGACCGACGGAGCTTCCGATTTTCCGGGGACGGAGAGCATCCCGGCAGGTTTGAAGACGGCGGCTATCCAGCGATCTTCGTACAGAAGTTCCGGGGCGGCCTGAGGGCAGGCGCGATCGGGTTCGGGCTCGACGTCGAGTCCCCGAAGCATGTGGGCGAGAATCGGGCCGCATTTGCCTCGGCAGGCGGGATAGTAGTGTCCGTGACGGCGGATTTCGCCTTTCGGCGAGGCTCCCCACCAGAATTCGGCGATCGCCAGCGGAGTGAGCCGATGTTCGAAAGCGTATTGCAGCAGTTTGGGGGCCGCACACTCCCCTGCACCGGCCGGGGGTGTCCTCTGCGGAGTCGTGGCGAATATTTCCGCCAGATCGCGAATTTCTCCGAGGGCATTGAGCAGACGGAACTTGCGAAATAGTTTCGCCTGAAGAGCCGCAGAACGGGCCTTGCGCTCGCAGCGCAGGGATTCGATTCGTTCCACGATGGAGGTTCGTTGTGCGTGAAGCGATGCGAGCCGATTTTTCCAACTCTGTTTCAACCGGTGCAGCTCCGCTTTTTCGTATTGGCTTTCCCGGACTAAAGCCGTCTGCGTATTTTCGTCCGGGTGCTCCCTGCGTCGGGCTTCTCGGGCGGTTTTTGCGATTCGCATCCGGGCTTTTGCGGCTGCGATTTCCCGGGCGACTTCTGTTTCCGTTTCTTCTATGGTTCGGAGAAGTTCCCTGTAGCGGCCGGCCGTTTCGAGGGTTTCGATTTGCCGGTTCAGGTCCGAAATGGAGGCCTCTTCGGTGCGGAAGAAATCACCGGGCCGCAACATGTCGTAGATGGGCGGGACAAAGTATTCGTGGCTGTTGCTGCCGGCCAGATTACCTGAAAATGCGGCCAGAAAGCCCACAGTTCCGGCTGGATCCTTCACGACCAGCACCCCGAACATTTTACCCGCAGAGAGTTCTTCGGTCCACTCTTTCCGTTCGCACAAGTAGGCTCGCAGCTCCCGGGCCGCTAATTCGCACAGCGGATGCGGGGTGTAGTGGAATGGGTTGTTGAGCCGCGTCGGAAGCGAGAACGAAGCGATGGAGTGTCGGAAACGATGCAACATGGGTACTGTCTGCGGATTCGGGTAGTCGGACCGAAAAAATATTTCGGGAAAAATGGCCGGAGTCGTTTGCTGCGACTTCGGAGTAGTTTGTTATCGTTCCGTTTCGGAGTCGATCGGCAGGGAGCCGATCGGTTTTGTGACGATACTATCGACCACGAATTTCGAGAATCCCCGCCAGGGAAGCGCTCCGAAATACTCCTTGTAGTGGAGTTCGATGTTTTTGCCGCCCAGCAGCATCAGCTTGCGGGCGAGCGCTTCGTTTTCGACGGAAAATTCGAATTCGTAGGATTGGATCGTACCGGCCGTTTTGGACCGTATGCCGGATTGGATCAGCTTGCCTTCGTAGGTTTTGAAGACGAGCCCTTTATAGACGACATAGTTCAACTCTCCGCTTTTGACGCCCTCGCCGAAGACGAAGAAGAAGCGGATGTAGAGGAATGCGGTCAGGGCGACGATAAGTAATACGGTGAAGACGATCCAGCGTTTTTTCATGCTTGCGGCGATTTGTTCCGATGCAAAAATAATCATTTAATCCGATTCCGGTCTTCCCTTCGTATTTTTTCCGGGAACCGGAGCGGAAGGCCGGGAAACGCTTGCGGGGGCGAATCGTCTGTCCGGCGGCATAGTCCGGGGTGCTATTCCTGCCGACCGTTTTGCAGCAAATACACAATGTTATAAAAAAAGAGTTGCATTGCTGCAACTCTCTCTCATTCTGTGGTGCCACCAGGAATCGTAATTTATTTCCAAATAGCTGAATATCATTACTTTCTAAAAGCAACTCAACCGTAATCTCCTCCGTTTGCTCCACCAGTGACTTGCGTTGTTCTGCGCAAGGTTGCGTGAAGGTTTCCAAGGGCAAAGGTAGTGAATTAGTTTGAACTATTGTCATTCTTGTTCTTTAATCTTTTGATTTCTTTATCAAAATCGCTTTCAAGCAGTTCCATTTCGCGTTTGCGATAAATGGCAAACTCCTTTTCTGCCTTCTCAATCGCTTGTTTATGCGAAATATTTCCCTTGCCAATCAAAACCTTACGCTTGTGTGCTATGATTTGGCTATCCAGTGCCTCTATCCAATCTTTCATTGTCATAGGATTCATTTCCAATGCTTGGAACTCGGCAAAGTCCAAGAAACCGGAAACAAGCAGATTCAGACGTTGGAGTTCAATCGCAGTCAGATAGTTCTTAGCGATCTTTACGTCATCTTTAGTTACATAGTTCCCCTTGAAGTTCGTCATGCCTACAAACGGCTTTTCATTGTCCACGCGATTGTATATCACTTCGGCAGCAGTATTCTCATGAACTGCATAATGCAGTTTGTTTTGTACGGTGGCAAAGAACATCTTTGTCATCTCATCGCGTGGATCATAATCCGTAGCCGTAGCATAAATATCGGTGACTTGCTGATAAAAATTGCGCTCGCTACTACGAATATCCCTAATGCGTTGCAGCAACTCACGGAAATAGCGGTTTCCTCCCTGCTTTAATCGTTCATCATCCATAGCAAACCCTTTCTGGATATACTCATGAAGTCGTTGTGTTGCCCAACGGCGGAAACGAGTAGCCACTTGCGACTGAACACGATAGCCCAAGGCAATAATCATGTCAAGGTTGTAGTGCTCTACTTCTCGTTCAACCTTACGAGAACCTTCTATTTGAACTGTTCGGAATTTCCGAACAGTTGCCTCCTTTGCTAGTTCTCCATCTTCAAATATATGCTTGATATGCTCACTTACATTCGATTTGCTTGTTTGGTATATCTCAACTAATTGTCCCTGAGTCAGCCACAAGTCTTCATCAGCAAAGCGCACAGACACACGAGTTATCTCGTTATCGTCCTGATAGAGTATTATTTGGTTTTCTTTGTTCATCATAATTAGTGATTATCTTTTTTCTTTGAATTTGAACGATAAAGCCTGTCGGTAATTACACCCCTAAATATATCCTCATTGAGAAACTCTAAAACACGGTTCAAATCTGCAACATTATTTGTCGGTAAAACCAATTCTTTATTTTCATTTATTTGTGCATTAACTCCGTATTTGTTTAATAGGCTAGTTTTTGTTCGAGGTGCTTTTCTCATAAAAGCTGAAATATTGTCTGTATTCGATAACAACTTTATAAGCCGACGCGTCTTTATATTTGCAATATGCTTTATACTTTCAGTATTTACATTAATTCCATCTATTTCTCCAAAGGATTCAATTTCAGCATTTGTAGCCTCGGTAACAAAATCTATTAGTGAGAATATTTGATTTGCGACTGTATAACTTTGAAAATACAGTTTCCCCTCCTCATATAGTGCATGAATCTTATCTTCAACAATAAAAGCAGAGTTATTCATTTTTGCAAATATATTTCCACATTCAAACTGCAAGACCATTTTTCGTTGTAACATGTTTCTCTTATTAAAGACCTGAAAATAGAATTTTCCGTCATCGTAATAAAAGATACTTTTAGGCATATCTTCATTTATATTGTATTCAGACATATCAGCCTGATTATATGGTATGCGAGCAAAATCTTCAGGTAAGTCATAATGTACATATGTTATATTCTCCCCGTTCCGGCTAATGATATTGCCATCGAAAACATCTTCTTCTATACCTTCTGGTTTAAATATAGCACCTCCATTTATAAATATATTTTTAATCTCTGTTACTATCTCTTCTTTAAGAGAAATGTGTTTTACTGTATTATCGGACATCAATGCATAAAATTGGCTCATGTTATTTCTCGTTAATTATTAAACCCATATAATCTGTCACTTCAATAAACTTTTTAATCTCATTCTTATTTCTGATACATTTTCCAGAAATTAGTATGTAGGTATTTTCTTCTGTATATACTTCATAATAACGATACCCCCATATTGAACAAAGTAAATTGTAGTTATTGTTATTGTAACTTGCAATCGCGATAAAGCAGCATTGAAGTATTATGCAAACAAATAATACCATAAAATCAAGTTTGTCGGCAAATATTGTTAACCAAGGGATTATAGATGAAATTATTTGCTCCGCACTGTTCAGAGATAAATTTGAATAAGATTTCACTTGAATGGTTTTTCCTTCCTTGTGTTTGTTGGATTTTCTATAAAGGAATATAGTGGTATGCAAGATGAAGATGGGACGAGTCTCTGTAAATCATGCAAAAATTAGCAAAATTTCTAATTAGGCAAATTATTTGCCGATTTTTATAATGATTTTCGGATAAACAAACGATATTTGGAGGAAAATGAGTATCTTTGCAACCGAAAACAATAATAATATACGCAATGGCTGAGAAAAATCTTAATCGTATAAAAGTTATGCTTGCAGAAAAGGGGAAAACGAACAAATGGCTTGCAGAGAAACTTGGCAGAGACCAAGCAACCATTTCCAAATGGTGTACTAATGCTTGTCAACCTCCTTTAGAAGCATTAATACAGATATCTCAATGTCTGGAAGTTGATATAAAAGAACTCATTAGGGTTCCTGAACATAATCCTTATAAAGAATTGTAATGAAAAAAATAAATACTTCATTCTCATTATTTGATTTCAATAAGAAACGTGTGACTTAGAGCAATTTGATGCAAGATCTTAGGTGAGTCGGTCTTGACCTTTTAACTCAAGCAGCGAGCACTCGGAGATATTTCTGTTTTTTATTCCAACTGGCTTATAATTCGGAAATTTATCAAAATTTGTATCAAAATCAAATAAGCATAACAATGGAACCATCTATATACAGTTTTTCAC